>Ga0307486_1000284_pt1 | contig 49908 bp, 56 predicted proteins | sample CBIW02metaG_FD_203663 | JGI IMG/M metagenome (GOLD analysis project Ga0307486, IMG submission 203663) | Sea-ice brine microbial communities from Beaufort Sea near Barrow, Alaska, United States - CBIW 0.2 | ecosystem: Environmental > Aquatic > Marine > Coastal | place: USA: Alaska | collected... | reverse complement strand
AACCAGCATTAGAAATTGGTATGAAATTTACCCTCAACTTAGTATCTTTTTCAGCGAAATTATGTCAAAATACACTAACTGATTTAGAAATAGTAGGTGGGTTTACACAGTTCATTTTACACTCTCGTTTAATGGCTAAGTGAGTTAATTCTTTCTGTTTTTGATTCAATGTATGCAACGGCAATTGCGTACTCTCCATCGTGCGTGATACTGAGTGTTGTGTTTGTTATCTCAAATTTTTCTATTAAGTGTTTTGAGAGTGTGAAAAATGGAGCATTTTTAGAATCTTTGTGTATTTTTATGTCAAAAAAACTACACTCTTTGCTAATTCCAAGACCTAAAGCTTTTGATACTGCTTCTTTTGCAGCCCAAAAACCAGCTATTGTCTGGGTAGACTTTGCCAATTTGATTTCTTCTACATGTAGAAATTTTTCGAGCGCTTTGTTGCCAAAACGCTCTTGAAATCTTTTTATTCTATCTATTTTAACGGTGTCAATGCCTATCATTATTACATCCACTCTATCAATTTTGAAACTTCGTCTATTTTAAAACACTTTAAGCCATTTATTTTCAAAGAGGGAAGGGAGGGAACAATAGCGCGTTCAAAATGCTGTGCTTGTGCCTCTTTGAGCCTTTGATCAATATTGAAAACATCTCTGATATCTCCTACCAGACTAACTTCTCCAATAAAAACAGTATCTTTACTAATCGGCCTGTTTCTGAAACTACTGATAATTGCTGCAATAATTGCTAAATCAGCAGAAGTTTCACTAATCTTTATTCCGCCAGTGATATTGATAAATACATCATATTGATTCAATGGTAAATCTAATTTTCGCTCCAACAACGCTAAAAGCATGGTAAGACGGTTTAACTCATATCCTGTTGCACTTCTTTTTGGATTCCCTCCACTGCTGTCACCTACTAGTGCTTGCACTTCAATGACGATAGGGCGACTGCCTTCCATGACTACAGTTGTGGCAGATCCTGCTTGTGGATTACCACGTGTGAAAAACTTTTTTGACACATCTTTGGCACTAAGCAGTCCTGCGTTCGTCATTTCAAAAATACCCACTTCACTAGTCGAGCCAAAACGGTTTTTAAAACCCCTGAGTATTCGAAGTTCTCTAGAGGAGTCACCTTCAAAATATAAAACAGTATCCACCATATGCTCTAACACTCTAGGCCCAGCAATGGAGCCTTCTTTTGTAATATGACCTATGATAAAAATTGCAATGTCATGCTCTTTTCCCCATCTCATAAGTTCAAACGTAATCTCTCTGACTTGAGAGACACTTCCAGGAGATGCCGTTAGCTTTTCACTGTAAAGCGTTTGAATGGAGTCAACGATGAGTGCATCGTACTTTTGACGTGATAGTTCTGCAAATATTTTATCCAATCTAATTTCACTGAGTAAAAATAAATTTTCATAGGTACTCCCGAGTCTATCAGAACGAAGTTTTATCTGTCCGGCTGATTCCTCGCCACTAACATATAAAACTTTTTTATTATCTTGTGCTAAATTTCCGCCGATTTTCAGGAGTAATGTTGATTTTCCAACTCCAGGGCTTCCTCCGATTAGGGTGAGACTGCCACTTACTATGCCACCACCCATCACAAGATCTAGTTCAGTGTCACCAGAGCTAAAGCGCATAATTTTATCTTGTTTTACATCTGTGATTGAAATAGCACTAATACTTGGGGAAGAACTCGTGACACTATTTATCTCTTTTAAAACTTCGATTTGTTTTGAAGTGAGCTCTAACATTTCTTCCCATGAGCCACAACTAGGACATTTACCTAGCCATGTGATACTTTGATATCCACATGCTTGACATTCAAAAAGAGTCTTTTTTTTAGCCATTGTTGCTCACAAAAATAGTATCAAGAATCACATCAATAAATTCATCAGGATTGAATTTAATTAAGTCATCTTTTGCTTCACCCACACCAACATAGATAATAGGAAGTTGTAATTCACGTGCAACTCCAAAGAGAGCTCCACCTTTAGCCGTGCCATCAAGCTTTGTGATAATGATAGCATCAACACCTACTATTTCATTAAATGCTTTTGCCTGATTGATTGCAGAATTTCCCTGTGTTCCATCTAAAACTAGTATTTTTCTGTGAGGAGCTCCACTTTTCGCTTTGTCGCAAATTCTTACGATCTTTTTTAGCTCATTGGATAAATTTACTTGATTATGAAGACGACCGGCCGTATCGATGATAACATTATCAATTTTTTTTGCAATTGCGGAGCCTATTGTATCATAGGCAACAGCAGAAGCATCATGCTTTTGTTGAGTATAAATGATTGGTACTTCAATCTTTTGTGCCCATATTTTTAGTTGTTCAATGGCGGCAGCTCTAAATGTGTCGCCTGCACCCAGCATTACTCTTTTACCAGATTGTTTATAATTATAGGCAAGTTTTGCAATGGTTGTTGTTTTACCAGCGCCATTGACACCAATGACTATTTCAACAAATGGAGTTGGCATCTCCTCATCTTTTTGCTCACCATAGATAAAGTAAGTTTTCATTAGACGCTGGATATCATCTCTTTTTACCAAGTTTTGAGGAGGTAAATAATAAATAATTTCTTCTACGACTTCATAAGGAACGTCAGATTCCAAAAGTATCTCTTCTAATGTTTCTTTATCAATTTTTTCTACTTTTTCTGGAAGAATTTCCTTGATTGCACCAACAGTTTTAGTCAGTCCTTTTTTGATAAATCCAAACATTAGTTACAATAATTTTTGTATATCAATATCAATCATTTCTTCGGGAACTGCACCCGTATAGTGCTGAACGTTTTGATTGTCTTTATCATACATGATCATAAAAGGTATACCCTTAACACCCCCAACGTGTTTTGCAAGATCAAAATTTTGCGGAGAATTTGTGATAGTATATTGGACACCATAATCATGGATAAATTTTTTAATTTCTTTATTTGTTTTATTTTGTTCCATTAGCACTGTAATAATTTTTACATCATCTTTATATTTTTCCTGTAAATTATTGAAATGAGGAATTTCCGCTATACATGGCGGGCACCAAGTAGCAAAAAAGTCTAACATAACTATTTTATTTTCATACCCTTCAAACTTTAAGCCATTTTCTGTTGCCTCAACTTTTATAGTTTTACCATTTGTGTCTGTGAGCACTATTGAATAATCTTTTTTTGTAGATTTTTCTTTTTCAGAAGAAGCACTGCCTTTAGCACTGTCGCTACAACCAGATAAGATAAGTAGTCCTAGAATTATACTTGTCAATAATATTTTCATTTAAGTCCTTTATATTTGTGTTACAATTGAAAGTAGGATTTTAGCTAGAATACACTTAAAAGTAGAGAAAATGAAAATAGATGGTTTAAATACTAAGAAATTGTTTAGAGCATATGCTAAAAAAAGAGTCCAAAAATATGAGCTTACATGTAGATATAAAAGAGATAAATATGTTGTAGAAAAATTAGAAAAACTGATTAAAATAAATAAGTATAAAAATATACTTTTATATATACCTTTGAACTCTGAAGTAGATGTACTGCCACTTATAAATAAAATCAGAGGTAGCTGTACTATTTATGTGCCATTTATGGAAGGTGTCAGTTTTAAGATGGTAAAATTTAGGCTGCCCTTGTTTAAGAAAAGGTTTACTATTAAAGAACCAAAAAATTCTTTTGCAAGTGTTTCAAAGCTAGATTTAGCGATTGTTCCAGTTCTTGGGGTAGATGGGAATTTTGGTCGCATTGGTTTTGGAAAAGGGATGTATGATAGATTTTTTGAATCCCTGGAATTTTCTCCTGCAATTGTTTTTGTACAATTGGGAGAGTGTTTTACTACAGAAAAATTATGTGATAACTTCGATATTAGAGCAGATGTATATATTACCCCATATAAAACAATGATAAAAAGAGGAAATAATGATAATAGAATTAAGTATGGTGGCAGCCGCAGCGATAGTAAGCGGCACAGCAGGTTTTTTTATCTCGAAAAAACTGAATGCAGCCAATTATGAGGTGTATGTTGCACAAGCGAAAGCAAAAGCAAAAACAATTGAACACGAAGCAGAATTAATACTAAAAAATTCTGAAGTTAAACTAAAAGAAATTGAGTTAGAAGCCAGAAGTAGATATGAAGATAAAGTTATTGCTTGTAAAAAAGAGTATGCTGAAAAGACACTTGATGTAGAGATTAAAGATAAAGCGAATAAAGAAGAGTTTAAAAAGATTAATAAAGATAGAAATGAAGTTGGAAATCTTAAAAAAGAAGCTCAAGATCTCTACGAAGAAGGTGAAATTTTAAAGCAAGAGTATAGCGTCAAAGTACAAGAGGCTTTGGAAGTTCTTGAGCGATCTGCTGGATTAACGCAAAGTGAAGCTAGAGATATTGTTCTTAAAAAAGTGGAAGAAAAATCTCGTGCTGACATTGCTCATATTGTAAGAAAATATGAAGAAGAGGCAAAACAAGAGGGTAAAAGGAATGCAAATTATATTTTAGCTCAAGCAACAACAAGGTTTGCAGGTGAGTTTGCAGCTGAGAGATTAATCAATGTTGTTAACATAAAAGATGATGAATTAAAAGGCCGTATCATTGGAAAAGAGGGTAGAAATATCAAAACTCTTGAAATGTTACTGGGTGTTGATATTATCATAGACGACACTCCAAATGCTATCATTCTTAGTAGTTTTAACCTTTATCGTAGAGCAATTGCTACGAAGGTTATAGAGTTACTTGTCGAAGATGGAAGAATACAGCCTGCACGTATTGAGGGTGTTTATGAAAAAGTGAAGGAAGATTTTGACAAAAGCCTTATAGAAGAGGGTGAAAACATCATCATTGACTTGGGAATTTCAAAAGTTCACCCAGAGCTTGTTAAGTTAATTGGGCGATTAAAGTTTCGTGCGAGTTATGGACAAAATGCGTTGGGTCATTCACTTGAAGTGGCGCATCTTGCAGGTATTATTGCGGCTGAATGTGGTGGAGATGCAAAACTAGCGCGACGTGCTGGAATCTTACACGATATTGGTAAAGCACTCACTCATGATTTTGCAGGTAGCCACGTTGATTTAGGTGCGGAAGTTTGTAAAAGACATAAAGAACATGCTGTAGTTATCAATGCAATTTATGCCCATCATGGACATGAAGAAGCTATGAGCGTTGAGTCAGCTGCTGTGTGTGCCGCAGATACTCTTTCTGCTGCTCGTCCAGGTGCTAGAAGAGAAGTACTTGAAAGCTTTTTAAAGAGAGTAACAGATATTGAAGAAATTGCAATGTCACGACCTGGTGTTAGACAAGCATATGCGATTAATGCGGGACGTGAGATAAGAGTTATAGCGAATGCTAAGCTTGTAAATGATGATGAAGCTATGCTTCTTTCAAAAGAGATTGCAGAAGAAATTGAATTAAAAGTTCAATATCCAGGTGAGATAAAAGTAAATGTAATAAGAGAAACACGTGCAGTTGGTTTTGCACGATAATTTTGAAAACGTAGACTTTGTTTTGAATGATACTATAATTTATTATTTCAAACCAAATTCTAAAGAAGCAAAAATCCGTGGTGTTTTAATAATAGAAGTGGTAGAAAAATATGACAAAATATACATTCAAAAAAATTTTTATTGAAGTAAAAAAGTATAAAAAAGAGTTAATACTTGCCAATATAATTGCATTTTTAGCAGTTTTGGTTAGTACCCCGGTTCCTTTGTTAATGCCGTTGCTTGTAGATGAAGTATTGTTGGAAAAACCAAGCTATATTGTCCATTTCATAGATAGTATATTTGGTGTGGGCAATAAGCCTTATGTGTATGTTCTTTGTATGCTCATAAGTGTCATTACTTTAAGGACACTATTCTTTATACTCAATTTTTATCAAACAAAATTTTTTACGATTATTTCCAAAAATATTACTTTCAAAATAAGAAAGGATTTACTCAAACATTTATCAAGAGTGTCATTAAACAATTTTGAGTTTTTGGGCTCTGGAAATATTTCTTCTTTGTTGCTTATTGATGTTGATACCATTGATAATTTTTTAGGTAGTATCATTAGTAGACTGATTATATCGGTATTAACTATCATTGGAGTTGGGATAGTTTTACTTATGATTCACTGGCAACTAGCACTTTTTATACTTTTATTAAATCCATTTGTCATTATTATGAGTGCAAAAATAGCAAGAAAAGTTTCATATTTGAAAAAAAGTGAAAACAAAACCTATGAGATATTTACAGGAAGCTTGAGTGAAACATTAGATTTGTTTATGCAGATTAAAGCTAGTAACAAAGAAGGACACTTTTTTGGTAAAGTAATAGCAAACGCAGATAAGATGAGAGAAAGTGGGATACAGTTTAGGTATAAGAGTGAAGGAGCTAGTAGATTTTCTTTTTTAATTTTTTTATCAGGATTTGAAATTTTTAGAGCATCTAGTATTTTGGTGGTTGCCTATTCTGATTTGACTATTGGTTTAATGTTAGCAATATTTGGCTATCTCTGGGTTATGATGTCACCGATTCAAGAAGTGTTAAATATACAGTACTCCTACCACAATGCAAAAGCAGCTCTAGCAAGAATCAATGAAATTTTTGCATTAAAAATTGAACCTGTATTTAAAAAAAAGATTAATCCTTTTGTTGATACACAAACCAATAGTATAGAATTAAAGAATATTTCATTTTCATATAATGATGGAAAAGAGATATTAAAAGCGGTTAATATGAAAATTCCAAGAGGTGGTAAAGTAGCTGTCATAGGTGCTAGTGGAAGTGGAAAAACAACTTTGGCACAGCTTATAGTAGGATTGTATCCTTATGAAATTGGAGATATTTTATTTGACGGACGCTCAGTGCGTGATATTGGTCTAGATACCGTAAGAGAAAATATTTTTCTAGTATTACAAAGTCCTCAACTTTTTAATGATACAATTCTAAAAAATTTGACTTTTGGTAAAAAAGTTTCTAAAGAAACCGTTGATTACGCACTCAATATTGCCCAATTAAGGGAGTTTATTGATGATTTAGAAGAGGGAATTAAAACAAAGATAGGGAAAAATGGTATTAAGCTGTCGGGTGGACAAAGACAAAGATTGTCAATCGCAAGGATGGTCATTCAAAATCCAAATATAGTTATTTTAGATGAGTCTACGTCCGCCCTAGATGTGCATACTGAATCAAGACTTTTTGCTGCATTAGAAGAGTATTTAAAAGATAAAACGACCATTATAATTGCTCATAGATTAAGCACAATTAGAAAAGCAGACTATATCTATGTGCTTGACCATGGAGAAATTATTGAAGAGGGAAGCTCTACTGAACTTATGAAGATGGAAGGTTTATTTTATAGCTATGTAAAAGAGAATAAGGATATAAAATGAAAAATATATTTTTTGCAGTAATGTTAACCTTTTTGACTGTTTCACACTTATTTGGCACACCTGTTGAGGAAAAAATACTTGAAGCTTCCAATAGTCTGAGTAAATTATTGAAAAATCAAAATGGTATTCCTATGCGTATCATTGAAAAAGCACAAGCGATAGTCATTATACCTGGATCAATTAAGTTTGGATTGTTTATTGGTGCTAAATATGGAGAAGGTGTAGTTTCGGTTAAAAGAAGTGATGGTAGTTGGAGTTATCCATTTTTTGTAAAGATGGGAGATGGAAGTTTAGGTTTTCAACTTGGATTTGAGCTTGCAGATACCATTTTGGTATTTACAACTCAAAATAGTGTCAAAGGCCTTTTGGGTGATAAATTTACCATAGGGGTTGGAGCAACAGCTTCAATAGGACCATTAAGTGCTGATGTGGATAAAAGTACAGAAGTAGATATGAGTTCAGAAATATTTACTTATTCACAAAAAAGTGGGATATTCGCGGGAGCATCTTTTAATGGTACAATGCTATCGCTTGATGAAGAAAAAAATAGAGCTTTATATGGCTCTAGCATCAATACACAAAAAATACTAAAAGAAGATGATTTAAGTAATGTCTACGGCGTGAAAGAATTTCTTAAAAATATAAATAATTTAACACGATAGGAAAATTTTGGAAGATATAATAAACTCATTAGCTACATACGGATATATAATATTGTTTTTTTACTCATTAGGCGGTGGTATGGTTGCTATTATTGCAGCTGGAATACTTTCTTATGCAGGAAAAATGGACTTAGCGACATCCATTGCAGTTGCTTTTGTAGCAAATGCTCTTGGGGATTCGTTACTGTTTTACATGAGTAAATACAATAAAACTCAAATAATGCCATATTTAAAAAATCATAAAAGAAAATTGGCTTTAAGTCATCTTTTAATGAAAAAATATGGAGACAAGATAATCTTTTTTCAAAAGTTTGTTTATGGTATTAAAACTTTAATACCAATAGCCATAGGATTAACAAAATATCCAGCATTAAAATTTAATATTTTAAATGTCATTTCAGCAGCGATTTGGGCTCTTGGTCTGGGATATCTTAGCTTTTACTCAGGTGGAGCTCTTATAAGTTTTACCGGATACTTTTCTACTTATCCTTGGTTGGCACCGTTAATTGTATTTACTATTATGGCTTTACTTTGGTATTACTTTAAAATTGCAACAGGAAAGAAGAGCTCCAAATAAGCTCTTTTACCTTACTAACTCTGTTGATAATATATATTTGATAGTTAAAATAGTATTTCACTAATCCGTAATAATTTTTTTTCAAATCTTTGAAGATACATGTCAAGGTATTTCATAGTATAGTTCGTTTTAGAAATAATTGCTTGCATTTTATGTCCTTTTGTAATTTTATTTCATTATTGTAATAAAAATATTAATTATGCTATAATAATATTTCAATTTGAAATAAAAAGGAAATTTTATGCCAGATTTAAATGAGATACTCAATCGTATCAAAGATATTTTATCAGCTGATGTTGGAAATAGAAAAGTTTTTGACAAAGATGTAGCGGAAGCTTTGGATATCAATCAACTTACCTATGCCACAATGAAAAGTAGAAATAAAATCCCTTATAAAGAAGTATTAGAATTTTGTGCTAAAAAAAAGATATCCATTAATTGGCTCATATTTAATCAAGTCGTTCAAAGCATACAAAGTGAAACTGAAAAGTTTGAGAGAATTCACTACTTTAGAGATATATATGCCAGTGCAGGTGGTGGAGCTTTGAATTATGAGGAAGAGAGTGAAAGTTTATTGCTGGATGAAGAAATGGTAAATCACTTAGGTGGAAGATCGGTTATAAAAAACATTCAAGCATTAAATGTCATAGGCGATTCTATGGAGCCTACATTAAATGATGGTGATATAGTTTTTTTAGACAGAGTGAGTAAAAATCCAAATAGAAATGGAGTTTATATAGTTTCAACCCCAGGTGGACTTTTTATCAAAAGGCTGCAATTAAAAACAGATGGTATGGTAGCTTTAGTCTCTGATAATGAAGCATACTCTGATGAACTGGTAAATATTGAAAATATTGAAGTTTTAGGTAAGGTAGTGGGGGCCATGTCAAATAAAATTTAGGTGTTGCAAAAGTGAGAAATAATCAAAGGTGATTTATGAGTGAGTTTGATAAGTATTTAGAATCTACAAATTTATATGATAATACAGCAGATGTAAAAAAGAGTGAGTATGCCCATCAAGATATTTTGAGCCTAAAAAAATTTGAAAAAGCAAAAAAAGAGATCACTTCTTGGGAAGGATATAAAACTACTTCTCTTGTTAAGTTAGATGAGCTTGCACAGCAACAAGGGGTTTCCAAGATATATTATAAAGATGAATCATCACGCTTTGGACTAAAAAGTTTTAAAGCTTTGGGTGGGGCTTATGCAGTTGCAAATCTTTTGATTTTAGAGCTTAAAAAACTAGGAATTGATACCAATTCAAAAGAACTTTTTTCAAAAAAGTATTTACATGTCACAAAGGGCATCACAGTATCATGTGCAACAGATGGAAATCATGGTCGCTCAGTTGCTTGGGGTGCACGTATGTTTGGTTGTCAATGTGAGATATATATACACTCACATGTGAGCCAAAGTAGAGAAGAAGCTATCTCAAAGTATGGTGCAAATGTTCACAGGATTGAAGGAAATTATGATGAATCTGTGAGAATTGCTGATGAAGAGGCTAAAAAACATGGATATTTTACCATTTCTGATACATCTTATGAAGGATACACTGAAGTTCCAAAAGATGTGATGCAAGGGTATACAGTTATGGTAGAAGAAGCATTGAGACAGATAGCTGATAAGCCAACGCATGTTTTTTTACAAGGCGGAGTTGGCGGTATGGCGGCTGCCGTTGTTTCTTTTATGCATGAGACGTATAAATCAAATTTTCCTATTTTTGTCATCGTTGAGCCTAAAAATGCAGATTGCTTACTTCAAAGTGCAAAATCTAAAAAACCAGTAGTCGTAGAGGGAGAGTTGGAAACTATCATGGCAGGTCTTTCTTGTGGACAAGTATCGCTAGTCGCTTGGGAAATTTTAAAAGATACAGTTTGGGCATATATGAGTATAGAGGATGAAGTCGTGCCAGAAGTCATGAAGCTTTTAGCTAGAAAAAATATAGTCGCTGGGGAGTCAGCAGTGGCAGGACTTGCTGGATTTTTGATAGCAAATAGCAGCGAAGACATGAGAAATACATTAAAACTAGAGTGCAACTCTAAAGTTCTATTTTTTGGAACTGAGGGTGATACCGATGAAAAGATGTATCAAAAACTGGTCAAAGGCTAAAAATGAGTATTAAAAATTTTGGGTTGCTGCTTGTCCTCTCTTTTCTTTGGGGAGGCTCATTTTACTTTATAGAAAAAGCATTGGTGTATTTTTCTTACGAACAAATTGTATTTTTTAGAGTATTTTTTGCAGCCCTTACCATGCTTTTTATTTTGATGGTTAAAAGAGTGAAATTTGATTTCTCAATAAAACTTTGGCTGACTTTTTTAGTGATGGGAATCCTAAATAATGTCATTCCCTTTTTGGCATTTGCCTATGCACAAGAGGGAATAACAGCCTCGACTGCTTCTATATTTAATTCTACAACACCGATATTTGCAGTACTTTTTGCACAGTTTTTGACTAAAGACGAGAAACTTACAAAATTGAAACTTTTAGGTATTTTGATAGGTTTTATTGGGATTATCATTCTTATCTATCCCAAAGAGAGTTTAAGCATAGACGAACATGTACTTTTTGCTATAATCGCCCCTATCTCTTACGCATTTGCTGGAATATTTGGCAAGATACTAAAAGGCAAAGACCCTCTGTTTTCAGCTTTTGGTATGCTTACATGTAGCACATTGATAATGTATAGTGTTTTTCATGTGAGTGTGAATGCTTCAAGTATAGATGGCTTTAATCAGATCAGTAATTTGTTACTTTTAGCTATCTTCTCGACAGCGATAGCGTATATGATATTTTTTAGATTGCTCTCTAGCGTTGGAGCTGTAAAAGTACTTCTTGTTACATTTTTAATTCCTATCAGTGCTTCATTTCTTGGAGTTGTTTTATTGGGAGATGTTTTTACAACCAATATGTATATAGGAACAGCCTCTGTTTTTATAGCACTGTTTTTGATTATAAAAGATAAAAAATGACAAAGAAAAGATGCGCCTGGGTAAAACTCAGCGATGAAACCTATGTTAAGTATCATGACGAGGAGTGGGGAAAACCTTTGCATGATGATAGAGCGTTATTTGAGCTTTTTAGCCTTGAAACTCAATCAGCAGGTCTGAGTTGGCTTACTATCCTAAAGAAACGAGAAAATTACCGAAAAGCTTTTAAAAATTTTGAACTTTCCTTTGTCTCAAATCTTACATGTAAAGATATAGATGAAATAATGTTGCAAAAGGTTATAAAAAATAGAGCCAAGATAGCCTCTATCATCAACAATGCAAAGCTTTTTGAAGAAATCATAAAAGAGTTTGGCTCGATAGATAATTTCTTTTGGAGTTACGTGGATAACACACCCATAGTAAATCACATTGAAGATTCTAAAACCGCTCATACTTCTTCTCCTATCTCAGATAGTTTGACAAAAGCGCTTAAAAAAAGAGGCTTTAAGTTCGTAGGAACTATTACTATTTACGCCTTTATGCAAGCGTGTGGCATGGTTAATGATCACAAGATGGATTGTTGGTGTAAGAATATCTGATGATATAGTCCTTCATTCTACCATCCATCGTGCAAAAAACAATTTTAAAACTTTTACATGTGAGATTCATAATTAAGTATCCTGACATCTTTACTCTTGCATGTTGAGATATTCTATAAAAGTTTAAAGTTGAAGTCTGACCACTATGTTCTGTCGCAGGAACTTTTTCTTATACTCTATTTTGTATTTTTATAAATATCTGAACAACTCATTTGAAAATTTCTATCTGTGAATACCATAACACATCTTGTATCTGGCATATTATCTGGAATAAACGTATATCCTCTAATGTCTACACCCTGCACTCCAATCACATAACTACTTATTGGTGTAATTTCTTTTAACCCAGAATTTTTAACCATATCCCACATTCCACCTGCTTGTAATCCTATTGCTAAGGTAATAACTAATAATATTTTTTTCATATTCTTTCCTTCATTAATAATTTTATAACTGATATTATATTGATAATAGTACTTAATACATATTTTCTTTTAGTAGTTATACCGTAATTTTCTTTAACCAAACATCGTAAGTATTCTTCGTCCATTATATTTCAAGTCGGGCATCTTTCATCTATACCTTTTTCAAAAAATGGTCAGGTGTTGAATCTTAATTTATTGAAAGTTCCTGGGACAAAGTTCCGAAATATGATCCCGCGATGGGAGAGGCTACTTTACTCTTACATGTAGAGATATTCTATAAAGTTTAAACTTGAGGTCTGACCCCTAGCTTTGACCCCTAGCTTTCTAGCTTTCTGTTATAAAAAAATTGATTATTGTTGCTCACTCTTTGTATAAAAATAATTGTGCTTATAATGCAATTTTTTATCAAAAACAGTGTGTGAAAAATGAACAAACAGCATTATCAGCTTAGATAGAAAATTAAGAAATAATTATTAAGATAAAGTGAAGAAATTAATGGGAATTTAAGGTGGCAACTGACCCCTAGCTTTCTAGCTTTTTGAACTTAGGGATTGCCTTTCAGATTTAAATTTTGGATAATATACTAGTCCTTATACTAGTATATTTGTTTAAGATGCCTTAACCCCCAAGGGTTACATCTTGTTCATTATACCAATTTAGGGCATTTGATAAATGCTCAGGTTTAAAGTCAGGCCAATAGTCATCTATAATATAAAAGTCAGAATAGACGGATTGTAGCGGCAAAAATCCACTAAGACGCCTTCGTCCACCCCAACGAATTATTAAATCTATTCTAGAAATTTCATTGGTTTTTATGCAACTAAGTATATTAGTTCTTTTACTACTTTTATTTTGAAAAAGATTGCTTAAATCCCATTCCCAACCATAGTTTACGAGAAAATTTAGCTTTATACCACCCTTGCCGAAGGTTTTTCGTGTGGTGTATGGAAGTAGTTCTTTAGGAAACATAGGTGAGTCAGTATTCCCTACTACTAATAATTCAGCATCTTGTGTACTTAGAAGTATTACTGCATCTACACAAGCTTTAACGAAAGCTTCTCTTTGTAATGGTGGCCTTTTGGTATTATCAGTAGTAAAACCATAATAGGTTATTTCTTTTACACCTATTTCTTTACAAAGTTTATACAATGACAAACCAGGATCTAAACCAAAGGTGTATCCTTTACCTTTTGATAAACCATTATCTACAGCCCATCTTCTATTTCCATCTGGAATTATTCCAATATGGTTTGGTATTCTCATATTATCACCCTTTAATTATGAATTTTAACAACTTATAAATCATACGCCAATTCAGATCATAAGTGCAACACCTCATGCTGATTGGTCTTGTCGTGCAATTTTAGCATAAAACATTTCATAAGGCATTTTATAGCCGAGTGTTTTTCTTGGTCTATGATTAAGTTTGTTCTGAACACTCATGACCTGCTCCACACTGATGTTCTCCAGTGAACTTCCTTTGGAAAGTATTGACGAAGCAATCCATTGGTGTGCTCATTCAGCCCTCGTTCCCAGGAGTGACAGAGATGGGCGAAATAAACATTGACTGCGCGCTTATCTGCCATGGCTTGATGATAGGCAAACTCCTTGCCATTATCGAACTGATGGTATGCAGATGTGATTTAAGAGGCTTGAGCATAGTAATGATTGCCTCAGTGACGTTGTGGGCACTTTTGTCGGGGGACTTTGGCGATAAATGAGAACTTTAAATGCCGAGCACTTATTTTTACCCACATTATTAATACATGAGTAAAAAAAGTAAAAAATTACCCATATATGGGAATTAAAATGAATAGTGAATATATACCTACAAAATTACCACTCACTAAAGATATAGAAACCAGACGAGTTTTAAAAAAAGTAATAAGTGCAAATATAGCATTGGCTGAGTTAAAAGGTGCTGCAAAAGCAATACCAAATCAATCAATCCTTATCAATGCCTTATCTTTACAAGAAGCAAAAGATAGCTCTGAAATAGAAAATATCACCACAACGCATGACGAACTATATCGTGCAACCATAAGCACTACAAATATATCAAATGAAGCAAAAGAAGTTCAAAGATACAAAGAAGCTTTATATATAGGTTTTGACTTGATTAAACAAAAGCAACTTCTTTTAAAAAAGTATATTGTGGATATTCAACAAGTTTTAGAAGATAATGACGCTGGCATAAGAACACAGAGTGGAACAAAACTAAAAAATAGCATAGCAGGTGAAGACATACATGATTTAATGGATAATTTAGAGCTGTATATTAACGATGATAGTTTAGATGATTATGATACTTTAACAAAAATGGCAATTTTGCATTATCAATTTGAAAGTATACATCCTTTTTATGATGGCAACGGGAGAACAGGAAGAATTATAAATATCTTATACCTTGTTCTAAAAGGTCTTTTAGACTTACCTATTCTTTATCTTAGTTCTTATATGTTCAAAGAAAAAACTAACTACTATAAGCTTTTAAACCAAGTAAGAACAGAGGATAAATGGGAAGAGTGGATACTCTATATACTTGATGGAGTTGAATATACTTCTAAAAACAGTGTAGTACTTATAGAAAAAATTCAAGAACTTATAGAAGATACAAAACTAAAGATCAAAACACAATTGCCAAAGATATACTCCAAGGAGTTATTGGAGCTTCTGTTTGTTCATCCCTATACAAAGATAAACTTTTTGGTTAAAGAGTTAGAAATGACAAGAAAAACGGCTTCAAGTTATCTCAATCAATTAGAAGAAATTGGAGTTTTAGAAACTATAAAAATGGGAAGAGAAGTATATTTTGTAAATGTTGAATTATTTAAGCTTTTACAAAAAAAAGCATAATTTCATTTAAAAGTAAAAATCTAGCGAAATATTTTATGGATAACAACCCTTATAGTGAAACTAAAAGGGTTGTTATGGATGTTTTTATTATAATGATTCTTTGATTTCTATGCTTATGATTTTATCATCTTGATTAAGACTATCAAGTACTTTCATGCTTTCTGCATCATCAGGAAGAATACCACCAAACACAGTATGCAAACCATCAAGATGAGGAAGAGCGCCATAACATACAAAAAATTGGCTTCCACCAGTGTTTGGACCCGCGTGAGCCATAGATAATGAGCCTTTTTGATGCTTACTTGTATTGAGTTTAGTTTCACATGCTATGTTCCAACCAGGGCCACCTGAACCTGTTCCATTTGGACAGCCGCCTTGTGCAACAAACCCTGGAATAACTCGGTGAAATGTGAGACCATTATAAAAACCTTCATTTGCAAGGTGTGCAAAGTTTGAAACAGTTTCTGGAGTTTCCTCTACAAATAACTTAGTAATCATTTTTCCGTGATCTGTTGTAATCACTGCATATTGAAATTTTGCCAATTCTTCCGCAGTAAAATTATATTTTTTTAATTCTGACATTTTATATCCTATTTTAAATTTTGAAATGATTATAGCACAAAAAACTTCTTACATGTAGAGAGTATTCTTTTTCAAATCAATCATAGGGCGCTCATTTTAAAATCTGCAATGATATCATCTGGATTTTCCAGACCAATTGAGATGCGTACAAGTCCCGGGGTTATGCCCAGAAATTCTTTGTCTTGTGCGTTAAAATCGCTGTAAATTGTTGATGCCATATGCAGCGCCAAAGTTCTACTATCTCCAATATTTGCCGTTAATGTTGCAACTTTTGTTTTATTTAAAAAGCTGTAAGCTTTCTCTTTGGTGCCAAAATCCAATGTAAACAAAGTGCCGCAACCACTTGCAAATAGTGTTTTATATCTGTGGTGATGAGGATGTGTTGGTAGTGCTGGGTGGTTTACGTCTAAGCCTTCACCATGTAAGGCTTCTACAATTTTTTCAACACTCTCAATGATTCTAGCCATTCTAAGGGGAAGTGTTTCAAGACCTAGCATGATGAGATAACTATTTTGAGCACTTGCGCTCATGCCAAAATCACGTAGCACTCTCTTTTTTGCATTTGCAATGAGGGCAGGTTTTCCAAGTTTTTCTATCAAAGGATGAAGAGCTTTATATCTGTGTGTTTTAAATTTATCCAACTCACCAATAGCTCGAAATACAGCTGCGCCTCCAAGCGCCGAAGAATTCCCGCTGATGATTTTTGTAGTGGAATACACAACTATATCCGCCCCTAATTGTAAAGGAGATATACTCATAGGTGTAATTGTATTATCGATGATTAGGGCAATTTGGTATGTATTTGCAAGTCTTGCTATGTGTTTAATATCTGGCAATTTCATGTTTGGATTTCCAACACTCTCACAAAATATAATTTTCGTTTTTTCATTGATTGCATTCTCTATGCTAGTCAATTCATCTGTGTCAAAAAAGTTTGTTTTTATACCAAATCGAGACAGAGTTTCATTGAACAATGCATAAGTACCGCCAAAAAGTCCGCCAATACTGATGATTTCATCGCCACTTTCTAATAAACTCATAGTCGCTAGAGTAATCGCTCCCATACCAGAACTAGTGGCAACTGCTCCAATTCCACCATCCATCTTTGCTAAAATTTCTTCAAGCCTTGCATTGGTTGGATTTCCCATACGTGAATACAGAGGTTTTTTTATGCTTCCATCAAAAATCCCTTCTGCTGTCTCTGCGCTTCCATAAGAAAATGAGGCTGAATTACTTATCGTTGGACTTACTGCGCCTTCCTTGCTTCCTGTTAGTTGTGGAAAAAGTGTTGCAAACTCTTCAAATCTATTCAATTTATTGCTCCATTGTTATCTTGTTAATTAATATTAATCTTAGATTTTATCTAATTAAAGTAAAATTTAGTCTAAAAGATTAATACAAGGAGAAGTGAGATGTCAAAAATTGTTTTAGTTACTGGCGCAACGTCAGGATTTGGTAGAGAGACTGTCAAAACATTTGCAAAAGCTGGCTATAAAGTAATTGCAATAGGCAGAAGAGAAGAGAAATTAGAAGAGTTAAAACAAGAATTAAGCGATTGTGATATTTATACAATAGCTCTTGATATTAGAGATAAAGAAGCTGTTCTCTCAGCAATCGAAAACCTACCAAGTGAGTATAAAAATATAGATATCTTAGTCAATAATGCAGGTCTTGCTTTGGGGATGGAAAAAGCACCCGATGCATTGTTGGAAGACTGGGAAACGATGATTGATACAAATATAAAAGGTCTTTTGTACATGACTAAGGCTGTTTTACCTAATATGGTTGCGAGAAAAACGGGTTATATTTTTAATTTAGGCTCAACTGCTGGAAACTGGCCATACGAAGGCGGAAATGTGTATGGTGCTACAAAATCATTTGTCCAGCAATTTTCATTTAACCTCAGAACAGATTTAAAAGGTACTAGTATACGTGTTAGCAACATAGAGCCAGGCTTTGCAAAAACAGATTTTTCTGCGGTAAGATTTAAGGGAGACACTCAAAAAGCAGATTCAGTGTATGCCAATTCGCAACCACTAGAAGCCCAAGATATTGCACATCTTATTTATACGCTTGCAATTTTGCCGGAACACGTCAATGTAAATTCACTTGAAGTCATGGCGACATGTCAAACTTGGGGTGGACTAACGGTGACAAAAGAGTAAATAAGGTGGATATTTACACAATATTAACAATGTATTTGTATAATGCAATATAAGATTATATTATTATAAAGGCATTTAATGATAGACAATGAGATAAAGTCTGATACAGGCTGGAGTATCGTTTTTCTAGCTTGGATTATTGCAACGGTGGCAACACTTGGGAGTCTGTTTTTTAGTGAAGTGATGGGGTTTGTCCCATGTACACTGTGTTGGTATCAAAGAATATTTATGTATCCATTGGTGTTGGTGTTTTTAGTAGGAATGATTTCATTTGATAAGAGTGTTCTAAAATATGCTACTCCTATGGTTGGATTTGGCCTATTCTTTTCTATTTATCACAACCTTCTGCATTATGGAATTATTCCAGAGAGTGCAGTTCCATGTTCACAAGGAGTGCCTTGTTCCACAAAGTACATAAACTATTTTGATTTTATTACGATTCCAATGTTATCATTAATTGCTTTTAGTTTAATTGCAATTTTATTATTTATACTTCAAAGGAGATTTTCAAAATGAAAAAACAAAAATTAGTTATATTCTCAACCATAGGTTTGATTTTATTGTTTCTAGTCGGCGGATATATCTATAAAGATCAACAGTTTGCAAAAGCTGCAGCAGAGATTAACAGTCATTCGTCTAGTTTGGTAAGAGAGTATTCTCCAAAAAAAGGCAATGAAAACGCTAAAGTTGTACTAGTAGAATTTTTTGACCCTGCATGTGGTACATGTGCACAATTTCATCCATTTGTTGATGATATTATGCAAAAAAATGAAGGCAAGATTAAACTTGTCATGAGATATGCCCCCTTTCATAATGGCGCTAGAGCAGTTGTGAAGATTTTAGACGCTGCTAAGAAACAAGGTAGATTTTGGCAGACACTAGATGTTGTATTTAAGACGCAAAGTCTTTGGAAGACGGGGATGACTGCCCATTCAGAAAAGTTGTGGAAGTATTTACCACAAGCAGGACTTGACATTGATAGATTGGTAAAAGATCTGAAAGATCCGAAAATTGATAAGCATATAGATCAAGATCTCGCAGATGTTAAAACACTGGGTGTTCATCAAACTCCAGAGTTTTTTGTCAATGGAAAACCTTTGAAAAAGTTTGGATATAAAGAATTAGAAAATTTAATTAATTCAGAACTTTAGTGGTAGATGAGGGCTTCATGTAGCCCTCAATAACTATACAACCTTTGCTAAAATGACAACCAAATCGCTACATGTAGTGATTTGCGGCTAATCCCAGCAAAAAGGTCTTATTTTAGCCTCATTAAATAACTTACATGCATGCCTAAAATCCATAGCTTTTAAAAATTTTTTTTGAATTTAGATTTATTTATTTTTATGTTTATAATTGGTTTTTGCATAAATAAGTTATTAGGGTACAAAACAGTATCTCCATTGTTGTCTAAAATTTTTACTTGAAAGAGAGAAATTTCAGTAATTATTCCTGTGATTGAGTTGTCACCATCAAGAATTTTTATAGTGTCACCAACCCGAGTGGGATATGAAAAAAAGATTATGATACTTGAGGTAAGATTACTCAGTATTGACCATTGGGCAAATAGTGCTACACCAATGACTGCAAAAAGTGACGAGGCAAATACAAGTATACCGCCTAGGCTAACACTCCATATCATAGTAAGTAAGAGCAGCGCAGTAATAATGATTAAGATATTTAAGCTTATAGAAATATATTGAACTCTTTTTTGGGTTACTTTTTTTAATTTACCTATTTTTCTTAAAAAGTACCTTGACATACTTAAAACAAAAAGTGTAGCAGTGATTAATATAATAGTTAAGATGATATTTTTATCCAACATATAACTTCCAATATTTTTAGTAATATTATACACTGTTTTAAAATATTCTGTATAAATTTAAAATCGTATTGAAAAAGAAAAGTAAAATAAATCCATCTTATTCAATTATCTCCTCATTTTGTAGTTCATGAAATTCACTTTCTTCGATGGCATCTTCGTGAAAGTACTCCATTTTATCATCCGCACTTTCAAGGTTGCTAAGCTTGGCAATATGAAAAATGGCATCTCCTTCTTGAACAAGAGGTATTTGAGATTTTCCAATAATGATACCATTGAAAGTTGCTTTAATTTCAAAACAATCATCTCCCAACGGCTCATCAATAAAAGCTATTACATCGCCTTTGTTTACGGTATCTCCTAGCGCTTTTATGGTTCTAAGCATTCCACTCTCACTTGATCTTATCCATGTGCTACTTCTAGTGACAATAGGAGTTTTTGAATGTTTTTCTTTGGCTAATTTAGGAAGCATGTCATTTTCTCGTAGGACATTAATAATTCCATTGACTCCAATTCTGATACATTTTTCATCAAATCTTAAAGCTTCACCTGCTTCATAAAGCAAGATGGGGGTACCTTCAGTTTTTGCCAAAGCCCGAAGTGAGCCATTTCTAAGTTCTGAATTTAAAACAACAGGTGCTCCAAAAGCTTTTGCTAATCTAAAAGTAAAATCATCATCAATATTGGCTCTTATCTGAGGGAGATTTGACTTGTGGATTGAGCCTGTGTGCAAATCTATTCCAAGGTCACATTTGCTGACGATTTCATCGTAAAATATTTTTGCTACTCTTGCGGCAAGTGACCCTTTGGCGCTTCCTGGAAAACTTCTATTTAAATCTCTTCTATCAGGAAGGTATCTTGAAAGTGTCATAATTCCATAAACATTGACAATAGGCACTAATATGATAGTTCCTTTTAATTTATCTAGAATTTTTAATTTTCTAAATCGCCTTATTATCTCTATCCCATTTAATTCATCACCGTGAACTGCGGCACTTATGAAAACAATAGGACCAGCTTTTCTGCCTCTAATTATTTTAATTGGAAGTTTTGTAGGTGTGTTGTACAGTTTAGGAAGTTCTATATCTACAGTCTTACTTGTGCCGCTTTGGATTTCAAACCCACCGATTTCAAATTTTGAATTTTCCATTATTTATACACCAATCTTGTCTCTAGGACCTCTTCGAACCTTTGTTTGTGATTCAATAAAATGTTTTTCAATATAATCCATAATCTTACCGGCAACATTAATTTTGGTTGCCTTTTCAATGCCTTCAAGACCTGGAGATGAATTGACTTCCATCACAAGTGGTCCTCTGCCTGAAGGTATCATATCCACCCCGCATACGCCAAGACCCATAGCTTTTGCCGCCGCTACTGCCATAACTTTTTCTTTTCTGTTTAATTGATATGCAATAGCACTTCCGCCTTGGTGAAGGTTTGATCTGAATTCACCCTCAGGTCCTTGTCTCTTCATAGCACCTACTACTTCACCATTAACGACTAGAGCTCTTATGTCAGACCCGCCGGCTTCTGCAATGAACTCTTGCACTAAAAGGTTTACATCCATTCCGTAAAAGGCATCTAAAACAGATTTTGCAGCTTTTTGTGTTTCCACTAAAACAACTCCAACACCCTGTGTTCCCTCCAAAATTTTCAGAACTAGAGGAGTACCGCCACTCAACTTTATAATATCTTTTACATCAGATTTATTTGAAGCAAACACTGTTCTCGGCATATCTACGCTATGTTTTGATAGTATTTGTAAACTTCTAAGTTTATCTCTACTTCTTGCTATTGCTAAGTTTCCTGCCACACTAAATGCACCCATGATTTCTAAATGCCTTACCATCGCTGTGCCATAAAATGTTCTACTTGCACCAATTCGGGGTATAATTGCATCAGGAACGGGAAGTTCTTCGCCATGGTAATTTATCTTTAATTCACCTTTGATGATTTCAATACTACATGCAAGATAATCAATCACTCTAACTTCCCACCCCTTTGCGGTGGCTTCTTCGACTAACCTTTTTGTTGAATAGAGAGACTCATTTCTAGAGAGTATATACACTTTTAATTTTGTCATTTTTTCTCCGTAACATTTTTTGCCAGATATTCTTTTGAAACATCCACTAAAAATCTTTTTTCTAAAAATTTTCTACCAATTAGCATAGGATATTTCATATCAGTCCTGTCCGCCAAAGTTATGACAGTTTGATATTTTTTACCAAAAAAAGAGACGAAAATTTTAATAGAAGGTCTTAATTGAATTTTACCGTTAGAACTTCTTATTTTTTTCATTTTGTATAAAGGAATGACCATTTTTCGACTATGATACGCTGCATGTACTTCATCTAAAAGTATAAAATGAACATTATTCTCTTTATCAACAAATATATCATCACAATGAAGTGAGTTTGAATCAGCACCAGTATCAACTTTTGCATCTAAACCATATAAATCTAAGGTCAAAAGGTCAATTGATTCCAGTCTTCCGACTATTTTTTTTTCTATGACAAATCCTTGTTAAATATTATAGCGAGAAAAAAGTATAATGTAGCAATAAAAATACATGTGGGAAAAGTAATGATATTAAACGAAGAAGTAGATTATAAAAAAGTTTTTTTGGAGTTAGAACAAGAGTTAAAAAATATCGATGATAGTGGTGAAGTTGCCTCTTATATACCTGAATTCGTTTCAGTTGACCCAGATAAATTTGGAATCCATTTAATGACCACCGAAAAAGAGAGTTTTGGCTTTGGTGATTATGATGAAAAGTTTTCAATTCAAAGTATCTCAAAAGTTCTCGCGTTAAGCATGGCATTTGAATTAGAGGGTGAGAAACTCTGGAGTAGAGTTGGAGTGGAGCCATCAGGTACTCCTTTTAATTCATTGATACAATTAGAGTATGAAAAAGGAATTCCTAGAAATCCATTTATCAATGCTGGCACCTTAGTTATTTGTGATATTTTAGTCTGTCGTCTCAAAAACCCAAAAACAGAATTTCTAGAATTTGTAAGAGAAATATCTGGTAATCTTGATATTTATTATTCTAAAAAAGTTGCTCAATCGGAAAAATTAACAAGTTATAAAAATGCAGCATTGATAAATTTGATGAAATCATATGGCAATATAAAAAATGATATAGATATTGTCTTAGATTTTATTTTTCTTTATGTTCCCTCGAGATGACATGTAAAGAACTGTCTGAGACATTTTTATTTCTTGCCACAAATGGAAAAAGTATATTTACAGAAGAGAAGATATTAAATAGCAGTAAAACAAAACGTGTCAATGCCATTATGTTGTTGTGCGGTTTTTATGATGAAGCTGGAGAGTTTGCCTTTACTGTTGGACTTCCAGGTAAAAGTGGTGTAGGAGGGGGAATTATTGCTGTGTATCCTGGTTTTTATAGTATCGCAGAGTGGAGTCCAAAGTTGAATGAAAAAGGAAATTCGCACAAGGGAATGAAGATTCTTGAGTCTCTTACTACCAAGACTCAAGCTTCTATATTTTAATTTTTAATCGCTACATGTAAAAGAAAATTTCAGCTTGGAACATGTTTTTTATGATTGTTTCCAATACCTAACACTCAATTTTGTTAAATAAATAGTTCCAAATAGGAGTAATATTAAAAATGAAAATAATTAAAAGTAGAGAATTTAGACCTGCAAATGCTTGGGATTCAAAATATATTGCAAATCTGAATGGCATTACAATAAAATTACATTGGACTGACAAGCCATATAAGTGGCATATTAATGATGGAGAAGAGGTATTTGTTGTTTTAGACGGACAAGTTCAAATGTTTTACAAAGAAAAAGAAAAAGAAAAATCATTAACGTTAAATGCTGGTGATATTTTTTATGCTTCAATTGGAACAGAACATTTTGCACATCCTGTTGGCGAAGCACGAATACTAGTAATTGAAACAGAAGGTAGTGTATAACAGAACCTGAAACCTGCTCTAATGGGTATGATGCTTAATAAAACTTTTTCTAGATATTAAATTAAAAAGATTAGTTTCATATATTTAAATTTCACACATAAATATTGTTCTACATGTAAAGAAAATAATAGTGGAAATACAGATAAAGTAAATTAATATGCTATTTATTTGAAATTAAACACTAAATATACTATAATATTAGTATAGAAATTAAGTAGTTAATTTATAAGGATTTATAAAATGGTTAAATACGCCCAGAATGAACTTTTTTCAATCACTGATTTTACTAAACAAATTGGTAGTGTAGTTAATAGTATTAGAGAACACTCTCTTGAAAAAATAGGAATACTCAAAAATAATAAGCTTGAAGCTGTTGTTATTTCTACTGATGAGTATGAAAGACTAAAAGAATTTGAAGAAAGAATTGAGTTAGCGGAACACAAAGAAATATTCAATCTCGTGGAGGAGCGAAAGAAAACACCATTGTCTGAATATATTTCAATGGAAGATATGGCAAAGAAATTTAATGTAGATTTGAATAAACTGTAATTTATGTATGAAATTAAATATCACCCACTTTTAGAAGAAGATTTAAAACAGTTAAATAATTCTGTTCGCCTTGAAGTTTTTAAGAAAATTAAGAAAATTCAACAATCTCCCCAGATTGGAAAACCTCTTGGCAATAAAAACGGTATGAACTTAACTGGATTAAAAAAAGTGTATGTAGCAAAAAAACAAGTTAGAATAGTTTATGAAATAGTGAATGAAGTTTTGATTGTTCATATTATTGCCATCGGTAAAAGAGAAGATATGGAAGTATATAAACAATCAAAACAGAGATTAACTAGCACATAGGGATTCTATTTTCATAAGGGTGCTTTGTTAAAAGTCTGCTATCTACTAGTCCGCGGCCGACCGTAAAGTGATATAAGGATTGAAATTTATTTGATTTTAATCCTAATACTTTATGAAAAAGATCATCTAGATAACACCCAATTCCGGTTGCACTAAGGTTTAGTGAGGTAGTTTCAAGGTAGAGTTGTTGACCAATTGCTCCACATTCCCAATATAATTCTTTATACCTGTGTTCTCCATTTTCTATGATATCATCAGCAAAGTGGCTGAGCATTCCTAAGGTAAATGCTCCATCACTGGCTATATCTTGGGTGCATGAAATATTTTTAGCAATAGTTCTAAAATCACCAGGGGCGAGAAAAAATAGATTTTCATCTAGCTCATTCCATAAAAAATCTTGATTCACCGCAGCGACGAGTGAAGCTTTATCCTCTTTATTTCTTAGAAACATATACAAACCTGATTCTAACTCTTCCACGCTGTGAACAAATATAGCCAAATTGACGGCATTTTTAAATCCATTAAAACTCTCTAGTGAACTATCCACTATGGTTTTAAACTGCTTATAAGATATTTGATTGTTGTTTTCATCCATCATTTGAGCACTACGTCTTTTTAGAATGACAGCTTTAGCTTCTTTTGTAGGGCTTCTTTCTATGGTTGATGAAGTTGCTTTTTCTAAAGTTTTTGCAAAAGAGAAAGTCGCATCTTCTATCTCACCAATGAGTGGCCAATTTTGATAGGTATCGGCTATGTTGTTGGCAACTGAATCAAATACACTGGTATCTAGGAGGTCTCTATAATTAATCTCACCATCAAATTCGCAAGGAGCTATGAGTAAAAGCATATCAGCCGTTTCATTTTCATTTTCGTTGAAACGATTTTTTTTATCAAAGCCAAACAGTGTTGCTAACTCTTTATCTTCGATATTGCTGATGAGTCTGTATTTCCAGCCAAGAGTTTTGGCACTGACTTGCAAGGAGCGCTGTGCATGTCCGGCATCTAGATTGGTATATCTAAAAGCTCTTTCCCCGTATTTCCATACCTCTCTATATGCGATTGAACTGAGTGCCACAAAAAATGACCCTGCAGGAAGAGTGTCCCACATGTGTGAGTCGCATTGGCTTAAAATTTCAAGTGAGTGGTCTTTGGGCGCATAATGAGAGATGGTTGTTTTAGTGTTAATCCCATCAACTGGCGGTAATATAACATAAGACTCACTAGGCTGCAAGTTTCCGCTAGAAGCATTACAGCGTAAGGCCCATTCGTTATAACCGTTAGATTTAATCGCAGAAATTCCCATAGAAAACTGCAAAAACTGTGAAATAGAGTCTACATGCAAGGGTGCAGCAGGCAGTGTGTCTGTAAATATCAAATGATACGGCGCAGTAGGGTTGTCAAATGCTAAAGGAAGCTCTACATGTGAGGCTCCTGCGTATGAGCGAAATGGGTCTGGCTGATTTGCCCAATCCATATATCCAATGGAGCGTGCATACTTTCCATAAGCGTGTTTTGTTTCTTCGTGGTATTTAAAAATACTCTGTAAATTTTTATTCATAAACGGATGATATCAAAATTAGATTTCATCTAGCAAAAAAAAATTAAATAACTTTAAACGTTAAGTCCTCTTTGGTTAATGTCGTCTCACGTCCCATTGTGGGATTGTGTGGAATTAAAAACGAGAGAGCAAAAGAGAAAACAGCAATGGATGCCCCGATAATGAAAACAAGTGAATGTGAATAGAGCCAAATAATCCCGAGTAATACAGGTAAAAATACTGCCGCAATATGGTTTATGGTAAAACTAACAGCACTCGCACTTGCCAAATCCTTTGGATTAGCGATTTTATGAAAATATGTTTTTAGAGCAATCGCCATAGAAAAAAGTAAGTGATCAACCATAAACAGTGCATAAGCAAAGTATAAATTTTCAACAAAAGCATAGGATAGAAATACAAGGATAAGACCAATGTACTCAAATCTGAGGGTGAGCCTTTCTCCGAATTTGGTGATAAATCTTCCAATCATTGGGGCAAAATAGATGTTTAGTATAGAATTTAGAAAAAGAAGGGCTACCATATTTTCGATATCCACACCAAATTTTTCTACCAATAAAAAGCTGGCAAAGACTACAAATATCTGACGACGTGCACCTGCAAAAAAAGTAAGAACATAAAAGAGCCAATACTCTTTTTTTAACCTGACTTTTTTCTCTTGAATGACATCATCCTTGAAGTGATCAAAGAGTATCCACGCTAAAATACCGATGATGAAAGTCACACCGCCAAAAAATAGATACACGTATTTGTACTCTATCGCGTAAAACTTCATCATAAAATAGATGAGTACAAAGACTAAAAGACTTGTAAATGATTTCGCCGCTGTTATTTTTCCAAGCACGATAGGCGCACTCTTTTTATCTAGCCATTGCAGAGCTAAAGATTGATTGAGTGTCTCTTGATAGTGAAATCCTAGAGACATGATCACGGTTGTGGCGTAAAGCCCCATAGCGCTTGGATAAAGACCTGTAAAAGCAACACCAATGCCTAGAAACAACATAGAGATATACACGAGTCTTTGCTGATGGATAAATAGCAATACAAAAATAACTCCAAAAGATAAAAATCCAGGAATTTCCCTGATACTTTGTAAGATACCAATTTGACTACCATCAAAAGAGGCTGCTTCAATGGCAAAATTATTTAAAAGGGACATCCATGCTGAAAAAGAAAACACCATAGACATAGAAATGAGATACAGTAAAGCAATACGAGATTTAAAAAGATTTTTTATCATTGATAGTCCTTAAATAGGTAAAAATAAATAGTTCTATTATCAAAAAAGTCTATTCACTGTTAAAGAGACTAATTTTTTTTATTTTCTCTACAAGCGTATTATAAAGATTGAATCTTCCCAGTAATCGCCTTAATATCAAACGTTCAATTACCTCAATTAATGGGATGGCCGCTAGAAAAATCAAGAGAAGAGAAGCTAAGATGATGGTGACAAAAATGGTGCCAAATGCATTACCGCTAAAATATAGATTTTCTGTGTTCATACCAAAGAAACCAACTACCAAATTTAATGGTAAAAAGATGCCTGATAAAATTGTCAGTGCGTAGACATTTTTATTCATCTTGTCACTTTTTAAAGAATTATAGTAACTATAAAGGGTATCTAATTTACTTGAATTGAGAGCCGACAACCTTTGGTATCGCTCAATATGTTCCATTACATCAACAAAACCATCATGAGGGAAAGAGTCTTTTTCGGAGTAATGTTTTACATATATACTTAAAGCAACAGAAGCTCTTTCTAAAATTCTTTCCATGCGTGTGATATCTTTTTTTAAATCAAACCACACATCTAAAAAAATGGGAGATAATTTACGCATATATAAATCATCTTCAAGTTTATCTATTTCATCAATATAGATCATAATCAGTTTTTCACTCTTTTTGAGCTCTATTTCTACTGATTCATACAATGATGTGTGGTTTTGGGCTAAGGGAATAAATTCTTCAGACTCTCTGTTGTATCTGTATGTTGAATCATCGTTAAAAATAACATAGGGTATTGAAATACCAATGAGACTATCATCCCTAAGGTCAAAAAATCTTGTAATTAATAAAGAGTATTCATTGGTTGTAAAAAAATAAGAGGAATGTTCTTTATTTTTTATATCCTCGACATGTAAACTATTGATGGATTGTGTGATATCTTTCATGGTCACTCTCCTTCATCTTCAAAATTTAATCAAGTACAATACCAAATATCAGCTTACACAAATCTTCCCGAGTATTAATATTATTTTATTTTTTTTAGAAATTAACTTTACTGAATTTATGTCTTAAATATTTAGGTCATTATCATCAATTCATAATTAACAAACTATTAGTATTCTATATGATTATGTCGGAACTGCTCAAACTCCCCCGAAGGAAGCGGTTTACTAAAATAATACCCTTGCACTTCATGACATCCACGTAGCCGTAAGAAGGCTAACTGTTCAGCAGTTTCCACACCTTCTGCAATAGTTTGCAATCCTAGGTTTTTTGCCATATCGATGATGGCACTGACGATAGCGCGGTCGTCAGGATCATTGGAAATATCACGAATAAATGACTGCTCTATTTTCAGTTTATATACTTTGAATTTTTTCAGATAACTTAGAGAAGAATATCCGGTACCGAAATCATCGATTGACATGCGGATTCCTTGCTCATGAAATTTATTCATGATAGTGATCACCGACTCTGGATCTTGCATCATAACAGCTTCTGTGAGTTCCAATTCTAGATATTCATTTGGCAATTGTGCTTTTTCCAAAATATCTGTGACCAGTGTCAGTAAATTTTTCTGGCGAAACTGTATTGCAGATATATTCACTGCAATTATCATAGGAGCAAATCCGTTGTCCATCCACTCTTTTGTTTGTCCAATAGTAGTACGCAGAACCCATTCCCCAATCTCAATGATTTGACCGCTACTTTCAGCTATGGGGATAAATTCGGCAGGAGAAATCATCCCGAGTTCCGGATGATGCCACCTTAGTAAGGCTTCGGCTCCTATAATCTTTCCATCTGATAGTGAAATCTGTGGCTGATAATAGAGTTCCAATTCATTACGTTTTAGTGCATGGCGTAGCGCATTTTCCAATTTCAGGTTACGAGCTAAATTTAACTGCATCTCCTGTGTAAAGAAATAAAAATTTTTACGACCGCTATTCTTGACCTTATACATAGCGGTGTCAGCATTTCTTAGCAGTGTTTCGAAATCTTCACCGTCATTCGGATAGATGGCAATACCGATGGAAGGAGTTATGGTCAGCTCATTGTGCTCAAATATAGAGGCTTTAGAAATTTTTTCAATCAGTTTTGTGGCAATATGCATAGCCGCATTCGCATCGGTATTAGGGAAAAGAATGATAAATTCATCTCCGCCCAAGCGCGCCACGGTATCTATCTCTCGCACAGTTTTTTTGATGCGTTTTGCCACCTCTATTAATACGTGATCACCAATAGTATGTCCTAAAGAATCGTTGATATTTTTAAAATTATCGAGATCCAGAAACATCACCGTTAAAGGTTCGTTATTACGTTGTGCCATATTGAGCAGGTATGTGACCCGATCATTTAACATGGTACGATTTGCTAAGCCGGTAAGCTGATCGAAATTGGCAAGATTTTCAATGTATGCTTCAGCCTTCTTTTTTTCAGTGATGTCTTGGATGGTGCCTATTATTTTTAGGGGTATTCCATTGCTATCGAATTCAAGTTTTCCTAGACCGTGTACCCAGCGCACAGATTGGTCATCCTGACGAACAATACGATATTCTTGATCAAATAGTTGAGCTTTGGCAAGCACTTCATTTGTAAAATAGCCATTCATTTTTATACGGTCATCCGAGTGAATTAGGGCTTCCCATCCTGCTCGTGAGCGTTCATAGCTTGTATCTATTCCAAATAACTCGTCCAGTATGTCGGACCTTGTCCATATCCCTGTGCGAAAATCAAGAGTGTAACTCCCTAAACCAGCGATCTTTTGAGTTTCTTTGAGAAATTGTTCGCTTTTGTATAGGGCAGCCTCTCCTTGTTTGCGCTCTGTGATATCACGTACCACTGCAACCAAATACTCTTTATCGGTCTGCACTACAGAGATGCTGATCTCAACAGGAAAGAGGGAACCGTCTTTCCGTTGGTGGGTACTTTCAAAAATTGTTGAACCTTTATTTTCTAAGACTTCAACTAGCTCTTTCAATTGAGATTCACTTAACTCTAAATAAATATCCCGTACGTTCATCGACAACAGTTCTTTACGACTGTACCCCAGCATGTGGCAGGATGTTTCATTCACATCTATGTATTGCAGTGTTGCAGCATCGAGAACCTCTATCGCATCAGAAGAGTGATCCAGTAAAGTACGAAACATTATGAGCTCTTTTTCCATCTCTTTACGCTGCGAAATATCACTATGCGCACCAACTATTCTAGTTGGAGTACCATCAAGAGTACGACTGACGATTATGCCCCTATCAAGTATCCATTTGTAAGAACCATCTTGACATTTGACTCTATGTTCATTATGATAAGTATTGCTTTTACCTTCAATATGTGCCGTTATATCAGCAAAAACTTGATCAAGATCTTCCGGATGCACCCTGTTTTTCCATTCATCTAAATTGGAGGCTATCTCATCTTCCCCAAACCCTAACATCTCTTTCCATCGTTTTGAAAAGTAGACCTCATTTGTTTTGATATTCCAGTCCCACAATCCATCTCCTGCGCCTTCTAGCGCAAATCTAAGCCTTTCTTCTGAGATCTGCAAAGCTTCTAAAGCATTGAGAAGGTCAACATTTTCATCTGAATTTGCAATTTCTAACGCAGTTGCACCATCTGTTGCTCCGAGTAAATTGTATTTTTTTTCAAGTATCTCTACCAATATGGCTACATTTGTACTTTCATCATCTACTATTAAAATATTTTGTTTTTTCATCTTAATCCTCCAATAAAATATAGATATTACCAATCATTTCATCTGCTTTTTTATATTTATAACCAAGAAGATAGGAACAGAGCTCTTTTATTATCTTTTTCTCTACATGTAAAGCCAAAATCTCTTCTAAGAACGCTATCTTATCGTGAGTGAAAGCTCTGAAATGTTTTATATCTTCAGACACCTCTTTCAAATGTTCTAGCACATACTCTTTTTTATACTCTTTCATAGAAACTTTACTACCCTGCAAATCTAATTGAATTCGCAGATTTTTAACTGTCTCCTTGAGAAGCTCAATAAGTTTTTGTGTCAGCTCTTTTTTTGTTTGCAACTCTTTTGTCTCATATACCTTTTTTGAGAGTTCATATACCTCTTGGAGTAAAATATTTCCACTCACCCCTTTGAGTGAGTGTAAAGCTCTGTTAAACGCATCTGTTTCTATTTTAGAAAGATCAAATATTTGCTGTGGGTCTTGATACTCTTCACAAAAGTCTGTAAGAATACGTTGAATTACTTTTGGTTTATCTCCGATTTTATGTTTCAACTCTTCTACATCTACGCCGTAAAACTCTATTTTGGAATTATTGGGGTGTGAAACCACTTCCTCTTTCTTTTTAAAAGGTTGTTTATTTGATTTTTTTGGTTTTATAAATTCAAGCAGAGTACGAATCAACTCATACTCATCGATAGGTTTTGCCAAGTGTGCAGACATTTCAGCTTCACTTGTTTTTACTATATCCTCTTGCATGACAGCAGCGCTCAGTGCAATTATGGGGATATTTTTATTGATTTGTTTGATTTGCTTACTGGCTTCAAATCCATCCATAACTGGCATTTGAAGATCCATTAAAACAAGGTCATAGTTATTGCAAGCTTCTATCATCTCTACTGCTTCTTTACCATTATTGGCTACTTCAACAGTTAAATTCAAATTTTCTAACATTCCAATGACAACGGTTTGATTGATCTTGTTATCTTCTACTAGCAGTATCCGTGCACTTTTGATTGAATTAGTATTTAATTTTGGTGTCTCTGATTTTACAACTAATGTGCTTCCCTCACCCTCTTTGCTCTCAACTGAGATTTCACCACTCATTAGCTGAACAAGATGTTTAGATATAGAAAGCCCAAGTCCTGTTCCACCATATTGGCGCGTTATTGAACTGTCTGCTTGAGTAAACTTTTGAAAGAGATATTTTTGGACTTCTTTACTCATTCCCATGCCACTATCTTTTATGAAGAACTTTAATTTTTTATAGTGTTCGTCCTCATGTATCGATTCAACTCTTATATCAATAGACCCATGTTCTGTAAACTTAATCGCATTGCCTACGATGTTTGTGAGTATCTGAGTCAAACGAAATGCATCACCGACAAGAGTCAGCTGAAAATCACCCTCTATGTTTAACAACAACCCTTTTTTATTTGCTTGATATTCAAACAGATCTTTTATATCACTCATAACACTATCAAGTTTAAACACACGATTCTCTACATCTAATTTTCCAGCCTCCATTTTAGAGTAATCGAGTAGATCATTGATGATATGCAACAGTGCTTTTGAAGAGGTTCTTGCTTTTTCAAGGTAATCTCTTTGTTTCTCATCAAGGTTTGTTTTTAAGACTAGCTCAGTTAACCCTAAAATACCACTCAATGGTGTTCTTATCTCATGCGACATATTTGCTAGAAATTCTGATTTTGCTCTATTTGCTTTTGCTTCTTCTTTGGCACGTGCGAGTCCATCTTCTACTGCTCTACGCTCGGTGATGTCTTCTATAGCCAACAAGATAATCCGTTCTTTTCCGCTGGCTTGTTCAATCTGACGGGCATTTAAAAGCATGATACGTCTGCCTATGGTCGCAAAGTTGTGCTCAACCTCATAGTCTTGAAAGGTGGTCTTTTGGGGAAGGATGGTTTCAAGAAGTTCTCTGAGTTTTGGGATATCCCACTGCTTATTACCCAGATTATAGATCAGCTCTCCAACGGTATCTTCTGGCTTGACCTTGAAAAATTCATAGAAAGAGCGGCTGACGGAAACAACCCTGAGATCTTGATCCAGAACTATGAGAGGCTCTCGCACCGTGTTGATAATACTCTCTGCGTAATCAATTGGTTTTTCTTTACCTTTGTTTAACACCATAATTCCCTCCATCTTACCGAGCTGCATAGTTTCCTTTTAAATATATTGCATACTGTCAAGTGCAAACTAAAAGTACAACACACAAATAACAGAAGAGAGATAATAGCATGGATATACTTTAGATTTATAACTGCCTTATTACTACGCACCCTCTCTCCCTTTTTGCTCTCGTCTAAATCATTCAAGCTCAATTGCAGGAATTGGTCTGGAAAGGAGAAATACAAGATTCTGAAGAAGAAAGAGTTTTAAAAGACCTAAATAAATATTCAACAAAAATTAAAATTATTAATTCAGAAAAAAAGTTTGCATCTTTATCATTAGAATATTTAAGAGCAAATTTTAATACTAAATACACAGGGTCTTTTATAGGTTTAGGGCTTCCTTATGGTTCTTTAGTTAGTTCAACAAAAAATAAAATACAAGATTTTTTAATAACGGTGGCAGATGGTCTGAGTTTAACACCAGATCTCAAAACATATTATAGTTTAGTGTTGGACTAGACTTAAAATATTTAATTGCGATTAATCCAAAAATGGAAGCGCCATTTGTAAATACGACATTTGACTTAGGACGAACATGGGGATGTTCAGTTGGCGTTCCTTTTGTTTATAACATAACAGATGATTTTGCATTAATATCTGACTATAGTTATGGATACACAAAAATTAACAAAAGTAATGTTGTAGCGGGATATTTTGAGCCAGAAAGTAAGAATTATTCTCATACGGTTGATATCGGATTTAGATATTCTTTTTTAGTGCTATAAAAAGTGGAGACATCGATAATAACAGCTATGCGAAATCATTAATAAATTGCACTTATCTCTTGAATGGGCGGGGTTAAAATAAGGATTTTCAAGAAAAGTATTGTAAAAAGTGGTTTAAAGTGTGATTGTATGGTGTTTGAAGTGATTAAGAAAGGTGGTTGGGGATACAGGATTCGAACCTGTGCATGCTACGACCAAAACGTAGTGCCTTACCGCTTGGCGAATCCCCATCACGATATCTAAGAATTGGTTGCGGGAGCCGGATTTGAACCAGCGACCTTCGGGTTATGAGCCCGACGAGCTACCAAACTGCTCTATCCCGCGACAATAGCAACTTATAAAGGCTGTTTACCTCTGTAAGTGAGGTGGAATTATAATCGTTTTTTACTTTTTTGTCAAGTCTTTTTGGTATAATATGAAAAAAAATTGGAGTTATATGTCAGCGATGGATAGAGTTAAGCAAGCAATGGAAGATATGAAGCACGGTAAAATGGTGGTTATGATGGATGATGAAGACCGTGAAAATGAAGGGGATTTAGTCTATCCAGCCACATTCTCTACACCCGAAAAAGTTAACTTTATGGCTTCCTATGCAAAAGGTCTCATATGTGTTTCAGTTTCAGGTGAGATAGCTGATAGATTACAACTAGTACCAATGGTTTCAAATAATGATTCTCAACACGAAACAGCCTTTACGGTCTCAGTTGATGCTAGACTTTGTACAACAGGTATTTCTGCATACGAGAGAGATATGACCATAAAAATACTTGCCGATTGTGTTAGTAGTTCAAATGAACTTGTACGTCCTGGACATATATTCCCACTCATCGCTAAGAAAGGTGGCTCACTTGTACGAACTGGCCATACTGAAGGTTCAGTTGACTTGTGTCGTTTATCTGGGCTTGCTGAGTCTGCTGTGATTTGTGAAGTTATGAAAGACGATGGAACAATGGCTAGAAAAGATGACTTAGATATCTTTTGTAAAGAGCATGATTTAAATATAGTCTATATTTCTGATATAGTTGAATATAGAATGCAACACGAATCTCTTGTACGTGAAATTGCAGAATCAACTACAAAATTTCTAGGAACAGATGCTAAGCGTATTGATATGGTTGATCATGAAGGAAACCATCACATAGTTTATACATTTGGAGAGATCAAAAAAGAGTGCGCAGTCAAATTTCATAATATTATGCCAGATATTGATCTTTTTGCGAGTGATGAAAAATTTTACGGAATGCTCAGAGCAGTTGACTACCTAAAAGAAAATGGTGGTGTTTTGATATTTTTAAATGATGAAAATTCTCCTAAAAAAGAAGTGAAAGAGTACGGAATAGGGGCACAAATACTTAAAAAACTTGGTGTTGAAAATATAGATTTATTAACCAATTCAAAGGGTAAAGATTTTATTGGTCTTAGCGGATTTGGTTTGGGAATAACGAAAGAGTTATAAAGTTAAAAAGCCTTAGATTTTTTCTAAGGCTTAAAACTCTTTTGGAATGGTGCAGTCAAGTTCATCTTTGAATGTGTCGTTAGCTAATTCTATAATGTCTTTTTGAGTGATCCCACCAAGTAAGCAAATCGCTCCTAATTTTTTACACCATATTCGGAGGCGCTCCAGCTCTTTTTCCTCAGCTTTTATATGAGCTGACACACTCCATGAACGTATAGCTTTTAATTCTTTATACTCAAGTAAATCAGTAATCTCTCTATCTTCTATCTTTTTTTCTATACAAGAGCGAAGTTGCTTTTCATTTAAGCCAGATGTATTAGCTTTATATCCGAGTATGATTGCACGTGCGCGATCAGGATATTTGAGCCTGATTTTATCAAAGCTATTTCCATAATACTTCAATAGTGGAATTATGTCCTTCGTTTTATATATTTTTTCTTTGTCCATACCGTTTGGTTCTATCATTTTTCATTTCCTTTTTCATGTGTTAATAGCCACTCTTTTTTATCTAAACCACCTGCAAATCCAACAAGCTTTCCAGTGCTTCCTACAACTCTGTGACAAGGAATGACTATGACTATTGGATTTTTATTATTAGCCCCACCCACCGCTCTTACAGCTTTAGAATTTCCTATGCATGTAGCAATATCTTTGTAACTTTTTGTTTCTCCATATCCAATATTTTGTAAAGCCATCCACGTATGTTGTTGAAAAGGCGTTCCACATGTAAAGTGTATTGGTATATCAAAATCTTTTAATTTTCCACTAAAATAATCATCCAATTGTTCTTTACATGTAGAGACAATCTTTGGAAGATTTTTTTGATTTTCATTTAATTTTTCCGTAAAACTGAGCGACTCAAGTGCATCTTGCGAGCAGATTAGTTTTAAGGGTCCAATAGGTGAATTATAGTAGTATGTTGTTTTCATATGGTATTATAGCGTGATTTAAGGGAGATTGGTGAAGATTAGAATTTATTATGAATACACTTCTTTTCCTATTTTAACTCCATAATTGATACTAGTCAACTCACCTCTTCTTTTAGGAAGAGATAAGTTTGCGTTTTAATTATGACGAGCAGGTAATATGAGATATGCCAGCAATTTCAAAGAATTCAGAAGGCTTTTGCCTATAGTATTTTTCCTCTATCTCGCAAGATTGCTCAGCATATGGGTTCGTCATGACTTCTTGCAACTCTTTTATGAGTGTATAATCCCCTTTCCCGGCCTCTTTATAAGCAGGAACAAGGAACCACTCTCGTAGCGTATATTTTGGGTTGACTTGTTTCATCTCTTTAGAGAGCTTTTCGCTAGATTCTAGGGTAATGGAGTTAGTGAGTGATCTCCATTTTTCTAGCCACTCAGACCAGCTTTTTAAAATATTCTCATTATATTTGGAGTCACCGTAAAAGCTTTTTGTGAGTACAGATATATGTTCAGGTACATTAGAGAGTTCACGAAAAAAGATAGTGTAATCGACGGAGGTTTCTATCATTAACTCTATTAGTTCATTGAATAGAGTCGCGTTAAAGGTTTGTAGACCTAGCTTAGAAGACCACATCTGTATCATTTTGGCTTGCATGACCTCAGAGAAACCATCTCTTATTTCTTCAAGTTGTGCTAGCTCGTTCTCATGTGTTTCAAGTAAGGGTTGCAGTGCTGTGCAAAACATTTCAAAGTTACGCTCGGCAGCTTGAGGTTGATTCAGAAATGAGAAGTGAACTCCGCCACCCGTCCACGGCTGATATTTAGGATCAAACATATCTATAAATCCAAATGGACCGTAATCAAGGGTATAGCCACCTGCTGCACAGTTGTCGCCATTAAAGTTTCCTTGAGTGTAGCCTACACGAATCCAATTTGCTACAAGAGAGGTGAGGCGAGAGCGAAACTCACGAGCTAGTAACACCACTTTTTCTTCGGTAGTTAAATTCGTATCGATGACATCACTGTATTCACGATCAATTAAGTGCAACACAATCATCTCGAGCTCTTCCATCGCTTTTGGATGCTCATTTTTGCGCGCACGACGACCGAAAAGTTCAAGTTGGCCTACCCGAAGAAAAGAGGGGGCAACCCGTGTTGTAATAGCAACAGCTTCTTCTATCATCACTTCAGGATCCTTGGAATATGAATCGTTTAGAAACCATGGTCGTCTGACTTTTTCTGTTTGTGATACGTATAAACTCAAAGAGCGTGATGTTGGAACTCCAAGGGCATGCATATGTTCCTGTGCTAAAAACTCTCTAATACTTGAACGGAATACTGCGCGGCCGTCGGCTCCACGACAGTAAGGAGTTCTACCACCGCCTTTAAGCTGCATTTCCCAGCGCTTAGAATTTATTACGGCTTCAAGGATAGATATGGCTCGACCATCACCGTATCCGTTTCCCGTTTTAAAAGGACACTGTGCGTAGTATTCTCTGCCGTAGATAGAAAGCGCGTATCCTGTTGCCCAACCTTTGCGTCGTAATGGCTTGGGTAACTGCGAGGTATCACCAGAAAACAGCCGAATAAAATCTTCTGACATCGCCAAACTATCAGAAATGCCAAGTTCCTCAAAGAAGTGCTTGCTATGCGCAACATAAACGGGGGCTTCGATTGGCGTAGGGCTTACCGGGACGTAATGCCCGCTAAATACTTCTCTGGGCAAGTGGTCCCTACCGTTTGCTTTAGCGTCTGGGTCGCAGTTTAGTGTGTCCATTAGGGAGTAGTCTGCTAACTGTGCTAGATCATAGAGTGTATTTATAGTTTGAGTGGTTTGTTTAATTTCTTGCATATATCTTCCTTATTTTAGAAACATAAAATTCAAAGGTAAAAAGAAAAAAATGTATAATACATCTTATATCTCAACTACCTTAATAATAAATAAATTACTTAAATTATATAGTTGTTTTTTACATTCTAATATTTTGTAAAATTCCAGTCTAGTTTATAGGGGACATTCCATATTCAGCTTATTATAAACAGTGTTTGTTTTCAGTACAATAAAAAAAATATAATAAATAATAGCTTTCAGTTTCAGATAGTTTAGTGACCGTTTTAGTGTTTGCTACATCATAAAAAGCTTGAAAGTGACCTATATAAAGGGGTTTAGTATGCAGATAAGAGTTTATTATGATGACACAGATGCAGGTGGAATTGTCTACCATGCAAATTACTTAAAATTTTGCGAAAGAGCGAGAAGTGAACTTTTTTTTGAACATGGAAAAACTTTATCTATTGACGGTGCTCATTTTGTGGTAAGGCACATAGATGCCGATTTTTTAAAGTCTGCGAAGCTTGGTGACATGGTAGAGGTTAAACATGAGATTTTGGAAATTAAAAATACATCTTTAAGACTTTTGCAAAATGTATGGTTAGATGATATCAAGATATTTGAAATGAAATCACTTATGGTGTTTGCAAAGAACGGAAAACCATGCAAAATGAGCTTAGAAGTGAAAGAGTTTTTAAACACTATGTTTAACGCTTAAGGTAACTCTTTTTCAAATCGATATCTCGTCGGCCTTATGATAGATATGTCGTAATTTACTTGATCATCAATGACCTCTTCAGTAAATTTCTTCTTTTCAGTTGTTACAAAAAAATGAGTATATAAATAGTCCATTCCTATAGAAGTTGAGTAATTTACCCAGTCATAGACAATATCATGTCCATATAAAGCGTTTATTTCTTCCAACCCAACAGAGGTTTTTCCTATAGAATTTGCAATATAAAGATTTTTTATATCGTTATATTGAGTCAGAGTTAAAAGCACTGGATTGTAATTTAACTGTGTTGATAGTAAAATATATGGCTCAATTTCATACACTCTTAGCTGCGAAGAGATAAGGCTAGTTTTGACTAAGGGGGTATTCATAAATATTGAAGTACCATTTAAGCTTTTATTATCTTTTAAAATATTTTTAAAATTGACATTAGAGCTTTCAATGATTTTACTATAAATGATATGGGGAGTTTGTTTTATAAGAGATTTATTTAATGAGTCTGTCAGTAAGCTCCCATCAGAAAAATATGCAATCTTATTATTTGCATACTTTAAAAGTTTTTTTATCTGTTTATCATAATCAATGCCGCCAAAGATTATATTTGCTGGGCTGTTTTGAACCGTTGTTTTGTGAATTGTAGGAATATACACGAGTAAATTTTCTGAGTTATGAATGAGGACTTCTGCACCTTTTTGAGTGACTGGTGCAATGACATAGGTAAAATCTTCATTTTTTATTTTTTCAAGTTGTTTTACTATCGATTCTTCCTCTTCATCCATGCTGTTAAAAACTTTTATTTCAAAGTTGTTTTGTTTGGAAAGCAAGTAAGCTATGACTGAATTTACAGTGCTTATAGCGTATCTTCTTATGCTTCTTTGAGGCACAAGTATGGCAACTTTTATGGTTTCGTCTTCTTCGTTAAAAATTCTAAAAACTCTTCTATAATGGTCGTAGTCACTTTGAAGATTTGGTAATTGGGCAGCCACAGATTTAAATTTACTTAAAAATGTAAAAATGTCTCCATCTGCTAGCAGATTTTTCATACATACAGGAGCACAAACAGAAGCGTTGGTGTCGATAAAAATACTCTTTGTGGGAGGTATGTTTGAGAGTTTGTCACTCTGTGCAAAACCAATAGTAATAGTAATAATTAGGGCTAATAAAATTTTCATAGTATACTTTTTACCTTTAACATATCTTGATAAACTTCTTTTTTGGATGATGGATTTCTAAGTAAAAAACTGGGATGATACGTTGGAATTAATGTGGCGTTCTGAAATTGCAAAACTTCACCTCTGATGTTTGATATAGGAGTATCATAGTCATCCATTAAGTGATGATAACTAGTGGGACCAAGTGTCACAATAATCCGAGGATTGACCATCTTGATTTGCTGTAACAGATAAGGTTTACATGCACTAACCTCTTCGGGTGTTGGTACTCTATTGCCAGGAGGGCGGCATTTTACTATATTTGCTATATAGACATCCTTGCGTTTTAGACCCAATACGTTTTCTATGATAGTTGTTAAAAGGTCACCAGCTCTGCCTACAAATGGCTTTCCAGCGCCATCTTCACTATTTCCAGGCCCTTCACCGATGAACATCAACTCTGCATTTTGGTTACCTTCGCCAAACACTGTGTTTTTTCTAGTTTTACTTAAATTGCAAAGATGACAGCCTTTGACGGATTCTTCTAGAGAGTAAAATTCATTTGGCAAAATTGTGCTTGTTTTATCTTCTAATGGTTGGTATTCTTTAAAGTATTCAAAGCCCATAGCTCTGTATTGATATAATAGCTTTAATAGCCTAATTTTTTCTGGTTGTGTCATATTTTGAATAATAGCAAATGAGTCGTTAAGAAGAGATAAAAATAGAAATAAAGCCCTAAAAAGGGCTTTATTTTTTAGCTTACAGCAACTACTACTGGAGTGCTTTCCCATAGACCGTGCTTTGTACAATAAGCATGAGCTACAAGAGTTAATTTTTTACTTGTTGGTACAATGTTAAAGACAACTTCTGCGTGTCCTTTTTTATCTTGTCCACCGAGTGTGCCTGCTACGAAATCAGCACGCGCTAAAAGTGTTTCGCCATTGTATAGTGCAATATTTGCAATATAATGATCAAAATCATCTGGATGAGTATATTCATTTCCAACTTTTACAGTCACTGCAAATACTTCATCTTTTGTAGCTGTCTCTGCACAATGTACAAATGCTGAATGTCTATCTATAAAGTCTTTCTTTGATTCTCTTTCAACAGTATCAATATCAACGTAACGATTAATCTTTGGCATATTTGCTCCTTTAATTTTTTTAATCTGTATGAATTATATCTAAAAAGGATTAAATTTGTCTTATTAAAAAAACTATATTTTAATCCATCGCTTATGTCTAACTAGAGTAGGGTAGCTTGTACCTTATGTGACTCTAGACCGATTTTTGACTTATCGTCACACCCTAAAGCCATCAGAGCAATTTGTGATATGGATAAAATGGCTAAATTAATATCTCTGCCAACGCTGCACTCTAGATTTTTTTGTCTGCCATCAAACATCATAAAACTTCTTACATCATTTGCTATGACTAAATCAGCACCATTATCAAAAGTATCTAGCATAACTTTTCCTGCAAGTTTATCGGCTAATTCTTTTGAAGCACTGAGTATCTCATAGCCGTCACTTTTTAATTGTGCATCAAAACTCACTATATTTGCACCAAGAATATTCAAAATAGATTCATTGATAGTGTCATCACTGTTTTGATTTCCTTTAAAAACTGCAATGTTAAAGTTTGCAAATGATTTTTTTACCATTTTTTTAAATTCTAAGAGTCCTATGACATCTTTGATTACTTCATTCACATGTAGAACGGCAGTATCTAAAGATAATTCTAAACCATCTCTTTTAAGTTTCGAGCTTATCTTTTCTTTCAAGACTTCGTCTTCAAGAAGTGCTTCTTTTGTCTGTGCAAAGGAGTTATAAGAACAATCTTCAACGCAGATAATCTTTGCATCCTCTTTCTTTGCCCTCGCAAGGTTAAAAGCATTGTTATAATGAAAGGCTTCGCTGTTTAATGCTTTTCCCTCTGCGCCTATATCTTGTTTAGATTCGCCCAAACTTGGAGCTTTGATTCCTAACATGTTGAGTAATTCTTTTGCGGAAACAATAAAAGAATACGCTTTTTCTTTTTCTACTATATTATCAAATAGTGTGTATTTATTCATCATTGGTCCTTAAAAATTTCTACTTATGTTTTGTTGGACTTCTACAAATTTATTTGCAGGAGTAGCTTGTTTTACTAATTCATTTTTTAAAAAATCAATCTTTTTTTCTAATGCAGTATTCTTTGGAAATAATGTATTAGATATGTTTACATGGAGCCAAATACCGCCCTCTAGTTTTGATATACAACTGAGGATTTCTAATTTTCTGGTAGGATATTTTTCTATCATATCGTAGACAAATCCAAATAAGGCATCACCGAGGTACTCACAATCCATATTGACGATGGGTGAGGCATAATGTTCTCTTATATAGGATTTATAAACTTTTTTATCTCTAGCATCTACAAAAGCATCAAGAATGTCAAATTTAGATTGAAAATCATCCTCATTGATCGTTAAATCTTTTACTGCTCTTTTTGTATTTAATGGTTCAAGCTTTAACTCTTTACCAAAAGACTCTTTGATAGTTTTTATTTTTTCGCTAGTAAAAAGTGATAAACCATTGATACTGATAGCGGCATTTTTGCCAACAGGGTACTCAAAAGCTTTCTCATCCTCTTTAATAAGTGCCAAAAGGTCTGAAACTTTTTTATTTACATCTATCTTGATAACGTGTTTTTTATAGTACGGGAGGTAGTCAGTTTTAGAATTAAATCGAAAAACCTCTAGTGTGAGTTTACACTCCATAGTCAATACTCCTTGAAATAGTAAAATATAAGTCTACTCTAAATTTACTTAAATAATTTTTTATATTTGGTATAATACAAGAAATAAATAAAATTGACGTGATAAATTGGGGTATACATATGGGAAAAGAGGAGTATTTTATCTCTGGATTTTCAAATTCTAAGATTGGTGATGATGGTGCCGTAATTGGAGATCAAGTTTATTCTAAAGACCTTTTTTGTGAAGACATTCACTTTAAACTCTCATGGATGAGCTTAAAAGCTATAGCCAAAAAGAGTATGCTGGTCAATATATCAGATGCAATTGCCATGAATGCAAAACCCAAAAGTGCACTTATCGGAATTGTGATACCTCGTTGTTTTTCACTGGAACAGTTACGAGAACTCTCTAGTGGTTTTGAAGAAGTAGCGCGAAAATATGGGATAGAGATTATCGGCGGAGATACAACGTCTGGTGATAAATTGTTGATATCCATTACAATAATCTCACACACCACTAGGCCTACTTTTAGAAGTGGCATGAGAAGAGGGGATTTGATAGCGTATAGTGGAAAATTGGGAGAATCAAAAAAAGGTTTATCCACACTTCTTCGTGGAGGAAAGCTGACTTCTAAAAGTAAATTTGTCACTCCCGTCTTAAGAGGTGATTTCTTTTATGAAGCAGCAAAGTATGTAAGCGCAGGACTTGATATCTCTGATGGTTTATCAAAAGATTTGTCAAGATTGAGCAAAATCAATAAATTGGGCGTAAAATTTCTAAAAAAAATCCCAAAAGTGGTGATGTGCAGTGGGGAAGAGTATGAAATGCTTTTCTCATTTAAGAAGAAAAATTTAGCTAAAATGCGTGCAATCGCAAAAAAGCATAGAGTAGAGTTAACAGTTTTTGCAAAAGCAACACCGGGAAAATATGTTTCGTGTTGCAAAGAAAATCATTTTAAATAATAGGAAAAATATGAAACGTTTGTTTTTTTTGAGTCATTCGCCTATCGATGTGTTGTTTACGAAGAGTTCGACGGATTTTGTGGTCAATGAAGTACCTTTGTATGAGTTTAGTGGAGAGGGTGAGCATTTAATCTTACATGTGAGAAAAAAAGATTTAACTACATGGCAGATGATACAAAAGTTAAGTGAATTTTGTGGTGCCAAAACTCGTGATTTTGGCTATGCGGGTCTTAAAGATAAAGATGGAATGACGACGCAGTATGTCTCAGTACACAAAAGTTTTGAAGCAAAGTTAGAGAATTTTAAAGATGAAAAGATAAAAATACTTTCTAAAACGTATCATCTCAATAAAATTAGAACAGGGCACTTAAAAGGCAATCGTTTTTTTATAAGACTCAAACGCGTCAATAAGGTTGATGGACAAAAACTCGGCAATGCGCTTAAAACTCTTAAAAAAGAGGGTTTTCCAAACTTTTTTGGCTATCAACGTTTTGGTAAAGATGGGGACAATTATACACTAGGTCGCGCCATTTTAGAGGGAAAAAGAAAAGAGCAAAATAAAAAAATGAAAGACTTTTTTATCAGTGCCTATCAAAGTTATCTTTTTAACGAATGGCTTTCTTATCGTTTGGAAATTGGACATACTTTGGATGGGTTCAATGATGCTGAGGCAGCAACTGCGCTTGGCTTTACTAAAGAGATGGTCAAAGAGTTAAAAAAACAGAAAAAATTCTTCAAACTCTTTGAAGGCGATGTTGCCCATCATTATCCTATTGGAAAACCATTTGTTTGTGAAGACATGGAAGCTGAATTAAAAAGATTTGAAGAGGGCGCTACGACTGTTACAGGTTGGCTTCCAGGCGGACGTGCTATGCGAACTGAGGGTTTTGCAAAAAGTTTAGAAGATAAGTTTTTTGCAGAAGCGGAACCATTTTTAAGTCTAATGAATGGGGCAAGAAGATTTGCTTGGACCTATTTGGAAGATGTGGAATATACCTATAAAGAAGAAGACAATTGGTTTGAAATGCACTTTACACTCGCTAAAGGCTCTTACGCAACCGTAGTTTTAGAAGAGTTAACGCATAAATTATAATAAAGGGCACCTCTAGTAACCCTTAACTTCTCAGCATCATAGCAGATATGTTAATATGAGGCAAAACTATACAGGAGCTACTTGTAGCTTCAAATGGTTTTAACGAAGTAGTAGCGTATCTGCTATGATGCCCGAAGGGAGCCAATAAGAGAAACCATCTTGCACACAATTTTTTATCGCCATAGCTACGGCTATGACTCAAAAAAAGTTCTGCACAATCTAATCTCTCTTATTGGCTCTGAGAAATTAAGGGGTATTAGAGGTACCCTTATGCTATAATAGGGCCCTTAAAGGTACGATAGGTGATTGCTTGAACGTAAGTTTAAGAGGAAAGTCCGGGCTGCAATGAGGCGTGGTTCCGTCTAACGGACGGCTGGGGTAACCCAAGGGAAAGTGCAACAGAGAATAGACTACCGCTTTACTTGTAAAGTGGAAAAGGTGAAACGGCGGGGTAAGAGCCCACCAGAGTTTTGAGCAATCAAGACTGCTTTGTAAACCCAACCTGCAGCAAGAATGGATTGGTCAGCCTCATGTTTTTACCATTCGCTAGAGTGTTATCGTAAGATAACAAGTAGATAAATAGTCACCCTAGACAGAACTCGGCTTATAGTCGTACCTTTAAGACCTTATCCCCTAATTTAGGGCTTCACTCAATATTTTATTGCTAGCTATCACCATATTGTCACCAAAAAGAGAGAAACTTTTCCCAAAATTGATGTTTTTTGTCTCAATAACACTTGCATAATGTTCGAGCGTTGTCTTAGCTTTTGAGTGACCCAATAAACCTGCTAACTCATTAATACTTACAATATGCTCTTGAAGCATCAAAGTTGCAAATGTATGACGAGTGCAAGAGAGTTTTTTACGCACCAATTTTGCAACGTTGCTTTGTATTTTAGAATAAATTTACCCAATATTTTCTAAAAAACTATTTTAATTGTATTTAATAAATATTCCTGCTATAATCTTCCTAAATACAATTATTTTAATATTTAGGAGATTTTATGCTAAAAGGCAAAAAAGTTAAAGCTATCGATGAGCCGTCATTCCATGAGCCATTGAGCACACAATCTATCGGATTGTTTATAAAAGCCAGAAGAACGCAACAAGGACTTAGTACAAAAGATGCTGCGATGCTTTGTGGTGTTTCAGCCAATACTTTAAACAGTATAGAAAACGGTAAAGAGGGGATGAGAGTATCTTCTGTTCTTAGTATCATGACTGCTCTTGGAATAAAACTACAAATATCTCCTTGGCACAAATCATGAATAACAAACTAAATATAACAATAAAAAATACTATCGTTGCCTCTATCTGGGTCGATAAAACAGATGAAACATATAAATTTGAGTACAGTGATGCGTGGGTAAAAAAAGGTTTTTCTATATCTCCTCATATAAAATTTGGCCTACATGTAAGCCCTGGAACTATAAAAAGATTTTTAGAGAATCTAATTCCTGAGGGTAAAGGGCTAGAAGACATCACGCAGTTTGCTCATATCTCAAAAAATAACACTTTTGCAATCATAAAAGCCATAGGATATGATACTTCTGGAGCATTGATGTTTGGTTCACCAGATAATCAAGATGAAGCTATCTTTCGACCTATATTAGAAGAAGAACTTGCAGCCAGAATCGATAACATTGAAAAAAATAGTATTGTTATATGGGATCGAAAGGAAAGGTTGAGCCTTGCAGGCGTGCAAGAAAAACTACCAGTGATCATAAAAGATGGTGTTATTGGTCTTGGCGATGGAGTGCTTTCATCAACACATATCATGAAATTTCAAACTAAAAAACATACCAATATAGTTATCAATGAGCTGTTTTGTATGAAACTAGCCAAAAAGATAAATCTCAATGTTGCTCAGGTAGAGTTATACAGATGTAAAGAGCATCCTGTACTGATGGTAAAAAGATTTGATAGAGTGTTTGAAGATGAAAAGGTGGAACGCCTACATGTCATAGATGGCTGTCAGATGCTAGATTTACCTTCTAGTTATAAATACGAAAGAAATTTTGGTTCGCGAAGAGATGTTAAACAGATCAGGGAGGGAGCAAGTTTTGCAAAACTGTTTAAAAGTGCTGATATGTGTGAGGTTCCAGCGCGTGCAAAGGTAGACATGCTTAGTTGGAGTGTATTTAATCTCATCATTGGTAACTGCGATGCACACGGTAAAAACTTCTCTTTTTTTGTAGATAAAACAGGTATAAGACCAACACCATTTTATGACTTGCTTTGCATACTTGCGCATGAAGATGTGGAGCATGATTTAGCGTTTGCCTATGGAGATGAATTTGACCCAAATGAAATCAAAGCATATCAACTCAGAGAGTTTGCAAGTAGCATTGATATACATTTCAAGTTAGTTTCACAAACTATAGATAAAATCTCACAAGCTATTATAGATGCCTTGGATAGTTCAATAGTAGAGCTAGCAGTTCTTGGGGACGAAGAGAAAGTATTTATTGAAAATCTAAAAGAATTGATACTAAAGAGAGCAATAGAGTTTCAAAGCAGTGCTAGACAAATGAGTGATATAAGCTATTTGTGATGACAGTTCCGTACATGTAGCCATCATCCCCAATATAAGAGTTTTTCCATTCTTGGATGTTAAAAAAAATAGGGTTAGGTATTGGGAATAACCTACTTTAAGTTTATCTTGTTTACTATATTCTATAGGCTATTTTTGTAAAGTCTCATTTTGTATCGAAGGATGATTATACTCAAAAAAATGAAACCATAAAAAGGCAAAAGCAAAGAGGACTTAATAAACACTTTGATACAATTACATCTTTAAAACAAAGAGATAAAAGCATAAAAGAAGCAGTACAAGATGGGCACAAGCAAAGTGAAATCGCAGAGTTTTTGCAACTCTCAAGAACAACGATATCTAAAATGTAACAAAGGTTAGCAATGAAAAATAGGTTATTCCCAATACCTGACCCCAATATTTTCCATTTTTTTCCTCGCTAGATACTTCTGTCTCTTTTTCTAGCTCATTCATTGTGAAATTAATCGTGTTATTAATATTGCCTTGTTTTTTCATTTCTTGAAAATATTTTCTTTCAAGAATTTCATTTTGAATAAGTGTAGTATCATTTTCATCAGTGCTACTATGCTCTGTAATAATTTCTAATTTTCCGTCTGCATATATTGTATGAGGTAATAACCCAATCTCTTTTTGAGCGTTAAGAGCATCAGTAATTGTTTTTATTTCATATGCCTTAGCATCAGCTCTTTTTCTAATTAAATAGGGTTCACTCATACTACCAAGTCCTTTTGAACAAATATGAACAAGCTTAGTAATTGGTTTACTTAGTCCAGCTAAATCTTTTATATCCATAATTTTATTCCTTATACTTTGTATTACTATTTATTAGAGAAGTACTATATCACACATATATTGTATGGTATGTAGTAATGTTTAAATCAAGGAAAATAATGGGATTGAATTCACTTCAATAATGCATTTTACAGATAAAAAAGAAGTACTAGAAGGTTTTAGTTAACATTAATTCGTTCAACAACTCTCATATCATTTTGATTTTCAACAATTTTAACAATACCTTGATTAGATGATAATGTATACATGTAAGTATGGTGAATAGACAAAACGATGTCTTGTAGATCCTGATCGGCTTCTAATTCAACTATTTTTAAACCAATTTGCTTACATTGCTCCATTGAAATATGTCTAGAATGTGATTTCATCTCTGAATGATCAGCAAGAGCATTTACTATTGTATCAACATTTTCACCATCACCTTCAAACATACATTCTCTTAACCAATCTTCAACAATTTTCTTAGACCATTCAATAGCTTTTTGACATTCTCCCAAAAAAGTAGGATGGTATTTTGAAATGATTACTTGCCACACAGGACCTTTTGCCGGATCTGCTTTAATCTCTTCATAAGCTCTCTGAAATTCTTCAATTACTCCTGTTGCAGGGATACCATTAAACTGTGGATCAATTGGCCCTAAACTAGAATGTTTACCCATAATTATTTCTTTACAAGCACAAGCAATCATAGTACCTGCAGACATAGCAAGTTGAGGAACTATTGCTCTAATATCATTATTAAACATAGTATGTAAATAATCAACAATTGATTCAGCGGCAGCTGTTTGTCCACCAGGAGTATGTAAGATTAAATCTAAACCCTTATCTCTATCCAATCCATGAACAGTTGCCATTAAAGAATTTTTATCTACATCACTAATAGATGTTTCTGATGCATTAGGATTTTGTAACCATCCTGAATAATAGGCAATTACATTCCTATCTGTTTTTTCAGTTAATTTTTTAATATATTTTTGACGTGTTTCATCATAGGCAAATTTACTTGGCGAGGTATTAATTTCATTTACAATCTCATTCCAACTAGGCATATATTTTAGACTTATGCATTAGAATGAACTGACATTGAAATATGATTACTTGTTTTTTTTATAGTTATTTTCTCTAAATTTCTTCCAAAATCTTCAGCAGATATATACTGAGGATAACTACTTTCATAGATTCCCATCTTAGCCATTCTATCTGCAAAATATTTAGAATAATCCGCATTTTCAATTAGTCTATTTTTAGAAATTTTATCTACTTCTTTCATAACTACCACCCCTTAAATTTCTTGTGCACTATACTTCACACCAAAAGTATAGCAAAATTCATACCTAAATCAAATAATTGAGCCACTTGCAAATTCAAACATCACAAACAGCTAATTTCTCCTCATAGCAATTTTTGAGATTAAAAAAATCTCTATGAAATCATAATCCTAATATTTTAACTCAATTTCACTAAATTCTTTTCAA
>Ga0307486_1000283_pt1 | contig 50273 bp, 43 predicted proteins | sample CBIW02metaG_FD_203663 | JGI IMG/M metagenome (GOLD analysis project Ga0307486, IMG submission 203663) | Sea-ice brine microbial communities from Beaufort Sea near Barrow, Alaska, United States - CBIW 0.2 | ecosystem: Environmental > Aquatic > Marine > Coastal | place: USA: Alaska | collected... | reverse complement strand
ATGTGCTCGGGAACCCAGGTGATCTCTTGGTTCAGTTCCACCATGCGGTCGCGGAACTGCGTCACGCTGACAAACCACGAGCCGATGGCGCGGTAGATCAGGGGGTTGCGGCAGCGCCAGCAGTGCGGGTAGCTGTGGTCGTAGGTCTCCTGGCGAAGCACCACTCCCTCGGCCTTGAGGTCCGCGATGATGGGCGCGTTGGCGTCGAACACCTGCAGGTCCGCGTACGGCGCCACCTCAGTGGTGAAGCGGCCGCGCGAGTCGATCGGGATCACGGGCTCGATGCCTACCGCGAGGCACACCGTCATGTCGTCCTCACCGAAGGCCGGGGCCAGGTGGACGATTCCCGTTCCGTCTTCAGTGGATACGAAGTCTGCGGCGATGATCTGGTGGGCGTTCTCGCGCCCACGGAACTGCTCGAACGGGGGCTGGTAGCGCCGCCCTGCCAGTTCGGCACCGGTCAGCGTGCGCACGATGCGCGCGTCAGCGTCCGATGCCTCCTCACCTTCAGCGGTCAGGGTACCCAGCTCGCGGGCATACGCGCCGATGCGGCCGGTGGCCATGATCACGCGCTGGCCGGCGAAGTCGGAGTCAGCGCCGGGCTCGACCACTGCGTACTCGATCTCGGGGCCTACCGCGGCGGCGAGGTTGGAGGGCAGGGTCCACGGGGTGGTGGTCCAGATGATGAGCGACTCGCGCTTACCGTCCACCTGCGCCACGTCGCCGTAGGTGGCCGACTCGGGGTCGTTATCCAGCAGCGGTAGCAGCACCGTCAGCGCCGGGTCCTGGCGCATCTGGTAGACCTCGTCGTCCATGCGCAGCTCGTGGTTGGACAGCGGGGTCTCGTCACGCCAGCAGTACGGGAGCACGCGGTGGCCCTCGTAGGCCAGGCCCTTTTTGTGCAGCGACTTGAACGCCCAGAGCACGGACTCCATGTACGTCACGTCGAGCGTCTTGTAGTCGTTCTCAAAGTCGACCCAGCGAGCCTGGCGGGTCACGTAAGCCTGCCACTCGTCGGTGTACTTCAGCACGGACTCCTTGCACGCCTTATTGAAGGCCGCGATGCCCATCTCTTCGATCTGGCTCTTGTCCGTGATGCCCAGCACGCGCTCGGCCTCAAGCTCGGCGGGAAGCCCGTGGGTGTCCCACCCGAACCGACGCTCGACCTTGCGCCCACGCATCGTCTCAAAACGAGGCACCACGTCCTTGGCATAACCCGTCAGCAGGTGCCCGTAGTGAGGCAGTCCGTTGGCAAAGGGAGGCCCGTCGTAGAACACGAACTCGTTGTCACCCTCGGTGTCGCCTACGGTCGCGGGCCGGTTGTCGATCGACGCCTGGAAGGTGTCGTCGGCCTTCCAGTACGCAAGCACGTCCTCTTCGAGCGCGGGAAAGCTGGGTGAGGGGCTGATCTGAGCGGCTGCGCCATCGGCGGCGGTGCGGTGCAACGGGTAGCGAACGTGATCGGTCACGGCGGCGGTCCTTTGGTGGTGCGGCCTCGATTCACGGGGCCTGGGCGGTACGGGCATCAACTCTGCTTGGGAAGCCGCCACCTCAGGCGCGCTCACCATTGCCACGAGGACGCCTGCCGGTTTCCCAGCCGCGCGGTACCACCCCGCTTGCCCGACGCATCGGCGCCGAACCACTCTGCACTCGCGATAACGGGCTGCCCGTCCGGGTCTACTGCGCACAAAATGCGGTTCTTCCGGAAGCTCACCGGTGATGGCCGGGTCTACGCTTATGGGGTAAGTGTATGCGCGTTCCTAAGGACGCGAAAAATGCCGCCCCACGACCCCGAAATCAGGCAACGATTTGCGCTCCCGAACGTTGAATACATAGCGGACCCGCCCCCGCTCCCGCAGACGTCGCCCACGAGCCAAATTCAGGCATCGGGCCCTGCACGCCCACCTCTCGCCCTTAAGACTTTTGGATTGTTTGTTTTGTCACCACTTACTCAAACGCTGGAGCTGCCGATCCTGCCGATCGACCCCGCCGAAGAGCTGAACGAGGCCGAAACCGACCGCGATGCGCTCGCGGAGGCCTTTGGCGTTGACTCCATCGATGAATCGGGATACGACACCCACCCGACCACGATGTCCATCCCGATGCCCGGCGGCGTCGAGACACTCGTGATTGACGAGGGTGTGGGCGCGGAGCGCTCTCTCGAGTCCATCCTTATTTCTCCCCGACGCGCCAAGCTGGCGTTGGCCGCGCTTGCCACCGGGGCGTTCGCGATGGGGGCGAACGAGGCCTCGGTCGTGGCGCTCAGCCCGCAGATCGCAGCGGGCCTGGGCGTGCCGGTGGCCACCATCGGGCTGCTGGTCACGGCGTTCGCGCTGACCGTGGTGGTGCTCACCCTGCCGCTCACGATGCTCACCTCGCGCTTCTCCAAGCGGTTCACGCTGACGTCCACGCTCGGCGTGTGGACTGTAGGCGTGCTAGTGGCTGCCACTGCGGGCTCGGTCGCTCACCTCGCGACCGGGCGCATCGTTTCTGCGGCGGCGCACGCACTCTTCTGGGCCATCGTTGCGCCCACCGCCGCGAGCCTGTTCGCGCCACACCTGCGTGGACGCACCGTGACCCGCATCATGGTGGGCGCTGCGGCCGCCGGAGTGGTCGGGACACCGCTTGTGACTGTCGCGGGCAAGAGCATCGACTGGCACGCCCCGTTCTGGGGCTTTGTTGGCCTGGGGATCATCCTCACCGTGGCGCTGAGCCTCACGTTGCCGGCTAGGCGTCCCGTGATAGACAGCGACGCCCCTGTCACAACCCCGACGCTGGTGCGAGGTGACCTGCCCTCCAAGCCCGCGTTCATTCGCGTGCTGGCCGTGACGTTCCTGGCCTCCGCGTCGATGGGCGCCACGTGGACCTATATCGTGCCGTTCTACCGCGGCGAGGCGAGCATCACGTCCAACTCCGTGCCCGTGATGTTTGCCCTGGGCGGGGTGCTCGCCGTGGCGGCAACGCTGATGGTTTCTCCGTTCCTGGTGCGCCGGGTCGTGCGCACCGTGGCGGCCGGGCTGCTCGCGCTGATGTTCGGCTGGGTGCTCCTCGCTCTGGCCCAACCGTGGAGCGCGATCTCCGCGCAAGTAGTCCTTTCTATCGGGTGGGCGATCTCGCTGGCCGCAATGCTGAACTGGGCGATGCGCCACTCGCCGTGGCGCACCGAAATTGGCGCGGGCACCTACACGATGACCATGAACGCGGGCGCTGCCGCCGGGCCGCTGCTGGGTGCGGGCGTCGTGGCGCTGTGGGGGCTTGCCTGGCTTCCGGTGGTCTCGTTAGCGCTCATCATCGCCGCCGGGATCGTGACTGCGGGTGCCGACAAGACCATGCGCCGCCGCCTACACGTGCCACGTCGCCTGCGTATGGCGAGGATCGAGCGGGAGGCGCTGCGTGAGCGCCGCCGCGAGTGGACGCGCCGCTCTGAACTCGAATTTAAGCGCCCCAAGTGGCGCGCACGTAGCCTGCCCAAGGACGTTGCCAAGGCGAGCAAGGGTGCGGTGAAGGCCGGCAAGCACGCCGCCACGGCGAGCAAGAATGCGGGCAAGGATGCCGCGAAAGACGCGGCTAAGGCCAGCAAGCATGCGGCGACGGTCAGCAAGGTTGCGGTGAAGGCCGCGAGCGACAAGACAAAACGAGCGACCAAGCGTGCCACCGAGGGCACCCCGCTGGACCCTCACCGCAAGCCACGCGAATAGCCCGCACGCGGTGAGGTTCGGCCTCGGGGCGCCAGCCACGGTCCACGGTGCACGAGCCGCGAGCCGCGGTACACCAGGTTCGGTACACCAGCCTCGGGACACCAACCGCGACGCGAGCTCGGCGCTAGGGTTCCCCGCCTAGGTCAATATCTCCCAAGTCAAGATTGCCCGGGTTGACATCGCCCAGGTCAGGACCGACTAGGTCAAAACCAACTAGGTGAAGTCCAGCGATGAACTGGGCCACGTGGGAGCCGAGACCGCGGCCTGCGCGTCTGGAATGCCCGCCGGCTTCGCGTTATCGTCCGAGGCGACGAGCCACCAGACGATGCCGCCGAGTATCACCAACGCGACAACGATCCACGCGGTGATCCAGCTTCCCCTGCCCTGAGGTTCTTCGCCGCTCGACGGGGGCAGCGCACCATCGGCGTGGTCCGGCGGCTGCATGCCGCTCGGGTCACCTGTGTTGCGTCCCACATTCGCGTTTGAATTTGTCGGGTTGAAGCCCGATGAGGTGCTTGACATGACATCCTCCTCGTCAGTGTCTGAACAACATGTCACTACTAACCTACGCCCGTTCTCCCTGGTTCATGCAGGGAGGCACAGAAGGAGCAACGGTCAGGACTGTGGTGACCCCCCAATCGGCACAATTGGCCTTGATCCGCAACTTTGAAGTGCTCGGATAATGTCCGTAACCTGAATAGATCATGACAAATCGAAAACGAACGTATGCGGCAGCAATCGTTACCGTCTCGTTCGCGTTAGCGGGCTGCTCCTCGAATGGTTCTGACCAGTCCGCACCCAGCGCCTCCAAAATCCCCGCAGTCTCTGCCTCCGCCTCCCCGGAACCCCTTCCGGTTCCCACCGTGGTGGTCGACGGCGCGCCCACGACCGTCGTGACCGACCAAAACGAAGTGATCGGCAGACTCGACGCCCCGTGGGACCTCGAGTTCATGCCCGACGGTTCCATGCTCATCTCAGAGCGAGACACCGCGAATATTGAGCGGGTGCGCTCCGGCTTCGCGACGGCCCTCAACGGCCCCGGGGCCGAGGCTCTGCGCGGCATGGTGGACGCTGACGGCGAGGGCGGGCTGCTCGGTCTGGCCCTCAGCCCCACCGACCACACCACCTTGTATGCCTACATTTCACGCGCCGGCGACAACGCGGTAGTCAGGATGTCGCTGACGGGAGACCTGCTGTCCGCCCCAGTCGACGTGGTTGCGGGGATCCCCCACGCCACCAGACACAACGGCGGACGCATCGAGTTTGGCCCGGACGGCTACCTCTACATCTCGACTGGCGACAGCTCCGATGGGGATCTTGCACAAGACCCCACCTCGCTCGCGGGCAAGATTCTGCGCGTGGTCGCCGACGGCAGCGAGGACGATGGCACGGCCCCGTCAGGTAACCCGTCCGACTCCATCGTGTGGTCGCTGGGCCACCGCAACGTGGAGGGGTTCGGCTGGACCGGCGACGGCCGCATGTACGCGTCAGAGTTTGGCAATGACTCGACCGATGAGCTGAACCTGATCCAACCTGGCGCCAACTACGGCTGGCCCACAGTCGAGGCGACGCAGGGCGCCCCTGCGGGCACCGCTCTGGGTGACACGGTCGGCGGCCTGACCTACCCCGCGGTGGAGTGGGCGGTGGCCGACGCGTCGCCGTCCGGCATTGCAATTACCGAGGACGCCATCTACATCGCTGCGCTACGCGGCGAGGGCGTGTGGCGCATTCCGCTGACTCAAGACGGCGTGGGCACCCCCGCGCTACTCAACCTCGACCTTGGCCGCATCCGCGACGTAGAAGTGGGCCCTGGGGGCGACCTTTACGTCGTGACGAACAACACCGATGGCCGAGGCGAGCCGCGCGAGGGCGACGACCACGTCTACAAGATCACTGTCTCCTAGGCAAAAGTCACCGTCTCCTAAGAGCCGCTAGCGACGCACGAGCTTAGTTGCGCCGCCCTGCTCCCGGGGTCGCACCACCATCTGGTCAATGTTCACGTGGTGGGGACGGGTGAGAGACCAGACGATGGCATCAGCAATGTCATCTGCCATCAGCGGCTCGATGCCCTGGTAGACGGCGTCTGCCTTGGCCTGGTCGCCACCAAAACGATTGAGGGAAAACTCGTCTGTGTGCACCATGCCCGGAGCGATCTCCATGACTCGCACGCCCGTGCCCGTGAGCTCCAGTCGCAAGGTGCGGGCCATCGCCACCTCTGCGGTCTTGGCGGCAACGTAGCCCGCTCCGTTCTCGTACGGCTCGTGTCCTGCGGTTGAGGTGACGATCACCACGTCTCCGTGGCCCGACTCGGTGAGCGCGGGAAGCAGCGCCTGCGTGACGCGAACCGTCCCCACCACGTTGACCGCGTACTGGTCCGTCCACTGATCCAGGGACGATGCCGCGATCGAGTCCCAGCCCACCGCGCCGCCTGCGTTGTTGACCAGCGCGTGAACGGGTCCGCGTGCGGTGAGTTCGGCCACCAACGCCGCCACATCGTCGTCAGAAGTGATGTCTGCCTGGAACGTTGCGCAGCCCACCTCCTTGGCGAGCGCCGCGAGCTTGTCGGCACGGCGAGCGACCGCGGTGACCTCCCAGCCCTCGGCGATGAGCCGGCGAACGGTGGCGGCGCCAATTCCCGACGAGGCTCCGGTGACAACTGCGTGAAGATAAGTCAAGGTGCACATCCGTTTCTGCGACGCGGAGACGCCGCGCATAAAACATAGTAAATTAACTGGCTACACAGGGAGTAGTTGATCCAGTTGGAGTAGGCCGTCCTCATCCAGTTCCAGGGGGTCGGTGTGAATAACCGCGCGCGGCGGGATCGGGCCGTAGAGGTGAGGGAAGGCCAGCGCGTGGTGGGGCGACTCTTCAAATTCAACTTTCGAGTCGAGCAAGGATGGGTCGATGGTCAACAGCATGACGTCATCACGCCCGTGATAGTACTTATCCGCGATTTGCTTCACCTGGCCCGCGCGGCACAGGTGAACGTAGCCCTCTTCTGCCAGCGTCGAATCTATGGTCGATCGCTCGTAGGGCCGGCCCTCAGCCGGCGGCCAGAACTCGGTGAGCGCTAGATGGTAGAAGTACTCGCGGGATTCAAGGTTCATGCGTCAGTTGCCCTCAGTGTCAGCGATACCAGTCCCGTTTCTCTCGCTTGTTTCCCCTGCCAGTGAAAACTTGGAGCGGGTCTGGATCAGATGCCCGGCGGGCATCCTCAAGAACCAGACTAGCGATCTTGAGATCGATGTCTCCCTCCGGGTCGTGCAGGCTCACGGTGGGAGGCTCGGTGACGGCCTCGAGCCCAAAGTCACGAATAAGATCACGCGCCACCACGTGCGCATGCGAGCGCCGAGATTCTGTGCCGAGTAGCCGCATGGTGACAATCACACGCCAACCCAGATGGGAGACGTAGAGCCGATGGCCAGCTTGCTCGAGGCGCGCGGCTGCATCGCGTGAGGGCTGATACACCCCAATCGACAGCTCGATCGCGGACATTCCTCTATCGTGACACCGAGCGGGCTTCCCGTCGCGTTATAGCGCAACGTTTTTTGACTTACGCCTGACGCTTGGCTACGCCGGGGATGAACTTGCCGGTGGCGGCCGCGTACGCGCCGTAGCCCTCGTACACCGTCACGAGGTACCGCTCCTCGGCCCGCGTCTTGAACTCGAAGAATACGGCGAGCGCGGCCACGACCACGTACACCTGGATCTTGCCCGCGCCCACAGCGACGCCTAGGCAGATCAGCAAGATTCCTGAGTACATGGGGTGGCGCGCAAACTTGTAGATGCCCTTGGCCGCCAGGCCCATGCCGTTGGGGATAGGAAGTGGGGTGAGTGAGCTGCCCAGGTCAATCCCGGACCAGAGCATGGCGGCGGCGCCGGCCAGCGTCAGCGCGATGCTGAGCGCGAGGGAGGCCCACAGCGCCGGGCCCATGGCGGGAAGCAGCGCCGCCACGACCACGAGGAGGAACAGCAACGCCTGCAGGGCAACCAATGCCCACGCACCTATAGTTTTCTCAGCCATCGTGCCAGGGTATGCCAGGAGTGGCCCACCGCAGAATCGACCGCCTGCGGTTTCTGGTTGCGGGCTGCTGAGCGTCTCGTTGGGGTGCGACTGGTGCCGGATTATTCGCAGCAGCCCAACTGTCGATCTGCCCCTACGAGATGTATCACCCGCCCTCGCGTTCCGCGCGCGTGACCGTCATACGCCCGCCGCTGCGCCCCACTGTGAACTCTCCACGCTCACGCCGCGGTGAGGTCCGCGTCCTCCGGCGCTAGGTAGTGCTCACGGCAGTCACCTTCCACATCTGCTCGCGCCACTCCAGTTGCATATTCATCGTGGACTGGCCGCCGCCAGCGCTCTGTGCCAACGTGCCGTCAGGGCTCCAGACCTGGGTGGCGGATTCTTGCACCGGGATGGCGACCACCACGGAGCCGTCCTCCAGGCGTTGGCCGTCAAACGAGTCCCCCACCGTGGTGAAGCTGGCGCCAGTAACCCTCAGGTTTGAGGCCGCTGCGGACGTGGCGGTGTCCATCACCGACGCGCACCACCCGCACTCCGGTGCGCTGAGCGCCGCGAAAACCGAGAGGTCGCCGGCAGTGTCGGCGCTGGTGGCATAGACATCGTCCGCCACGTTCATCAGCGCGAACGCGGTATGGAATGCGGCCTCTTCCGTGTCCGCGAGCGCCACCGGAAGAAGACTGGCGACATCCTCGGCGTCGAGGAGTTCCAGTGACGTGGCGAGGAACTCCCCTTGCGCCATCGGCCCCGGAGATACACCCGCAGCCGATTCGCCTGGCAACGGGGTTTGGTCCGGCGGGACAGGAGTGTCGGAAGTATCTGACTGAATCGACGGCGCTGACGTGCCGGACGTATTTGATGGGCCGGGCAGAGCCGAAGACGACGGCGCCGCAGGTTCGCCTTCCAGGGCCCCAGGTTCCCCGCCTGCTCCGCCCGCCTCGGCCCCACCGCCGGCGCATCCCGCCACAGCGCACGCGAATCCCACCGCGGCGGCGAGCCCCACCATCACACCTCTCGAGCTACCGGCCTTCTTTCTCGCAGTCGTCCAACTGTCTGTCGTCCTACTGTCTGTCGCCCTACTGTCTGTCGTCCCACTGTCTGTCGACCCACTGTCTGCCGTCTTGTTCGCTGTCGCCTTACTCGATCTTGTCTGCATGCGGCCCACGCTATTTACTGAGCCTCCCCGCGCATCGGCCGCCTAAACGCTCTGTGGAAAACCGACCCACTGACCACTGTCTGTGGATGCACCCCATCCCGGGGCGCATCGGCGTCGAATACTGGTTATGTTCACCCTCATCATCGTCGGACTCGTGTCCGGAATCATCACCGCAATCAGCCCCTGTGTGCTGCCGGTACTGCCCGCTATTCTCACTAGCTCGATTCAGGACGGCGCGGCAAATAAACGCCGGCCATACGTCGTGGTGGGCGGCCTGGTGGTCAGCTTCGCCGTGTTCACGCTGATCGGCGGAATCCTGATCTCATCGCTGGGCTTGCCCGACGACGTGCTGCGCTGGGCGGGAATCATCACCCTCGGCATCGTGGGTCTGGGACTCGCGATACCGGCCATCGGCCACATCCTTGAGAAGCCCTTTCTCAACACCAAGATCCCCACACTCAACCGCGGCGGCAACGGCTTCCTGATGGGCCTCGCGCTCGGGCTCGTCTTCGTCCCTTGCGCCGGACCCATCCTCGCGTCCATCACCGTGCTCGCGGCCACCAATGGCGTGAGCTGGGGCCTCGTGGCCCTCACGCTGTCCTTCTCCGTGGGCATTGCCGTACCGCTGCTGCTGTTCGGAGTGGCCGGCCAGTCCATCGGCAAGCGCATCAAGGCAGTGCGCGAGCGCCTGCAGGCCATCCGTATCGCCTCCGGCGTGATCCTCATGCTCACCGCGCTCGTGATCGCCACCAACGTTGCCGAGCCGCTGCAACGGGCGGTTCCCGGGTTCCTCGCCACCGTGCAAGAGAAGATCGAGAACAACGACAACGTCCAGGGCGAGCTCGACAGCCTGGCCGGACGCGAAGAATCCCAGGCCGCATCGGGAGACGCCCTCACTTTTGACCAGTGCGAGTCGGGCGACGCTACGGTGCTCCAGAACTGCGGCCCGGCGCGTGATCTACCTGGTATCGAGGAGTGGCTCAACACGCCCAACGGCGAGGCGATCGACCTCGATAACCTGGATGGCCCGGTGCTGCTGGACTTCTGGACCTACTCCTGCATCAACTGCCAGCGCACCTTCCCCTACCTGACGGCCTGGGACGAGCGCTACCGCGACCAGGGGCTGACGATCATCGGCGTGCACTCCCCCGAGTTCAACTTTGAGAAGGTTGTGTCAAACGTCGAAGACGCTGCCGAGCGCTACGACATCGAGTACCCCATCGCCATCGACAACGACTTCGAGACCTGGCGTGCTTGGGACCAGCGCTTCTGGCCCGCGCACTACTTGATTGATCAGACCGGAACCGTGGTGCAGGTTCACTACGGCGAGGGCAACTACGAGGCCACCGAGAAGCTCATTCAGCAGTTGCTCGACGCCCCCGCGCAGGAAGCCGTGCAGGCCGATACCGGAGGCGACACCGCTTCGCGTACACCGGAACTCTATGTTGGCTACTCACGCCTGAGCGCCGCGGAAAACTCGGACATCGTGCGTGGCGAAGAATCCACGTACACAGCCAATGCCACGCCGGCGCCTAATGAGTTCAGCTTTGGCGGGCCGTGGACCATCAAGCCCGAGTTCGCACAGGCCGGCGAGGGCGCGACACTGGATCTCAACTTCTTCGCGGCCGATGCGCACCTAGTCCTTGCGGGCGAAGGCACCGTCACGGTGACGCTGGCTGGGGATCCTTCCTACCAGAAGGTGATTGATGTGGGAGGAATTTCCGACCTCTTCACCCTTTACGAGGGCGAACCGACTGACGACACGCTTCACTTGGAATTTTCCGAGGGCGTGGAGGCCTACGCGTTCACGTTTGGGTGAGCCGGCGGCTTAAGCCACCAGCACGAGAGCCGGGCCCTCCGCGGAGCGCCCGGCTCTCGTGCGTTTCGACCCCGCTGGTAAGTTAGTCACATGACTACAGTTGCAGTAATATTCGCCGCCCTCGCAGGTCTGCTCCACCTCGGAATCTTCGTGATGGAGGCCCTCCTTTTTGAACGCCCCGCGGTCTTCACTCGCTTTGGTGCGGCCGATGCCCAGGTCGCCAAGGTTCAGGCACCCGTGTTCTATAACATCGGCTTCTACAACCTCTTCTTGGGGCTGGGCGCGTTGGTGGGGGCGGGGATGCTCGCCGGCTCCGGCGCTATTACCTTGGTGGTGTTTACCGGCGTATTCATGGTGGGCGCGGCCGTGGTGCTCGTCACGAGCAAGCCGCAGCTAGCACGCGCGGCGTTCATGCAGGCACTCTTCCCCGCGATCGCGCTCATCGCAGTCGCCTTCGGCTAAAACAAACGCGATTGCACCCATCCCCGGTGGTGGCGACTCCGAATAGTCATCTGTAGGGGCCGGCCGGTCCCGCCTAGGACACCGGAGGAATCATGAAGTCAATGACCAAGTTTGCAGTTCCCGCCCTCATCGCGATCTCAGGATTCGCTTTGGCCGGATGTGGCGACTCCACCGCCGACGAGCCCACTACCGACGCCACGATGGAATCCACCATGGAAGCGACGATGGAGGCAACCATGGAACCCGAAGCCGCCATGTCCGAGGACGCCATGATGGAAGACGACGCGATGGAGGAAGACGCGATGGAGTCCGACCACAGCGCCGACGCTGACGACGCGATGGAATCTGACGAAGCCATGACGGACGACTCCATGGAAAAGACCGACGACGATGCGATGATGGAAGACGACAAGATGGAAGACGAAGGCTAGAGACCTTCCAGCCACAGGGGGCGATGGACACGGAAACGGAGGACGACATGAACGCAGCACGACACTTGCGTGCAGTGCCGGAATCCGACGACTCCGCGTCCGTCCCCTCCGCTGCCGCCGTCACCTCCGCTCAGACCAAGCGCGCGGATCTTGGCCCGCTGCTCACCGCGGTGGGCCGCGGCTCCACCGCCGCTTACGAAGAGCTCTACAACGAGGTCTCGGGCGCCGTCTACGGCATCGCGCTGCGGGTGGTCCGTGACTCGCAGATGGCCGAGGACGTGGCGCAGGAGGCCCTGGTCGAGGTGTGGAAGCACGCGGCCCGTTACCGCGCCGATGCCGGTTCCGCGCGATCGTGGATCCTCACGATCGCGCAGCGCCGGGCCGTAGACAGGGTGCGGTCGGAGCAGGCCCACACAGATCGCCTGCTCAACCACGCACCGCGCGACGAGGTGTCTCCCGCAGAGCAGGACGAGGTGGTGGAGAAGATGTTCGCCCAGTTCCAGGCGGCGCGGGTGCGGACCGGGTTTGAGTCGCTCACCGATCGTCAGCGCGAGGCGCTGGAACTGACGTATTACAAGGGCTACACCCACCGCGAGGTGGCCCTGGCGCTAGAGATTCCGCTCGGCACCGCGAAGGCGCGCGTCAGGGACGGACTCATCAAACTTCGCGACGCGTGGGAGGCAGGGGCATGAACGACAACATCCATTCCCTCTTGGGCCCGTATCTAGTGGGTGCGGTCCTACCGGACGAGCGCGCCGCCTTCGAGTCGCACCTTGCCGACTGCGACGACTGCAGCGACGAGCTTCGCTCGCTTGCGGAGGTCACCGCCGTGCTCGCCGATGCAGAGGCCGTGTCTCCCCCGGCGTCACTGCGCGCACGCGTCATGGCTGAGGCGGCACGTACCGCGCAGCTTCCCCCGGTCAGCGACAGCGCCCACCACTACACTCCCGACAACACGCACGACAACGACACTGCGCCGGTCGACAATGCTGCGCCGGTCAACTCCCCCGCTGCGGTCAACGCCCCCGCTGCGGTCGACAACGCTGAGCCGCTGAGCGGGTCTGAACCAATCAGCGGCCCTGAGCCAATCAGGGGCGCTGGGCCCATCACTGACCTGTCTGTGGCGCGCGCCCGTCGCGCACGTCGCCGCAACCGCATCGTCGGCCTCGCCGCGGCATCGGTCCTCGTTTTGGGGGCCGCTGGCATCGGAATCTCGACTCAGAATTCTCGCGAGCAGCACCAACTGGCGCTAGTGAGCGAAAAAGAGATGATGATGGTCACGACTGCGCCGGATGCGCATTCGATGGACCTCGACCTGGGAGCCTCACACCTCGTCATGAGCGCCAAGATGGACGGCGTGGTGGCCATGGGCCAGGAAGCGCCCATGCCTTCCAAGGGCATGGAGTACCAGCTGTGGCTCATGATGGACGACGGCAGCCCGATGCCTGGTCCCACCTTTATGCCAGAAGACAACGGCGAGTTCGTCACGATGATGCACACCAGCTTTGATGACGTGGCTGGCATCATGATCACTCAGGAACCGATGGGCGGCTCCACCGTCCCCACGTCCGCGGCCCTCACCGAGGTTCACCTCTAAACTCCGCGGGCCTGGTGCGGGCCAAGTGCGGGCCGAGCGCCGTCAGCCCTGGTCGTTCTTGAGTTCGGCGGAGATCTGCTCGGCGTCCAACACGGCCAGGGCGTGGCGCAGGGCCTCGGTGCTGTACAGGCCCACGCGGCGCGCGTCCGTGAGGTGGCGCCGCTGTGCGTCGATCACTTTGAGGCGTAGCTCCACGATCTGCGACGCATAGTCGTGATGCGTCTCCCGGTCGTCCTCGCCCCGCTCGCGTACTAACGCGGCGCGCAACAGGTCTATAGCTTGCGGGTCGAACTCGCTTCCGTCCGCCCTGCGCAAGGCCGGGCCCTCAAGGACCCCCGAGGCGGTCTTGGACAGCTGGTCGAGCAGTCCGGATTCCTCGGCCTCGTCCGCGCCGGTGGTCTCGGAGAGCAGCCCCAACCTATGCACCAGCCACGGCAGCGTGGCGCCCTGGATCAGCAAGGACCCTGCGGCCACCACAAAAGCGATAAGCACCAGCGTGGAGCGCGACGAGGTGCCCGCCGGCAGGGTCTGCGACGCGGCCAGGGTCAGCGCGCCACGCATGCCGGCCCACACCAAGACCATTCCCTCCCGCCTGCCTAGCCGCTGGTCGCTCAGGTAGTCCACATCGGCCTGGCGTTGCTTCACGCGGCGGGTGAAGAGCCGCTTCTTGCGAGCATCGTCCATGCCCCCGGCGAGGTCCGCGAAGCGCGACAACTGGTCGCGGGACTCTTCGCCTCGGCGCGCCCGCCGCCGCTCCAGCACCAGCACGCCAAACACGTAGCCCGCGCGGATGATGAGGATCAACGGCACCGCCACGGCGCCAATGGCTACGGCGAACCACACACTCCCGTGGTTCTCCCGCACCTCATCCACGATGCCGATGAGCTCGAGTCCCATGATCGAGAAGATCAGGCCCTCGAGGAGCAACTCGATGGTCTGCCAGTTTTGCGTTTGGGAGATGCGATCCTGTGGGCCCAGGTAGCGAGTGGCCAGCGCGCTGGTCACTAGCCCCGCGGTGACCGCCGCGACCAGGCCCGATGCGTCGAGGGCTTCCGCTGGAACGTAGGCCACGAAGGGCAACACGAACGAGATGGCCGTACTCGAGGCGACGTTGGTGATGCGCTTGCGTAGGCGTAGACCCAGGTAACCCACCACGGCGCCGATGATCACGGCAAAGACCACCGACTTGGCGAAGTCCAGAGCGACCTCCCACAGCGACACCGATACGGCCGCCGCGGCCACCGCGGAACGGAGCAATACCAGGGCGGAGGCGTCGTTGAGCATCGATTCGCCCTCGAGCACCGTCACCACTCGGGGTGAGACGCCCATTCTTTTGGTGATGTTGGTCGCGACGGCATCGGTGGGGCTCACGATCGCACCCAGGGCAATAGCGATGGGCAATTCGATGTCCGGGATTGCCCAGTAGAAGAAGAAGCCCATGGCTACGGAGCCCACGATCACGAGCAGCACAGACATGCCGCTGATGGCGCTCAGGTCGCAGCGAAACTCCATCGCGGGCACCGAGACGGCGGCAGAGTAGAGCAGCGGCGGCAGCACGCCGGCAAGAATCAGCTCGGGGTCTATCTCCAGGTGCGGCACTCCCGGGATGAGGCTGATCCCCACACCCGCCGCCACCAGAATCAGCGGTGCGGCGACTCCCACGGGGGGTGCAACGGCATTCACGGCGACGATGCCGATCACAGTGAGGGCCGCGATCACCGCGTATTCCATGGGGACCCTTCGTGTCGCATGAGTTAAACCTGGAGAGCGGATCCCCTGCCGGCCGCTAGTTCAACCATAAGCGCACCCCGAATCGTTACTTTTTTTGGGCCTAGGGCCCGATCTCGTCAAGCGAAGTGCTCGGGAAGGAGTAAGACTGAACGTATGGCGGAAATCCTGCTTTTTCATCACGCACTGGGACTTACTGATGGCCTCCAGGCCTTTGCTGAGCGTTTGCGCGCCGACCACCACATAGTCCACTGCCCCGATTCCTACTCCGGGCACACCTTCGACGACCTCGACGAGGGGCTGCCCTTCGCGCAGTCGATCGGTCACGACGCGCTCGCGGAGGTCGCGAACCGCGCGTATCGCCAGCATCGTGATGCCGATGTGGTCATGGGGTTCTCCTTGGGAACCGCGCAGGCCCAGGAGCTAGCTCAGTTCAACCGCCGCATCCACGCTTGTCTGTTGATGGGCGGCGCGTTGCCCTCCACATCCCTGGGAAGCGACTGGCGGCATACGTGCACGCTCCAGATCCATGTGGCCGACCCCGACGAATGGGTGAGGCCTACCGAGGTGGAGGATCTGCTCTACCACGCACCTCACAGCCGGCTCTATCGGTACGCGGACAAGGGCCACATGTTCGTGGACCCGTCCAGCAAGGACTACGACGCCGATGCTGCGGACCTATTTGAAGAGCGCGTGGACGATTGGCTCGAACGGATCGATTCCAATGCTGACAGGGCCTGGGCTCGCTTCTAGGCTTCAGTTCGAACACAAAAAGATTCTTAAGTCATAACCGCGGCCAGACGGTCCTCTGGGTGTAACTTCCCCTCATGACAACAGTGGAAAATGCTAAGGCATGGTTGTATGTCTGGTACATAGCAGGCGCGTTCGTGGTCGCGTTCCTATTCGGGGCGATCTTTGGCACGGTGGACGAGTTCACCGGCGAGATGGCCTTCAACTGGACCATCGCCCTCCCGACGTGGGTGGTCGCGCTCGTGGGCGGCATACCCGTCATCGTGATCTTCACCGTACTTGAGCAGAGCCATGCGCGACTCGAAGAGTCGAAAATGGCCGCCACGCGACACCACAGGGAAGAGCTCCAGCGGCTGGACCAGCTGATTTCGCTCACTCGCGGCGATGGCCCGAACGGTACCCCGCCGGCGACAGGATCGCTAGGACCCGAGGGCGACGGAAACGGTGACGGCAGACAATTCAACGACGGACAATTCAACGGCGAACACGGCGACGGCGAACACTGCGACGGCGAACACTGCGACGGCGAACCTGTCTCAGCGTCACCCAATGGGCACGATCGCCCAGCCGCAGACGCGCCACCCTCGGCCGAACAACTCGCGGCTAACTCGCGCCCGTTTCCCCGCCTCTAGCCCAGCTAAGCGTCAGGTGGGGCGCGGTGCTAGTGGCCGGCCTGCTCCGGCTTGTACACCGCGAGCAACTCGGATGAGATTTCCGTAGGAACTGACGTGACAGCAACCTCTGCGTTGGTTAATCGAGTGGGCACCTGGCCATTCGATAGTTCACTGCGCGCGCCAGGCACCCTCCAATAAAGGCGCAGTGCGAGCGCAAGGAGCAGCGGGTCCAGGTCTAACGCGGCCGGCTCAACGTCGATCGCGGCACGGCCACGTCCCAAGACTGGTTGCCCGGCCGTCTCAACGAAAGTCGCGGCGGTGGGCTTCACCGTGACGCGGAACACCATTTGACCCCCCATGCCCGTCACGTATTCGATGCGCTCCACGTCTTCCCAGGACACCCTCGCGTGCGACCTGAAGGCGCTGCTGTCGAGCCCCTGCGGGCTGAGGATCAACAGCCGGGGCCGCTTGAGGCTGAAGACGTTGGCCAGGAAGCTGAGCGTCACGAACAGAATCAGAATGGCAAAGATACTTCGGTAGTGGCCGGACGTCGCGATGAGGCCCGCGATGAAAACGGTCGCGAACGCCACTAAAGTAAGCGCGAGCATCCGCTGAATACGCGCGCTGCCCGGGATGAGAAGGCCATCCGTACGCCCCTCGTTGGCGGCGACCAGCCGGGCAGAAGTATGACGCACACGGCGGATTCCAGTGACATACAGGTACGCCGTCTGCACCACCCAGGCGAGGCCCAGCAGGAGCAACGTCACCCATGGCCATAGCTCCCAGTTGCCAGTCGAGAAGGCGAAAGTTGCGCTCGCGAGTATCGCGCCGGCCAGCACCCCGTTGCCCACCACCGTGAGCCAGACCAGCCACCGCGGAAAGTGGTGGCCAAACTGCGAGGCGGGCATGGTGCGAGTGCGTCTGCTGGGCATCATCATCCTTGTCTCACGAGAGAAGACCGAGTCTGCGTTTGCTGCGCCTCGCTTGCGGCGATTGTCAGGTGGAGCGGACTGCCCCGGTAGACCTACAAGTACGCGCCGGGCTGGCCGTCTGCCCCACCCTTGCCGCTGAAGCCCTGGCGGCAGATGGCGCGAATGGCGGCGACCATCCACTCGCAAATCATCTCGTCGTAGTCGCCCTGCACGCCACTGAAACTCACGATCAGGCCCTCGCGGACGATGGCGCCGGGGTACTTGATGTCGCCCGCCTTGTACAGGTACGGGAAGTCCTGTCGCACCCGCGAGCTATCCAGGCCGGTACGGATGGTGACGGCAACCTTGCCCTCGACGTTGGTGAGGAACTCCTGGTCGAACTCCCCCACGTGAGACGCGAACAACGGGTTCTTGGGGTCCGGGTTTGCGGGGTCCAGCACCATGAGACTGCCGCGCAGCCCGTTCGAGACACCCAGTTCGGCGGCCTTCTCGATGGCGGGAACGATGACGTCCCATGCCTGTGCGCAGATCTCGCGGTCGAGTCCAGTGAACATGTGGTGCTCCTTTGCTTAGGGGATTGCTGAGGGGATGCTTTGGCTTTGCCCAAGCCTATCGGCGGCCGATGCTCACTTCCGACTTCACGTCCGCCAAAAAAGTGGTGGGCCACCCGTGTATGTGACGCGAACCACTCCACCGCACCCTACGCCAGCAAAGCCACTAAGGTCAGAACTATGAAGGCCAGCAACACGTTATTAGCAGGTGAGACTGCGCCGACGGTGTCGCGCGCGCTGGGCGCACTAGCCCACCCGTTGACGCTGGTCGCCATCGCCCTGATGGTCGCCAACGACCATTGGCTGAAGCAGGCCTACGGGGCGTGGTGGACCGGCAAGTTGTCCGACGTTGCGGGGCTCGTGTTCTTCCCGTTGCTGGTCGCGCTTGCCGTGGCTCTGGTCGCCCCGCGTCTGCCGTGGCGCTCGGTGGTCAGGTGGTCTCTCACTATCACTGGGGTGGGTTTTGCGGCCGTCAAGGTGTCGGTGCTTGGAGCGGCTGCGGCCTCCGCGTTGCTGAGCTTTGTCGCCGGGCCCAGCACCCTCCGCGCCGATGCCACCGACCTGCTCGCGCTACCCGCGCTGCTGGCCGCCGCTTGGATTGCGCGCAGTGCCACACCGCTTCAGGCCGGCTCCCTTCTTACACGATCAGATCGCACCACACGGCTGCGCACCACATCACCGCGCATGCCACCACGCGTGCCACCACGCGTGCCACCGCGCATGCAACTGGACGGTTCCGCCGCCCACATCTCACACCTGTTCAGCGCGGTCAACGTCAAGCGATTCTTCGCCGGGGTGGGCATCACGGCGGGACTCGCGGCCTCGCTGGCGACGAGCCAGGAACAGCCCTCTGGCGCCGATGCCGTAGTGGTGAGCGACGGCGCCATCTACGCCCACAAGGCCGTCTTGCCGCTCACCAGGTCCTACTCCAACGACTGGATTCTTGTCTGGCCCGAGGCCGAGGCTTCAGGCACCGAGCCGGTCGCCGGCGACGTGGCAGCCAAGCTTGAAGCTCTCCACGAGGCGAAGGGAGTGCAGTGCCTGCCCAATTCTCCGCAGTGGTGCTTCCGGCCCACGGCGGGGCAAGTGGGCGTGGACATTAGCGACGATGGCGGTCAGACCTGGCTGAGGAACTTTGGCCTGACCGACGACGAAGCCGAGTTTCTTCAAGAGAACAACGGCCTGAGCGACCAGACCGACCCCGTCCTCATGACATACGACGTAGCGGCGGCAACGGTGGACGGCGAAGACGTGGTGATCGCCGCGAATGGCGTGGAAGGCATCGCGGTGCGCCACGCGGATGGCTCCTGGGATCGCGTGGGCTGGTGGTACGCCGAGGACAACGATGACCAGTACCCCGACGACCAGGACACGGTTCCCACCGTGCTGCCATACGATTGGGCGGCCATCACGGCCGGACTCTGGATCGGTCTCTACGTGACCGCATGCCTGGGCGTGGTCTCTATCGCGGGACTGGGGATCTACGTGCGCAAAAACCGACGCGAGCCCGCCACATTTAGCTAGGCCGCGAGCGCGAGCCCATCGGCCCCGCTGGGCGCGGCGGCACTACTGAGCCCACTCTGCGCATCGACCCGGCTGGGCGCGTCCGCATTACTGAACCCACTCTGCGCATCGGTCACGCTGTACCCACCGAGCCCACCGAGCCCACCGAACCCACCGAGCCCACCGAGCCCACTCTGCGCATCGGCTGTGTTAATGCCAACAGTGGCGTATTCGCCCAACCGGATGGCTGGGCGCTCTAGCCACACCACCGCATCGGCGAGGCTGGCGAGTTCGCTCGAGGCCTGTACCGCTATCGCCGCGACCGTGACGACTGCCCCGCAGGCGCGCACTGACCGCACGGATTCTACGAATTCGTGGTCGCCGCTGCCGATGATGACCTGCTGGTAGCGGCGCGCGATGAAGCCCGTGTCGGCGAGCTCGTCACACAGCGCAAGATCGGCGCCGGAGAAACCATCGCGCGTCACAATGCGCGCCGATGCGGGGGCGAGGTCTGCGACCGTGAATACCCAGTCGTGGCCGACGCCTACGACGAGTCGATCGACGCCCTCGCAGTACTCGACTGAATCGAGGAGCCCGCTCAGCGCGGCCTCCCAGCAAGACTGCGAGGCAATGTCGGGCTGGACGCCCAACAGATTCTCAAGGTCCACGGCGATGAGCCGACGTGGTGTGGCTGACTCCTCTACCTTGAACATGTCTCGGCTCCTCACAGCGATTGGTCGGTACGTTTTCAACTTACGGCGAGGGTCTGACAATGCCGAGGGCGAACATCACTGGACACACGCCGCAGCTTCGTTACGGTGGTTGGATGACTAACGAGACTCCGACCAACGAAACCGTGCCCGCCGAGCAGGCCGAGGCTTACGCAGAACAGTTCACGGCATCGGCCGAACAGGTGCTTGATCAGATGAAGCAAGACACGCAGGCGCTGCTGGATTCGCTGCCTGCGGATGCGGCGACGAGCCTGATCAACGACCCCGAGCGCGAGCTGCTTGACGTCGAGGTGGCCATTGCGACCGGCCTCGAGCGCATGCTCGATGAGGAGCGGGGCAACAAGTACCTCAACGAGGACTACGTGGCATTCTTCAGGGCTGCCGTGGCTGTCGACCCCGAGGCTCTAGCGATCAAGGACAAGATTCAGGCGATCCTCGAGTCGCTTGAGGAGGATGCTGCCGTGGCGCTGGTGCGCGACCCGTTCCGCGCGCTCACTGCGCAGGAGTTCGCCATCATCGACGCGCTCGACGAGGAGGACCTCACACAGCAGACCAACCACGCCGCGGTCCTCAACCCTGAGCTGTCTCGTTTCCTGGCCGACAACGTGCGCGTTGCGGACGACGACGAGGAGTAGCGGCCACCTACTTTGAGCGGGAGGCCTGGTACTTGTGCGGTAGGCAGGCGCGTTAACTACGAAAGTGCGCCGACCTCACGCGGGTGGCAGCACCCGTTGGCGCGGCGGACCTCACCGCGGCGTTAGTCGCAGAGGTGCGCCGTCTCCGCATCGATTGACCGGTACGCGTCTTGCCGCGGGTGGTTGTCGTAGCCGTCCAGTCCGTCGTAGCGCGCGTGCCCGAGGCCGGCGGTGAGCACCTCCGTGCCCAGGTCCTTGCCGTCGAACTCTACGTAACGCAGCCAGCGGCCGTAGCGGTCCTCGTCGTCCACGCTCGAGGGGTTCACGAGCGTCGCCGACTTGTTGAGCAACACATCGGTCACTAGCGCTTTGGCCTCGTCAAAGCCGCACTCATCGTGCTCGGGGGTGTCGTAACCGATCACTCGCACCTTGCCTCCGTCCGACGTATAAACGGTGTCGCCGTCGACTACGCGCGTGATGGTGACCGTGGTGCCGCCCTCCGCGTCGAGCACCGGCGTCTCGCCGTCGGACGTGTAGCGCGAGACGAGCACCACCACCGCCGCAGCGATAGCAATCGCCACAAGCCTTTTGTGCGACTTCTTCAACTGGTGAGCCCCTTAAAAATTGCCGACTAGACCTCGAGCCAATTCAGAGAAAGGTTCGATCCGGGCGCTACTGCCCCGCAACCGCCATCCATGTGTCGGTCGTCGCACCAGACGATACCCCGTACGCGAAGTGCGGCGGTTAGCTCCACTTCGCGTACGGGGCACACGGTATCTCTAGGAGCCCAGACGAGGCCTCCCCTTCAGTACTTCAGTACTTCAGCGCTTCAGCACTGCGAACTCATAGCAATTAGAGTCCGACGGCAGTTGCGCCGTGCTCCGCCTGCTTGGTGGTGAATCCTTCGTACTCCAACTGGTCGATAAGCCCGCCGCGCGAAAAGGCGGAGTAGTCGAGATACTCCTGAGCCTTCTTGTCTGCCTGCTCGGTCCAGTCCACCGTGAGCGAGTCGACAGCAGCCTTGGCATCGGACTCAGAGAACTCTTCGTAGACAAGCTGGCCGATGAGCCCGGTCCGTGAGAACGAAGTGTATTCAAGGTACTGAAGCCCGAGCCGCGCAGCCTGCTCCTGTGAAGCATTCAGGCCCGAGTCATCACTGGCTTCTACCTCAGCGGGCTCTTCAGCCACTGCTTCCGCGGTTTCCGCGGGCTCGTCACCCGGGCAATGCTCATCGTCCTTTACTGCGGCGAGCAGCACGATCTCGTCAATTGGGGCGTCATCGCCGGCCTTTACGCTTTGGGTGCAGACCTGCCAGTTGGAGTCCAGAACCTGAACTCGACCTTCCCCAGAGGCATCCTCCTGGTCTAATACAAAGGACCCCAGCGCTTGGAGCTCGTCCTGAGCACTTTGGAGGTCCTTACCCAACAGGTCGGGCATGATGAAGGTCGTCGCGGCCACGGTCTCGGTCGGCGAAGGCGTCGGACTCGGACTCGGACTGGACTCCGTAGCCGATGGGGACGGGCTTGGTGCAATAACGGCGTCACTTTCATCAGAGGATCCGCCTAGCGCGCTAATCAAGATGAGCAGAAGAACAATTGCGCCCGGAATCACAAACCGCTTCTTCTTCCACCACGGCCTCGTGGACTCGCCAATTGCGGCAGCCTCAGCGGGCACGGCAGGTACACCGGGCACGGGCGCCGTGGGGGTGCCAGACGTGCCGTCACCAGCGTCCGGGGTCGAAGTAGATTCCGCAGCGTCTACAGGCGGCGTCGCGTCCGCAGACGCCGTCGAGTCACCAGGCAGCGCAGCGGCCGGCGAGATGTGCTCAGTCCAAGCCGCTCCGTCCCAGTAGCGTTGACTTCCGTCTGGTTGGCCGTACCAACCGGCTGGTGCGTTATTTGCCATATCGTTCTACTCCCTCAAGTGGTTTTTGAGCCATAATCCCTTGTCATATACGACAATTGCGGCTCGACAAAGGAGACTATCGGGGAGCACTGACATTTACGCAATTGCCATTATCGAAAGCGCCTGGTTTGCGTCGCAAAAGGCTATTCGCGCCATTTGCGCAATGGGGCGTTCGAGCACCTTGTCAGCATTCGTCCGGTATATCCGTCGGCGAAATCAAGCCACCCGCCCCAGCCATTTAGATCAATCTAAATCCTTTCGCTCTCCCGAAAAATGATCCTGATTATCGGGTATGCGCTCACACTGGGCGCTTTTGTTGCGCGCTGAACTCGCACCTCAATACATGTTGTGAAAGGATCGACCAATGACGACTTCTCTTCGCGCGATCGGCGCCGGTTGCATCCTGGCCACTCTCACCCTGGTGACTGGCTGCACGGAATCCGGCGGTGATGACGCGCAAACTACGCCCACCCAAGTCACTATGGAGTTGCGCCCCGTCGCTTTTGTTGGCGCTAGTGCGAACGCGGTGGAGCTCCTTCCCTCCGAGTCCGAGGACTGGCCCCAATTCCTCGAGGGCCTAGGGCTGCCCGGGAGCGACGATGCCGTGTCCGCGGCCACGTGGGTAGCGGCCGGCGATTGCGCGGCGGAGCCAGTAACCACGCCCGATGTCGCGGCAGCGTGCTCCGAGGACGGCACCGAGGTCTTCTTGCTCGGTGCCGTGGCATTGGACCAGTCGAACATTGCAAGCGTTGAGCAGATGGACGACCAAAATGCCGACACCACGGCATCGCTCACCTTTGACGAGTCGGGGTCGGCCGCGCTCGCAAAGCTCACCCGCGAGGCTACGAGTCTTCAGGAGCCTCGCAACCGAATTGCCATCACTATTGACGGCGCCGTGGTCTCCGCGCCTGCGGTCGCAGAAGAGATCACCGTTGGACAGGTGCAGATAGTAGGCGCAGAGACCGGTGTGACCGGCGAGGAATCCTCGATTCAGGCACTCGTAGACTCCGTCAGCTGATCGCGCCGACCCCAAGACAGCCTTCGCTATCCCGCCCACGTTGGAGTAGAACCATCGCTGCAGCACCACATGCACGGCTCGCGGCCAGTTCAGATTCCGGGGTCTCGACTCGTTGCGTATTAATGCGGGGCCACACGAAGTGGCGGCCCCATCGCTACGCGGCTCGGAGTAGAGGTGCGGGCAATTTTGGGGCGTGGAACCGGGCCCTTCCGCCGAGCCTGGGAACCCGTTGTCGGTCGACCGCACTGGGTGGGGTGAACCACACTTGGTTGTCTTGGACGCGGATGTCCCAGTTGTCGCGGTGAATGCGGTGGTGACACGTCGAGCACAACAGCACTCCATTTTCAAGGTCCGTCGGTCCGCGATCGCGCGCCCACCATTTGATGTGGTGGGCCTCCGTATATCCAGGGGGAGCTCCGCAGAACGCGCATCCACCGTCACGTTCAACCAGCGCAATCCTTTGAGCTCCTGTGAAACTCCGTCGGCCCCTACCCAAGTCAAGCACCTCACCCTGGCCGCCCAGCACCACAGGAATAATGGCACCGTTTGCTGCCATTCGACGAGCGGTAGCGATGCAGACCGGCTGGCTCCCGCCGTCGATGTCCGCGACCCCGGCGCCCTCCTGCAGGTCCGCGAGCGTCAGTCGCACCACCACCGTGGTGGAGGCCAGCGGTAGGTCCTCGCTCTTGCACCCCAAGCAGTGACGCGCCAGCGCGGCCAGGGCATCGGCCCTGATTTGTGGCACCGTGCGGTCATCCTCAACTACTTGGTCCTTATCGCGACGATTATGCAGTGCATTCCCCACGAGTGCGTCGATCGCAGCTCGCACCGGGGCTGCGTTCTCCGCATCGAGTACGGCGCGCAGCACAAACATCCCGGACTGGTCCTCATACATCGTGACCGAGCGTTCCTGGCGTTGCAGTTCCTCCGTCAAAGCATGGCGACCGGAATCCATCTGTGCTTCCAACTGACGCACAATCCGCCCAAACCTGTTGGCCGACAACCCATGGGCACGCTGCACCAGCAGCCGCTCCACCCGGGCAACGTCCTCTAGCCCCAACCTCAGCACCTCGTGCCGGTCCCAAATCCTCGTCAACATCCGCGTGATCATGTTCGCCGCGTCAATACTGAGCTTGCCCGCACGAACACCATCCCGCACGGCCGCGAAACGCGGGGCGGGGCGAAAAGCCGCCCGGTCAGGACTTTCATCCGTGCCCGCTCCGGCCGTAGCAGTACCTACCTGTGGCTCCTTCTCACCGCGAGCCATCGCATCTCCCACTTCGATGAGCTTGTGGGCGTCTCCCGTAGTCCCACCCGAGATGCTCGCTACGAGTTGCTCCGGCGTCCCAAAGCCCTCCCGCTTTGCCAAGCCATCCTGGCCATCGTCCGGAGTGGAGCGCCGCGCGATCTCCGCGCTCGAATACGCGAGCATTGCATCGATCTCCCTGCGCATCCGCGCCAAATCACGGTGAGTAGACAAGAGGTCACGACGCGGCAAGGAAGCCACATCAATGCCCTGCCAACCCCGACCCGACACCAACCCGGCCCGCACCCGCTCCACCGCGCCGCAGACGGCATCGGGCCTGGTCTGTGGGGAGGTCGCGGCTTCATTGCCGGTCGTCGTGCTCATAGGACAATTCCACCACAAGGGACTGACATTCAATCCTGCCAACCCCATGAGTGTGGATAAGCAGACCAGGCCGACGCACTGTGCACAAAACTCACCGACTCGTCGTCACTCCTGGGGCGCGTCGGGCCCTTGCAATTCAGCAAACTTTCCGGCCATCGTCGGGTTCCCCCGCGTCAGCTTTTTAATCGTCACGTCCTGAGCCTTGTCGTTAGCAAGCCGGAGGTTCCGCTCCGACCCGAGCAACGCTTCCTTGGTCTTCTGCAGGTGGTCAATCGACTTGTCGATCTCGTCGATAGCGAGTTGAAACCGCCGCGACGCGAGGTCGTAGTTCTTCCCGAATGCCGCCTTGAAGCTGTCCAGCTCGTTCTCAAAGTTGGTGACGTCCACGCTCTGCTCCCGCACCAAGGCGAGCTCGGTCTTGTAGACCATGGCACCCTGGGCGGCGTTGCGCAGCAGAGAGATCACGGTGATGAACGACTGCGGCCGGACCACGTACATCTTGGGGTAGCGGTGGGAGACGTCCACGATTCCGCTGTTGTATAGCTCGCTCTCTGGCTCCAGCAACGACACCAGCACCGCGTATTCGCAGCCCTTCTCGCGGCGGTCCTTGTCCAGCTCCTTGAAGAAGTCCTCGTTGCGCTTCTTGGTGGCCGTCGCATCGGCCTCATTCTTCATCTCGAACATGATGGAGACCAACTCAACCCCGGCATCGTCCGCCTCGCGGAAGATGTAGTCGCCCTTGCTGCCCGAGCGCGCGTCGTTGTCCTTCTCGAAGTACGCCTTGGGGAACGCGGTCGCCCGGATCTGATTGAACGTGTTCTCACAGTGCTGCTCGAGCGTCTCGCCCACCATCTTGGTGGACAGCCTCGCCTTCATGTCCCGCAGGCGCTCGATGGCCTCGTCGCGGTCCTTGAGCTGCGTCTCGTACTTGTCCTTGAGGCTCGTCTCCGCCAGCTGCTTCTCAAACTGCGCGCGCTCCAGGCCGCTCTTCAGTTCCTGAAGCTCGGAGCTCGTCTTGGCCTTGGCCTCTTGTAGTTCGTTGGCGAGCTTGGCTGCGGCTAATTCGGCCGATGCTTTCTCAGCTTGCTTCGCCTGCTCCAGTTGGTTGGCGAGGGCGTCGCGCTCCTTCTCCACCGCACCAAGCGCCTCGGCGACGGCGAGCTTTTGCGTCGACTCCCCCGCACCGAGCTTGGACTTGAGTTCCTGGATCTCGGCATCCTTGGCCGCGGCGGCCTTTTGCTGCTCGGCGGCGAGGTTGGCCTCGGCAAGCTCGACGGCGCTGCGCTTTTCGTTCTCGGCGATCTGGAGCCGCTCTTGGAGTGCTGCGTCGAACTCTTTGTTGCGCACCTGGCTGACGATGTCCGCGTAGCCGGCCTCGTCGATGGTGAACGCTTTCCCGCAGTGAGGGCAAACAATCTCATGCATAGTGGCAATCTCCTTTGATGCCAAAGTCTAGAGCCCGCGCCCGACAAGGAGCTCAGCAACGCACGCTCTCCGCAAGAACTACGTGCGGACGATGCTGGGAAACGCCGGCGAAAGATGGTCGCCTTGATTCTGGTTGCGGGAATACTGCCTCACACCTTCCAGATGAGGTCGATAGGAGCCGACATGAGCCTGTCTCCTAGAGACCCGGCGGTAGTGCCCGTGTGTAGCACCACGCCACCCACAAACCGGTCGCCGAGTTTGTCGCGGAGCATGGCTAGCCATTTCGCATCGGCCAGTTTCGCGCCGGATGCTGCCTTAATCTCGAGACCCACCACCCGGCCGTCGGGGGTAGCGAGAATGAGGTCGACTTCCGCCCCGGCGTGGTCGCGGTAGTGAAACAGGCTCGCCTGCTCCTCACACCACGAGAGTTGACGCTTAATCTCTCCGGCCACCAAGGTCTCCAACAATTGACCGGCCTGGTCCGCAGTGGGCGGCGCCGTGCTGGAAACTCCCGCGAGGTATGCGGAAAGTCCTGTGTCGAGCATGATTATCTTGGGTCTCGAAACCACCCGCTTGGAGAGATTGGTCGCCCATGCAGGTGTCCGATGGGTGAGGTAGAGCGCGTCGAGGAGGTCAAGGTACGGGTCGAGCGTTCGGCGAGGCATCTCGAGGTCGGAGGCGAGATTCGACACGTTAAGTTCGGTGGCAGTGCGCGCAGCAACAAGCCTCAGGATTGTCGGTAAGGCAGAGATGTGCTTGAGGGTGGAGATGTCCTCCGCGTCGCGCGTCGTCACACGGCCTACATAGTTCGCCAGCCATCTCGCGCGGCGACGCGGTGTAGCCCGGCTGAGCGCATCGGGGTATGAGCCCTTTTCAGCGACGGCAAGGTAGTCAGGACGAGTCGCCTCGGTGGTGTAGCCGTCGAAGGTTTCGCCTGCGAGTATTCGGTCGATGAATCGTTCCTTGTGGCCAGCTATTTCTCCTTGTGAGAACCCATGCAGTTCAACACTCTCAGCGCGTCCCGCAAGTGAGTCTTCAGTTGCTGGAAGTTGCAGCAAGTTCGCGGAACCCGTAAGCAGGAAGCGTCCCGGTGCCGGACTGGTGTCGACGGCTCGCTTCAGGGCGAGGGTGAGGCGAGGCACCCGTTGGACCTCATCGATCACCAGGAGCCCATCTGGGTTCTGCCCCACAAACGCCGCGGGGTCGGCTTCTGCCTGAAAACGTGCGTCCTCGTCGTCGAGCGTGACTACCTTGCCGCCCCGCTCCACGGCGATCTGAGTTGCAAGAGTGCTCTTACCCACCTGGCGCGCACCTTGAATGACCACAATGCGTGTGTCATCAAGTGCCTCGAGTACTCGGGGCGCGACATTGCGTTCAACTGTGGTTGACATAGCCCGAGCATACCGCTCGTCGCCGATTTTCCACATTCCCGTCGCCGATTTTCCATTCTCCTGTCGCCGATTCTCCGAGAGAGCGCGAACAGCGATGCCCGAACCTATGGGAGCGATGATTCAGACGGCCGATGCCGTGGCCAGCTGGCAAGAAGACGCACTCGACTCTCTTTACAAATCATATTTAGATGCTTAAACTTATAAAGCGACTATATCTGATCAGTAAGGAGCGATATGTCACCCGCGTCCTCCACACCCCTCCCAGTGAAGCGCGCCCTCACCCGCCTAGGTGAGGACCTCGCGACGTGGCGTCGCCTGCGCGGTCTCACGGCATCCGAGGTCGCCGACCGCGCGGGCATCGGCACAGCGACACTCACTCGCCTCGAGCGCGGCAAGGGCGCGTCACTCGCGAACACGTTGGCTGTGGCCCGCGCGCTCGGCGTCCTGGACCTCATCACCGGATCTGTCGATCCATACGAGACCGACCAGGGTCGCGCCCGAGCCGACGAAGCCCTCCCCCGCCGCGTACGCCGCAAGGCCACGCCATGACCGCGCCCGTCACGGTCTGGCTCGACGAGGGCGAGCCAGTCCCCGTGGGCCAGCTTTTCAGCCACCGGCGCCGCGGTTCCGAGAGCGCTACCTTTACCTACGCCGCCGACTACCTCAGTCGGCCCGGCGCCTGCGCGATCGACCCCGCTATGCCGCTCAGCGCATCGCCCCACCACACCTCCGCGACGCGAGCCATGTTCGGCGCCTTCACGGATGCCGCCCCCGATCGCTGGGGCCGCACCCTCATCGCTCGTCGCGAGGCTCGCCGCGCGCGCGAGCAGCAACGCGCAGCCAGGTCGCTTGGCGAGATCGACTTCCTCCTGGGCGTCCGCGACGACTTGCGACAGGGCGCGCTCAGGTTTGCGGACGCCGAGGGCACGTTCCTCGCGCCCGATGACGACGGCGTCCCCGCGCTGACAGACCTCCCCTCCCTCCTGGACCTCGCCGACCGCGCCGAGCGCGACACCGCCGTTCTGCCTGACCTGGAGCGCCTCGTCCACGCCGGCGGATCACTCGGAGGGGCGCGGCCCAAGGCACACGTGCGCACCTCATCGGGCGCCTTGGCGATCGCTAAGTTCCCCTCGGCCTCGCACGACACGTGGGACGTGATGGCCTGGGAGTACGTATTGCTGCGCCTCGCCCACCGCGCGGGCATCGCCGTACCAGCACACCAGTTGCTCTCGCTGGCGGGGCGCAACGTACTCATCATCGAGCGTTTCGACCGTACCGGCCCGCAATCGCATCAACGCGTCGGCTACGCGAGCGCCATGACCATGCTCGAGGCCAGCGACGGGGATCAAGCCTCCTACCTGGACATCGCGGCGGTGATCGAGGAACGCTCTGACCACACCACGGCGGACCTGGAGCAACTGTGGCGCCGCATGGTGTTTTCCGTCATGACCGGCAACACCGACGACCACCTGCGCAACCATGGATTCCTCCACGTGCCCGGTCGTGACGCGTGGCGACTCAGCCCGGCCTTCGACGTGAACCCTGATCCAGCTGCGGGTCCACGGATCCATGCGACGTCCATCGATGGCTCGGACGCCCCGTCCACCTTGGCGGCTGCGCTCGCAGTGGCGAGGGACTTCAGGCTAAACGACTCAGCTGCCGCTCAGGTGATAGCTCAGGTGGCCGATGCCGTGGCCGCCTGGGAGGCGGAGGCTCGCTTAGCGGGGCTGAGTTCCGCCGCCATCGCAGCGATGGCTCCCGCGTTTGATCGGGCTCCGTAGCGAGTGGGACGATGAGCCCATGACTACAACCGTCGCCGTGCTTGGCACCGGCATCATGGGCGCGGCTATCGCGCGCAACCTCCTGCAGGCTGGATTAGAGGTGCGAGTGTGGAATCGCACGCACGAGCGCGCACTTCCCTTGGCAGAAGATGGCGCCACCGTCACCGAGCATGCGGCCGAAGCCGTGGCCGGGGCCGACGTGGTCCTCACCATGCTCTTTGACGGCACGGCGGTGCGCATGGTCATGGACGAGGCCGGTCCGGCCATGAGGCGCGGCGCCGTGTGGATGCAGAGCACCACCGTGGGCGTGGACGATGTCCCCGAACTGGCCGCGCTGGCCGACCGCCTGGGCGTGACGTACGTGGACGCCCCCGTGCTCGGCACGCGCGCCCCCGCGGAGGCTGGCGAACTCACCGTCCTGGCCGCCGCACCGCTCCAGGCCCGCACCGTGCTGGCACCAGTGCTGGAGGCCATCTCCAGCCGCACCGTCTGGACCGGCGAAGACGGCTCACAGGCCGCCTCGACCCGGCTCAAGCTGGTCGCCAACAGCTGGGTGATTGCCCTGTCCAACGCCGCGGGCGAGATGGTCGCGCTCGCTGAGGCGCTCGAGGTGGACCCGCGTCAGTTCTTGAGTGTTATCGAGGGCGGGCCGCTCGACAGCGGCTACCTTCGCATCAAGGCCGGCCTGATCATGGACGATGCGCTCACTCCCCCGAGCTTCTCCGCACAGGCGGCCGGCAAGGACGCAGGGCTGATCGTCGGGGCAGCGGCAGCTCGCGGCGTGAGACTCGACGGAGCACAGGCAGCGGCCGACCGTTTTGCGCGCGCGATCCACGCAGGCCACGGCGGCGAGGACATGGCCGCCGCCTACTTCGCGAGCTTCGAGGATAAGTAACCCCAGAGGTCTTCAATCGCGCATTGTTGCGAAGGGTAAGCGCCAGGTGCCGGCATACCTTATCCTTGCAGGGCAAGGGGAGTATTCCCGTCTGCAGCGGAGTCGTCAGTACGGACACGAAATCGTGTCCCGGCCCGCTGGCTCTGACCCTGTCGGAGTGGAAGAGACCTTGACGTCATGACTACGTCATCTCACCCCTTGGAGTCCTCCCGTGGAAATCACCCCTGTTGTTTGGCTCGTCACCATTGCGGTGACCATCGCATTCTTTGTCTACGAGTTCTACGCTCATGTGCGCACGCCGCACGAGCCGACTGTCCGTGAGTCCGCCCGGTGGTCAGTGTTCTATATCTCTCTCGCGTTGCTGTTTGGCGTGGGCATCGGCTTGGTCTCCGGCTGGGACTTTGGCGGCGAATACTTCGCCGGGTACCTGACAGAGAAGGCGTTGTCCATCGACAACCTCTTCGTGTTTCTCCTGATCATGTCTAGCTTCGCCGTTCCCAGGAAGTACCAGCAGAAGGTGCTGATGATTGGCATCGTCATTGCCTTGATCATGCGCGGCGCATTCATCGCCCTCGGCGCGACCCTGATCGCGAACTTCTCCTGGGTGTTCTACATCTTTGGCGCGTTGCTGCTGGTGCTCGCCTACCGGCAGGTCGTCTCGCATGGCGAGTCTGACCCCGCGAACGGAAAGTTCATGACGCTCGTGCGCCGCGTGTTGCCCGTCCACGACGAGTACAACGAGGACCGGCTCACCGTAAAGATCAAGGGCAAGCGGTTCATCACGCCGATGCTGCTGACAATCATCGCCATCGGCTTCGTGGACCTAGTCTTCGCGTTCGATTCGATCCCGGCCATCTACGGCCTCACCGACGAGGCCTACATCGTGTTCACCGCGAACGCGTTCGCGCTGATGGGGCTGCGCCAGCTTTACTTCCTCATCGGCGGCTTGCTTGAGCGCCTCGTTTACCTCGCGCAAGGCCTCGCTGTCATCCTTGCGTTCATCGGCATCAAGCTGGTGCTGCACGCGATGCACGTCAACGAATTGCCGTTCGTCAACGGCGGCGAACACATCGCGTGGGCGCCCGAGATCCCCATCTGGTTCTCGTTGCTGTTTATCACCGCGACTATCCTCGTGGCCACGGTCGCGAGCCTTGCGAAAACCCGCCGCGACGCTGGCAAGAACGATCCCACTCGCGTTGAGGGCGGGACCGTCATCCATGCGGAAGACGAGAAGCTCAAAAACTAATCTGCGGCGAGCACACCAGCAACCGGAATGGGCGGCGTTGCCCCAGCGTTCACCCAGAACATGTCCAAGCCCACGCCCCTCTCGCTCCTGGACCGTTCGCGCACCCGCATCGGCGAGTCGGATGCTGCGGCACTTGAGCGCACTATTACCCGTGCCCGGAGCGCCGAGTCACTGGGGTACCACCGCTTCTGGGTCGCCGAACACCACGGTGTGCCTGGGATTGCGAGCGGCAGCCCCGCAGTGCTGTTGGCTGCTCTGGGCGCTGCCACCGACACTATCCGCATCGGGAGCGGCGGCGTCATGTTGCCCAACCATGCGCCGCTTGTGATCGCCGAGCAGTTCCTTATGCTTGAGGCGCTGTACCCCGGACGGGTCGATCTAGGCGTGGGCCGCACGCTCGGGTTCACACCTGGAGTGAGGCGAGCGCTGCGCACTGAGCTTCCGGCGGCGGAACGTTTCGCCGATGACCTCGCCGAACTACGCAGTGTGCTGGCCGGCACCGCGCCCATTACTGCGCGCCCGGCAGCCAATCCCCCGCCACCGGTGTTCGTACTCGCCATGCAACGTGGGCTCGATTTCGCAGGCCAAGCAGGACTGCCCGCGGTCGTCGGCGGTTCGCTACTGCGTGCCCCCGACGCACTCGCCCAGTACCGCGACAGGGCCGGCGACAAGAGTCACCTGATCATCAGCGCCGACATCATGATTGCAGAGACCCGTGAACGTGCGCGTCAACTCCTGCTACCGGAGGCGTGGGCGATGGTGCGCTCGCGCGTGACAGGCGAGTTTGGGCCACTCGAGTCCGTCCAGAGCGTCATGTCGCAGCATCCGACCCCTGCTCAACGGGCCAAGGTGGAGGATTGGCTTGCGGGCGCGATCTATGGCGACGCTACGGAGGTGGCCGCCCAGTTAGAAGAACTTGTCGCGCGTACTGGAGCCGACGAGGTCATGAGCACGGCCTCTACTTTTGCCGACCCCGATCGCGACCAAGCGGACGCCGCACTGGCTGCCATGATGTCTCCATGACCACCACCTCTACCAGCCTGGTTGAAGCATGACCGACGCATCGGCGAGCGCACTCGCCACCGACCAGTACGAGCTCACCATGGGAGCCAGCTACTTCGCGCAGCAGATGACGGCAACCGCGACCTTTGACCTCTTTGTGCGACGCCTGCCGGAGACGCGACGCTTCATGGTGGCTGCGGGCATCGACGAGGCGCTCGACTACCTAGCGAACCTGCGCTTCACCGAGTCAGACGTGGACTACCTGCACGGCCTTGGCACCTTTGGCGAGGAGTTCCTGGGTTACCTGGCGGACTTCCGCTTCACGGGCGAGGTGTGGGCCATGCCGGAGGGCGAGGTGTTCTTCCCGGGAGAACCGGTGATGCGCATCACGGCACCCATGATCGAGGCGCAAATGGTGGAGACGGCGCTGATCTCCATCGTGGGGCACCAGACGGCCATCGCCTCCAAGGCGGCGCGCGTTGCGATAGCCAGCAGCGACCACCAGTTCGACGACTTCTCCGCCCGGCGTGCCCACGGGCCCGATGCCGGGGTCAAGGGCGCGCGCTCCGCCTACCTGGCCGGCGCATCGGCGACCAGCAATGTCCTGGCAGGCAAGACGTACGGCATCCCGCTCAGCGGCACCATGGCGCATTCCTATGTGATGGCCTTTGGCGACGAGCGCGAGGCGTTCCGTCGCTTCGCGCTCGACTTCCCCACCACCGCGGTGCTGCTGATCGACACGTACGACACCGTCGAGGGAGCGCGCGGCGCCGTGGCGGTCGCGCACGAGCTCGCACCCCAGGGCGTGAAGCTGCGCGGTGTCAGGCTCGACTCCGGAGACCTGGGCGAGCTCTCGTTGCGCGTCCGCGAGATTTTGGACGAGGGAGGCTGCGAGCACGTGAGCATCATCGTCAGCGGGGACCTGGACGAGTACCGGATTGCCGAGCTACTGGCCGCCGGCGCACCCATCGACTCCTTTGGCGTGGGCACGCAGATGGGCGTGAGCGCCGATGCCCCCGCGCTGAGCGCCGTCTACAAGCTCGCGGAGTACGACTCGCGGCCGGTGCTGAAGCTGTCCACCGGCAAGGCGTCGCTACCGGGGCGCAAGCAGGTATGGCGGCGCGAGGCCGACGGCGTGCTGGTGGGTGACGTGATTGGACTCGAGGATGACGAGGTGCCCGACGCGCGGCCGATGCTGCAGCGGGTGATGGTCGACGGCGTGCGTTCCGGCGCGGTTGCCTCGCTGGCCGATGCGCGGGACAAGTGCGCTCGCGCGCTCGCCTCGCTCCCGGCGGACCTGAGGGCTCTCGAGCCTGGTGCGGTGGAGGTTCCCGTGGAGACGTCGCCCACGCTCGATGCCTTGGCCGGGCGGGTGACGGAGCGGCTGCAGGGGTAGGTGGCCTTCGACTCAACGCTAATTCATCGCGAATTACGCGCGTTCGGCTTCCGGTAGTCCTCTGCCCACCACTGCTCCGGCCACGCCCAGCACCGCGAGCAGCAGCAGCGAGAACTCATTGCCCAGCACCGCCAGGGCCGCGGTGAGCGCGCCCACGGCAAGCAGCAGCACCCCCATCATCGTGTTGGCCACCGCCACGTACTCAGTGCGCTGGTCGCCTTCCGCGATATCCACCACGTAGGTCTTGCGGGACAACCGTGCGCCCACGTGGACCAGGGCAAGAAGCAGGTAGGTGGCGGGCGCGAGCCAGAACGCCTCGCCGATGCCGGCAACCGTGAGCAGGCCGAGGAACGCGACAATGACCGCCGACGATGCGAGGGAGGCACCGATCATCAGCCGCCGGGAGGACTTGTCCGCGAGCCGGCCGAACAGGCGCCCGCCCACCAATCCCGCTATGCCTTGTGCCATCACGAACAGACCCAGCGACGACAGCCCGGAGGCGCCCTGCTGGATGCCCAGGCCCACCACGAACGGAGGGCTGAGGGCCGCGACCAGCAACAGAGCACGAGCGACGACGAACCGCTGGAACACCGCATCGTCCCGCCACAGTTCCCGCGCCTGCGAGACCCAACCGGGCTGGTCCTCGACGGGGGTCTCGACGTCCCCGGCAGGTTCACGAATAGTCGAGTAGACGACGGCAGCCGCCACCCACGCGAGCGCGGCGACGCCGAGCAGCGCGGCCAGCACCCCGGCCCCCAGGTTGTCGCCGCCCCATACCCGCAGCGCCAGGCCCAGGGTCAGGGCCACCGCGGCCGATGCCACGGTGGTCACTCCCTTGATCTGGCCGCGCTGCCCCTTGGGCACCGTGCGGCCCAGCACGTCCTTGCTCGCGATCGAGCTGAGCGACCGGGCCAGCGCGAAGACTGCCAGGAAGGCCAACACGCCCACTCCCGCGACCCAGCCCGATGCCGTGGCGGCCACGACCGCCAAACCCGCCGCCGCCAGGGCCTGACCGGCAGCACCCAAGACCCACACCTGCTTGCGCTCGCGCCGGGCCTGCACCCGAGGTGCCCAGGCGGCCTGCGGCAGCATCGATCCTGACTCGCGGATGGGCACTAGGAAGGCGACGAACGCCCCGGGCGCGCCGAGTGCGCTCAACAGCCACGGCAGCACTGTCTTGGCGTTGACCACCTGGTCGCCAATGGACTGCAGCGCCTGAGCGCCCATCTGCCGCAGCGCGTTGCCGGCCACGAGCGGTCGAGCTTCCTCGCTAAGAGTGCTGAGGTCGGACTCGTCGCTGCGTATGAGTCGTTGGTAGATCCATTGGGAGGCCACGGATACATTATGGCGAGGTTGGCACGGCGAATTGGCCTAGTGCGTCGTTCCTGGTGGCCGAGTATACCCGCGCCGGGTGGCCGCCGGACATTTGCCACGACATGACACTTTGCACGAGGAGTCTGGCGGGCGAGTTTGTGGTGCCCGCGGATTTGGGGGCGTGTTGCGCTCACTTTGGCGTGGAGTTGACCGATACTCACGCCGCCCTAGCCGACGCCGAGGCCACCGCCGCGCTCCTATCCGCGTACATACTCGCGTCGGGCGAGCGGCGGACCGGGGCCGAGTTGCCGGCATTCGGCGAGATGATGCGCTGGCCTGCCCCGCCGCGTCTCGCGACGCCGCAGATGTGGCGCGGGTTTGCCGATCAACTGACCGCTCCGGGAAATGACCTGATGGATGGTGTCGAGGGTCTTGAGTGGGCCGACGAGTGCCCGGAACTGCTGGACCGGAAGATCTCGGGGCCGGAGCGTCGGCCTCTGGATGCCATGGCCGCGTCGCTGGGCATGGTGGACGCCGTGTGCGCGGAAGGCTTGGTAGTACGGGATCCCGATGGTGAGGGAAGGGGTGCTGACCCAAATGATTAAGGGGAAACTAAAGCTCGCGGCTGGAATTACGAAGACGGGCGCGAGAGAAGTGACGGAAATCGCAAATTGAGACAAAGACCCCGCGCCTCAAGTCAATTTCGGAGTGAAGGGGCATGATTGGCTCGAGGAGGGACCGAATATGCCCCTGGATCGACTTGATGAATGTGAGTGCGCGCCGCGTCCCGGTGACATCCCGGACGTGTTCCTCGAGTATGAAAGATTCGGGGAGGACGGTGGTCTGCTACTCGCTCGGTTTGAAGACGAACGCTGGAGAACCGACGAGCTTGGTGAGCACATTCTCGAATGGCTACTTGACTTCGCACTCCCTCGGGATCAGCGGCTGAAGCTCGCGGTAGGGAACTCCAGGAAGATGGAGCGCCGAGCAACGAAGAGTGTATTCGGCGAATTGCGCACGCATAACGCGGTGGGGGAAATTCTCCTCCATATCGCTTGTCGTCAGGTCGCACGGAGCATGCTCGTGATCCCCAAGGTCTGGTTCAAGACCGCGTCCGGCGACGAGGTGAAGGGATTCGATGGCGTGCATGCGGTACACGGAGAGAACGGCCTTGAACTCTGGCTTGGCGAGGCGAAGTTCTACAAGTCCATGTCCGGAGGGGCTCATTCTGCCGCTAGGAGTCTCGCCAAGGCTCTGGAGCATAGCTACCTCCGAGGGGAGATGCTTGTTGTGGCCCCAAGAATAGAAGACTTGGCGCCTCATAAAGCAGAGTTGCAGGCACTCATGGACGAGAACACTCCTATCATGGATATTGTCAGCCGGATTGTGATCCCGATTTTGATAGTTGGTGATAGTAACGCCCTGTCGGGGGGCATTGGAGAAGGCCCAGAGACAGAGGCCGCTCTGATAGCGGAACATAGGCATTTGAGAGACCTTATTCGGCGCAACGTCGGCGACGTTGAAGTCCAGATGCGCTTCTTCACGGTGCCGCTCGATGCAAAAGAAGCTCTTGTTGCAGCGGTCGACCGCAGGGTAGCGATATGGCGATGAGTTCCGCGGAAGCGCGGCTGGCATTGTCGGAAGAACCGAGCCTTGCGAGCCTTACGTCCGCCTCTCGCCTTGCGGCACGCCACCTGTCGTTTGGGGACAGCGACCTGGGCCGTGATCTACTCATACGGTGCCTGGAGTGGCGTCACATCGCTGATGCGACTGTCGGCGACTATCTCAATCACCTGTGTGCCATGTCGGGGCTGTACCCATATGTCGAAAGATCGGCGGCGACGACATTGAGGGATCGTGTTGCGATCGCCCTCCATAGCCCGGCGACGTTGCGAGACCGCGGAATTGTGTTCCATACGGAGCAGGCAGCTGTCCTCGGTGCGCTCGAGCGAGGCGAGTCTGTGATCTTGTCCGCGCCCACCAGTTTCGGGAAGAGCCTGATAATCGATGCCTTCGTGGCGGGATCAGACTTCAACCGAGTCGCCGTCGTGGTCCCGACATTGGCTCTCCTAGATGAGACTCGGAGGCGCCTCACAGCGACGTGTCCCGCCTTTCAGGTTGTCACCCACACAAATCAACCTGCCCACGACAAGGTCATTTACGTTTTAACCGCTGAACGAGCAACCGCTATGGAGACCCTCGGCAGTCTCGACTTCTTCGTCATCGACGAGTTCTACAAGTTGACTGCAAGAGCTGAGGACGACCGAGTACCCGCTTTAAATCTTGCGTTTCAGAAACTTCTGTCAACCAAGGCGCAGTTCTTAATGATCGGCCCAAAAGTCGCGGAGATCGACCCAGGAGTGATCCGTCTACTCGGGGCAACCTGGATCCATACTGACGTGACTACCGTCGCGGCCACGGTGATTGAGGAGCCTACGGCAGACCTAGAGCGGCCCTCGAGGGCTGCGGCTCTACTCGAGTCATACGGGGACTCTACTGTCGTGTTCTGCAAATCCCAGGCACAGATCCGGAAAGTGGTCGAAGCCCTCCCGGAGCACCTTCCTCTGCATGAGCCCGGCGCTGCGTTCGCGGATTGGCTGGCAACCAACTACGCAGAAGATTGGTACGTGGCCAGGGCCGTAGCGCGGGGTGTGGGTATTCACCACGCGCGACTTCCTCGAGCTGTTGCTCACCACATGGTTCGGCTGTTCAATAGAGGAGATTTGCGAGCTCTTATCGTGACGAGCTCCTTTATTGAGGGAGTGAACACGCGGGCAAAGAATCTCATCATCGCCGACAATAAGATCTCGACTCGCAAGTATGACTATTTTACGTACGCAAATATTGTGGGACGCGCCGGCAGGATGAAGCAGCACCTTGTAGGGCGGGTGCATATTTTGGCGCCTCCTCCGAGTCAGACACTATTCGAGGTCGATTTTCCTATCGTGACGCAACCTGAATCGATGAGCGACGAGATCGCAATCCTCGTGGACGCCGATGTCGCAACCTCGGCGACGATTGAACGCCAACGGCAGATTGCCATCGATAGTGCGCTCCCCATAGATCTGTTGCGGGACAATTCGGGAATGTCGATCCGCAGCCAAGAAGCGGTAGCAGAGCGCATAACTCGCGATCCGCGAAAGTTTCTCCGGGCAATGACTTGGCCGACTGGACAGCCGAATTCTGCCCAGGTGAAGGAACTGGCAGAATATCTCTTCGACTTGACAGGTGGCAGTGGGGCGGCCAAAACACCAAAGCAACTGGGCGCCTTGATGAACATGTTCAGGCACCACGCCGGTGATCCACGCGCGCTCTATCTTGAAGCGTTAGAGCGACCTGGGGAATACCCGGTCGATCTGGAGTCGATCCTCGAGTTTTCGCGGCAGTACCTTCAGTTCAAATTGCCGAATGCGCTCGGAGCCCTCGAGCGCATCGGTCAAGTCGTAGGTGCACTACCAACGGCGCCTCCCTCAACGGGTGCGTTTGCGTCCGCGTTGGAGAGTCAGTTTCAAGCTCCATATACGTCAAGCCTCGAAGAGTATGGGCTGCCAACACCGCTCTCACGGCGACTTGCCCCTCAACTTAGCCTGGCAAGTCATTCGAGTCTTGACGAGGTACTAGCCACCATCGTTGGACTAGATACTGTGAACCTACCGATCTCAATGGTGGAGGCCGACATGCTGCGCGATGTTCAAGAAGGCATTAAACCGAATCTTGGTTCTCCGCTGTGGTGAGTACCTACACGGGTGGTCGCGGTACGGTGCTCGAATGAACGCCACCACCAACGCCCGCATGGCGTCCCTCATCTGGTCTATCGCGGATGACGTCCTCCGCGACCTCTACGTGCGCGGCAAGTACCGCGACGTCATCTTGCCCATGGTCGTCCTGCGCCGCCTCGACGCGGTACTCGTCCCCACCAAGGACCAGCTCCTATCCGCAAAAAAGAACCTCGACAACGCTGGCATCACCAATCAGGACGCCCCACTCCGCCAGGCAGCACAGCAGGACTTCTACAACACCAGCCAGTTCACGCTCAAGGATCTGCGCTCGGCCACCAGCCAAGCGCAGCTCCGCCAAGACTTCGAGGCCTACCTCGACGGCTTCTCGCCCAACGTCCAGGAGATCCTCGAGAACTTCGAGTTCCGCAACCAGATCCCGCGCCTCACCAAGGCCGACGCCCTGGGCACCCTCATCGAGAAGTTCCTCGACCCGTCGGTAGACCTCTCCCCCGACGCCCTCGACAATCACGGCATGGGCAGCGTGTTCGAGGAACTGGTGCGCAAGTTCAACGAGGCCAACAACGAGGAGGCCGGCGAGCACTGGACCCCTCGCGACGTCGTCAAGCTCATGACGCGCCTCATGTTCGAACCCATCGCGGACACAGTCCCCGAGGGCACCTACCTCCTGTACGACGGCGCCATGGGCACCGGCGGAATGCTCACCGTCGCCGAGGACACCCTCAACGAACTCACCGGCAACAAGAAGCTCTCCACCCAGCTCTACGGCCAGGAGATCAACGCCGAAACGTACGCGATCGCCAAGGCCGACCTCATCCTCAAGGGAGATGGTCGCGCCGCGGACAACATCAAGGGCGGGCCCGAGTACAGCACTCTATCCAATGACGCGTTCGGCAACATGGAGTTCGACTTCATGCTCTCCAACCCTCCGTACGGCAAGTCGTGGAAGACCGACCAGGAGCGCATGGGCGGCGCCAAGAACATCACCGACCCTCGCTTCAAGGTCACCCACGCGGGAGACTCAGAGTTCAGCCTCGTCACCCGGTCCAGCGACGGCCAGATGCTCTTCCTCGCCAACCTGATCGCCAAGATGAAGCACAACACCCCCACGGGTAGCCGCATCGCGGAGATCCACAACGGCAGCAGCCTTTTCACGGGCGACGCCGGCCAGGGCGAGTCCAACATCCGCCGCTACGTCATCGAGAACGACTACCTCGAGGCCATCGTCGCGCTACCCCTCAACCTCTTCTACAACACGGGAATCGCCACCTACATCTGGGTGGTGAGTAACCGCAAGCAGGAGCGCCGCAAGGGCAAGGTGCAGCTCATCGACGCCAGCAAGTGGTTCACGCCGCTGCGCAAGAACCTAGGAAGCAAGAACTGCGAAGTATCCGCCGCCAATATCGAGCAGATTATGGAGACCTTCCACGCCTTTGACGAGGCCGATGCCGACTTCTCCAAGGTGTTCGCCAACGCCGACTTTGGCTACTACAAGGTTGCGGTCGACAGGCCACTGCGATTGGCCGATGCCGAGCCCGGCCGGGTCTACAAGGCCGCCGAGATCAAGGCGCTCAAAGAAACCTCCGAACGATCGGCCGATGCTCCCGCCGTCACCAAGAAGGTTCACAAGGTGGGCACGGCAGCGGACCCGATGCGCGGACTGTTCGAGATTGAAGTCGCAGGCAAGATGCGCGTGGTGGAGTACGAGCGCGACAGCGACCTGAGCGACACCGAGCAGGTGCCTCTCACCGAGCCCGCGGGCGAGTACACGAGCGGTACCGAGGCTTTCATCGCGCGCGAGGTTCACCCCTACGCGGCCGACGCCTGGATCGACGAGTCCAAGATCAAGATTGGGTATGAGGTCAGCTTCACTCGACACTTCTACAAGCCCACGCCGATGCGCACCCTCGACGAGATCCGCGCCGACATTCGCGTATTAGAAGAAGAGACTGACGACCTACTGAACGAAATCGTCGGCTGATGTTCGGCAATCTCAGGCCTTACGTACTCGACGAGCCCGTCCGCGCGATCGCTCACGGCCTTCTGCCCGCAGGGTGGGTTGAGCGACGGCTGGGGACGATCGGTGCGTTTACCGCGAGCGGGATCGACAAGAAGCTGATAGACGGCGAGCCACAAGTACGAATCGTCAACTATCTCGACGTCTTCAGGAATCCATCCCATGCCCTTACGCGCCGCCGTGAGTACATGAGTGTCACGTGTCCCGCATGGAAACGAGCCGCGCATCAAGTGAAGCGTGGCGATCTGATTTTCACCCCAAGTTCAGAGACCGCCGACGAGATTGGTCGGTCCGCTGTGGCTTTGGAAGACCTCGACAACACGGCGTACAGCTACCACGTGCTCCGGTTTCGTCCAACTGCGCGCATCGACGCAGATTTCGCTCGGTTCTGGTGTAACCACACTGCCTTCTACGACCAACTAGCTGCGGCATCAACTGGTACCACGCGGAAGATCCTGGGTCGCGGAGACTTCCGGAACGTACTCGTCGTCGTGCCGCCATATGAAGACCAGCGAGCGATCGCCAAGTACCTCGGGCACGCGCACATGCGGATCGACCGAGCGATCGCCGCCAAGCGCAAGCTGATTGCGCTGCTCGAGGAGCAGAAGCAGGCCATCATCCTCCAGGCCGTCACCCGCGGCCTCGACCCGACCGTGCCGCTCAAGGACTCGGGCATCCCCTGGCTAGGTGATATTCCGGCGCACTGGCAGGGAGTTCGACTCAAAGCACTTCTCTCCTCCGGACCAAACAACGGAGTCTCGCCTCCGATAACAGAGGACGGCGATCTCGCCACGTTTTCTCTCGCGGCCGTACGCGACGGCGTCGTGAGTGTGAAGGCGTCCAGCATCAAGTACGTAGCCCGGTCATCAGTCCCTCGCCACGCGGACTTTGAGTTGTGCAAGGGAGACGTCGTGTTGGTGCGAGGGAATGGCAACGTCAATCTGGTGGGTCGCGCGGCCTTGGTCGAGAGCGACCTGCCCGATAGCATTTACCCGGATCTAATCATCCGCATTCGACTCACTGAGACAGCAAATCCGGCCTTCGTGGTGCTGGCGCTCAATTCGCGGCCCGTACGAACGCAGATCGAAGTCGCGGCACGAACGGCGGTTGGCACGTTCAAGATCAACGCCGAAACACTCAAGTCGCTCTGCCTCGGGCTCCCGCCCCTCGCGGATCAGTCCGCGATTGTGAACGGGCTAGGCGTATCGACGGCCTCCTTAGCGACCGCAATCGCCACCGCAACACGGGAAGTTACACTCCTCCGTGAGTTCCGCACTCGCCTCACCTCGGACGTCGTCACCGGTCAGGTCGACGTGCGCGAGATTGCCGCCTCGCTGCCCGAACTCACCGACGACTTGCTTGCGGACACCAGCGATGATGCGGAAGACTCGTTGGGGGACATCGCCGAGGAGTCCATTGAGGGAGCGGAGGACTGATGCCAGTCGACATGAATGAGGCCAGCCTCGAGGAACTTATCGTCGCGCAAATGATCGGTGACTCGACCTTGACCCCAGCGTGGACTCAGGGCGACCCCAAGGATTTCAGCGCGTCCTACTGCCTCGACCTTGCGAAGTTCCGCGAATTCGTCCGCGAAACACAGCCAGAGAAGTTCGAAGCTCTCGCACTTGAGGGCGACTCCCCAACGGTCCATAAGTTCTTCGCGAGGCTGCAGGGCGAGATCACCAAGCATGGCATCGTCACCTGCCTGCGAGATGGCGTCACTCACGGACAGCACCACATCGACCTCTATTACCCCACGCCGACGTCCGGCAACGTGAAAGCCGAGGCGCGCTTCGCCGCTAACCGGCTGACCATTACCCGCCAGGTTCACTACAGCCCCACGGACACGTCGAAGTCCCTAGACCTGGTGGCATCGGTCAATGGCCTTCCCATCGCGACGTTTGAACTCAAGAACGCGATCACCCACCAGACGGTCGAGGACGCGGTCAAGCAGTACAAGACGGACCGCGACCCGCGCGAGCTGATCTTCCAGTTCGGGCGCTGCATGGCGCACTTCGCTGTGGACGACTCGCATGTGCGCTTCTGCACAAAGCTCGCGGGCACTCAGTCGTGGTTCCTGCCGTTCGACCGCGGGTACAAGGGCGGCGCCGGAAACCCACCCAATCCCAACGGCATGATGACGGACTACCTTTGGCGCGAAATTTTCGAGCCACGCAGCCTGGCGAACCTCATCGAAAACTATGCCAGCATCGTCCGCACCAAGGACGCGAAGACGGGTAAGAAGACCGCATCGGCGATCTTCCCGCGCTTTCATCAACTCGATGTGGTTCGCGCTCTGCTCGCCGACGTGTCGGCCGTCGGAAGCGGCAAACGCTACCTGATCCAGCACTCGGCGGGATCGGGTAAGTCGAACTCGATCGCGTGGCTGGCTCACCAGTTGGTGGGGGTCAAGCATCAGGGCTCGAATGCCTTTGATTCAGTCATCGTGGTGACGGACCGCGTGATTCTGGACGGTCAGATTCGCGACACCATCGAGGGCTTCACCCAGGTTGGCTCGACGGTGGTGCACGCGGAGTCCTCCAGTGACCTGCGCGAGGCCATCGAAGGCGGCAAGAAGATCATCATCACCACGGTCCAGAAGTTCCCGTTCATCGTGCGGGACCTCGGCGGGGCGCAGCGTGACAAGAACTTCGCCGTCATCATCGACGAGGCTCACTCCAGTCAGGGCGGCAAGGTGTCGGCGGCGCTGGCCCAGGCGCTGTCCAAGGACGGCCTCGATACGGATGTAGAGGACGTCGAGGACGCCCTCAACCGCCTCCTGTCGTCCAAGAAGATGCTGCCTAATGCGTCGTATTTCGCGTTCACTGCGACGCCCAAGAACAAGACCCTCGAGACGTTCGGCGAGCCATTCGACGTGGACGGTATGGTGAAGCATCGACCGTTCCACAGCTACACCATGAAACAGGCGATCCAGGAGAAGTTCATCCTGGACGTGCTCGCGAACTACATCCCCGTGGACACGTACTACAAGCTCATCAAGACCGTCGAGGACGACCCGGAGTTCGACGCCAAGCGTGCTTCGCAGAAGCTGCGCACATACGTGGAGAGCCAGAAGCACGCGATTCGCCAGAAGGCGCAGATCATGGTGGATCACTTCCACTCGCAGGTGTACCAGCCGCGCAAGATTGGCGGCGAGGCGCGCGTGATGATCGTGACGACATCAATCGACCGGGCGATTGATTACTACGAGGCCGTGACCGCGTACCTGGCTGAGACCAAGCGGCCGTACGAGGCCATTGTGGCGTTCTCCGACGTTGAGCGCGACGGCGTCAAGGTGACGGAGTCGCAGTACAACGGCTTCCCGAGCGCGCAGATCCCGTCGATGATCCGCGAGGACCCCTACCGGTTCCTGATTGTCGCGGACAAGTTCCAGACCGGGTACGACGAGCCGCTGCTGCACACCATGTATGTGGACAAGCCGCTGTCGGGCGTCAAGGCGGTTCAGACGCTGTCCCGGCTAAACCGCGCGCACCCCAAGAAGCACGACTGCGCCGTGCTGGACTTCGCTAATGACGTTGAAGGCATCGAGGCCTCCTTCCAGCCGTATTACCAGACGACGGTGCTCGCGGACGAGACTGATCCGAACAAACTGAACGACCTGGCTGGCGTGCTGAATGCTTCCGGGATCTACACGGCCGAGGATGTCGATGAGTTTGTCTCGCGGTATCTGAGCGATGCGCCGATCGACGAACTTCATCCGCTGCTCGACGCGTGCGTCGCGGAGTACAACGAGCGCGACGAGGACGACCAGGTCGAGTTCAAGGGCTCGGCCAAGGCGTTCGTGCGGACGTATGGGTTCCTGAGCGCGGTGCTGCCCTATACGAATGCCTCGTGGGAGAAGCTGTCGATCTTCCTGGGATTCTTGGTGCCGAAGCTGCCTTCGCCTCCGTACGAGAATCCACCTGACGAACTCCTGGAAACCATCGACCTGGACTCATTCCGCGCGGAGAAGCGCGAAGCGATGAAGATCGCACTCGACGAGGACGACAGCGAATTAGACCCGGTTCCGAGTCCGTCACCAGGACCTCGACCGGACCCCGAACTCATGCGCCTGTCGGAGATTCTCGACTCCTTCCATGCCCACTTTGGAAACATCCCATGGGAGGACCGCGACCGCATCATGGAGCGCATCACCAACGAGGTGCCCGAGAAGGTCGCACAGGACGAGCGCTATAAGCTCGCGATCGCGAACAACGACAAGGCGAACGCGAAGGTCGAGATGGTGCGCGCGCTACAGGGCGTGATGTTCGGGCTGTTGTCAGATGAGACTCAACTGTTCAAGCAGTACTCGGACAACGAGAGCTTCAAGCAATGGCTCGAGGACTCGGTGTTTCGGCAGACCTACAACGACGCGGCCTGACTATGAAGGCTCCGAAGGTCGCAGCCGAGGAGTGGGGTTGGGAACAGACCGGACCCGCCTGGGGTACACGGGTTTATGCTCCAAAATCGGGCCAGGACCACCTCGGGCTTGGGTCGGTAAGTTCAGATCGCATCCTCCCGCGTGTTTCTCCAGGCATCAATGTACTTACTATTCATCCCCGGTACTGGTCGTTTTACTCCTGGGTGCTCGACGACTTTTGGGCCACAGAACTGCCGCGCTCCGCGAAGTCTTTTCGAACGTTCTTCCGGCCCCGCGAGGCGCTATTTGCTATGGCTTGCCACGTGTGTGACGCTCCGGAGCACTTGAGTCTCGTCGCAAATATTGTTGGAGCACGAAAAGTGGGGCAGATCGCGGGTGGCGATTCCTTTGATCCCCAGTTCGACTACATCAAACAAGACCTAGGGGGCTACGGCCTGTATTACCGATCGACGATGGAGGCGACCGGCACCATAGTGGTTGCTCGACCTGACAATGGCTTTCCGTTTGACGCCCCTACCGCAGTAGGCAGCGCACTTGCGAGCGCGTACCGCCGAGCAGTTTCCGGCACAAACCTCGCCGAAACGCTCGCGGGCAATGATGTCGAATCCCCCGTCTCGCGCGATCACCTAGTTGAATTTGCACGGACTGCATGCTTGTGCCAGTTGCCTGTCGCATCGAAGTTCGACCTTCCCTTGCTTCAGGACCTCTTCTTACACGCGGGCAAAGCCGATGAAGCAAGCGCACGGAGCGAAACAATGCGCATGTTGCTCGACCTCAGCGGGGTGGGCCAGAAGAGCTCCCTCAGTCAGGCCGAATTTCGCCAACTCATCTATTTCCGAACTCTAAATGACGAGCAATATACCCCGCGCTCCGAATTGAGGGACATTGCTCGGGCTTGGCGGGTTTACCAGGGGCGTGAGTACTTCAACTACGTCTTTAACCGCCTACTTCGTTGGCTCGTCCACAACGGGAACACAGCTACAGAAGGCGGCTTCACGCTCATGAGTCGCGCGAAGCTTCATGCAATGGTCGCCAAAGCACTGAACGAAAGCGTAGAGGAACCATCGAATGGCACACGAATCCCTGACTGCGATGCGACCACCACAACACCCGAGTTGTTGGGCGCCTTGCGTGAACACATGGCATTGGCGTCTCCAGCCGATAGCGTCTGGTCGCGCGCCTCGGGCCTCGGGCCTCGACGAGCATTCGCTTCACATCGCCTGCGAAGACGACAAGGAAGATTCGGGGCGCACACTACTCGCGCTACTCGCGCTCACTCTGCTCCTAAGAGAAAGATTCGGTCTCCCTGCGCAGACTGTCAATTTTGAACGTGAAGCGCGGCTCCTTGCCGAAGGCGGAACGCAACGTATCGGCATGGCCGGCTTCATGCACAGACTGAACCGCGAACTCATGAAGGGGCCATCGCTAGCAGAACTTGCAATTTGGCTTATCGAGGACTTCGTTGTGCTACAGCACGAGAGAGTCGCCACGGCAAAACTCCCCGACGACACGTTCCGAGTGCGACGAGTCGGAGATTCGTTGCGTTTCTTCACCCAGGATGCACCATCGTTCTTCAACGACAGTCGATTTGGCGCGCTCAGCACCATGATTCATGAACTTGGCTGGACGTCCACATTCCGCGAACCACACCGTGAGCTCACATCAACTGGGGCGATGCTTCTCAAGACAGGCGATCTACCCCGAGGGGCATTAGAGAAGGCAGTTGCCCAACTCGACGTTGCAAAAGACTCAGAACCTTGAGTACCGGAGTTCCACGTCCACTCGTGATCCCCGAAATGCTGCAGGGTTCGTGGTCTTCCGCGGTCATCGTGACGTACGGCGCAAATCTCAGTTTCTTTGAGACCCGAATCCTCAACCAACTGTCGCAGGTACCCGTTCGAATTGTGCTCGCCGACCGAGACCAACTCGGCTCAACGCTCGACGAGGCAAGACGGAATGGCTATCACCTACCCCAACTGAACCGAACATATGTCGCAGCTCCAATCCGACACAGTGCGGCCGCCCACGTGAAGGCGATCTTGCTACTCGGTCCGACGGACGGCCGCCTACTAATAGGTTCCGGTAACCTCAGTTACGACGGCTTGGCGTCGAGCGGCGAGCTTTGGAGCGTCTTTTCCTACACTGACTCCGCACCACAGCATGTTGACGAATTCGCGGCCCTGCGCTCCGCCCTGCAGAGTCTTGCCGAGCGAGAAATGCTGGATAGGCCTACCCTCCAGGTACTCGAGGCCGTCTGGCAAAGTGCTCCCTGGGTGCCCCTGAACCCAAAGCTTGGCACTGTGACAACAAGCAACATCGACTCTTCGCTTATTGAACAGCTCAGGTCATCAGTCGCAGGTCCAGTCGATGAGCTGGTTGCATTTGCGCCATTTCATGACTCGGACTGCGCAGCTCTGGAGTCCCTCATCACTGCTTTCAAGCCAAAGCGCACCCGCCTTCTCGTGACGAAATCGACATCTGCGAACCCTAGGAGCATCGACCGAGTGCTAAGTGGTACAAGCCATGGTTCGGTAGACGAAATCTCAGTGCGTGGCGACGAGGGCGTCTATATTCACGCGAAATGGGTGCACCTAGTACATGGCGACCGCGAGTCGCTTCTTGGTGGTTCGGCAAACCTTTCGCGAGCGGCCATGTTGCGCAACGCAGGAACAGGCAATGTTGAGTTCGCGAGCATTACTACTGGTGGACGTGGCGCCTTCAGCCACATTTACGATCACTTGAACGTTGTTCCGATTGAGAACATCTTGGATTTCGGCATCCGATACGACGCTCCTGACAAGGCCCCGGCTGACGATCTCCCCGATACGCCTCAAGTTCATTCGATCCGTATCGATGGCAGCAAACTGATTCTTGACTTAGACCGAGCAATACCTGGTGACCTGACGTTCGAGTTCATCGATCACAAAATGAACAAGCTTCCCACGGGCGCACACGACGCTGATGGCAGCACTTATGTCGTAACCCTCAGCTCGGAGGCTAGCGCCCGTATGGGAGCAGGAGGGTATGTCGGCGTCCGGGTAAGCGGGAAAGACTCCGAATGGCAGTACGTGTGGCCGTACCACACCTCGGAGATTATTGGCCGGCTTGATCGTGCCAGTCGACGCGAGTATTTACATAGAATCGCGGATATACCAGAACAGGATGCGGAACTGGCTGCGCTCGTCCGCGAACTCGACCAAACACTGATCATCGACCGGAAGTCGCTCTGGCAGATCGCAACCCCAGACAACTCGGCATCCTCCGCTGACGGAGACGCGCCAACGATGAAACTCGGCGAACTCGATTGGGAGCGTATTTACCGAGATCGTCGCTACGCAGGGTACTTCGCGGAAGGGATCCGCCCGGGAATCGCTCCCACCGAGATTCAGATCATGCTTGCTGGAATTGCAGGCAAACTAGGCGAGATAGGACTCACGGCATCCGAATCTAACGACGCCGTCGACGACCTCTCATACGAAGGGGATCCAACGGGTTCACTCGATCCAGAAGCCGCGGACGACACTCTCGAGGAAGTCCTCGATCGCCACGAGGTGCCCTTGAGCACTCGTACAAAGCAAGCGTACGGACGCTTCGTGAAACGTTACGTAGCAGCCATCGGCGATTCCGAGTTCGTGAGTGCCGTTGGGCCGATCATCGCGACTACAAACGCCATCATCTTCACCCGCTTGGTTGCACAACTTCACGACAAGCACATTCTTGACGCCTCGACGGCGTATCTGGCTCATGCGGCTGTCTACTCGCTACTTTGGGGCAAGACTCCTTCCGGTGCGATCGCGGATGGATTCGACTCGGACACGACGCACGCGATTCGTGAGATGGTCGGCGCCGTTCGATTTCGGCAAGAGGCACTTCTTGTAATCTTCGGAGCCCCTTTGTACGAACTCAATGCCCCAGCTTTCGAAGCGTTCCGTTCAGTCGTGCGCCAAATGGTTGTGAGCGACGAATTCAAGCTCAATGTTGAGTTAGTTTGCGCGAATGCTCGGAGCTCGCTGGTCTCGATCCAAACCATGGACGCGTTGCTGAAAACTGCGAGCCCATTGTCCAGTGAAGCAATTGAAGAGTGCCTACTCGAACCCCTCAACATTCGGAACGTGGCTGCAGAATGGACTCGGAGTCAAGTCATGCGTGATGGGGAGCCGTTCATGGCTGACGTATGGGTCGTAAATGCACCAATTTCTGAACTGTCTGCAACGCAGGCACAAGACGTCCTTGCGCACCTATTGCCAGCATCGTATTTCGCTAATCGCTCGACTGACTACCTTCGCGTACGCTTCGCGGGAAACGGGAACTCCATGGCATATTGGGATGCAAGATCCCGACACGGAGTTGCACTAGTCGACGGTGAACAGCAGGACTTTTCCGGCTCTTCTCGAACCAGGGTGTAGCGGTCTGATCGGGATGGCGTAGAGGTAGGAGGTCGAGGTCTCCACGAAGATGGGAGTTACCACAACACTCATCAGGAAGACCTCGACATGATTAACGCTAC
>Ga0307486_1000281_pt1 | contig 50427 bp, 45 predicted proteins | sample CBIW02metaG_FD_203663 | JGI IMG/M metagenome (GOLD analysis project Ga0307486, IMG submission 203663) | Sea-ice brine microbial communities from Beaufort Sea near Barrow, Alaska, United States - CBIW 0.2 | ecosystem: Environmental > Aquatic > Marine > Coastal | place: USA: Alaska | collected... | reverse complement strand
CTTAGACAGATCAGAATATCAACACCTAAAAAAATCACAAATAAAAAAGCGACCAAGTCAAAAAATACATTTTGCTTGATCGCTTTAATAAGATTACCTCAAAAGAGATAGTTTTTCAGTGCCCTCCATCGAAAGATGGGGCTTTTTTTATTGAGAGATCGAGCGAGAAGTTTATCCCGAGCGAAGTCGAGGGGGACCCGGTCTCTCGCTCAAAAGCCTCATCGAAAGATGGGGCTTTTTTTTATGATGCTGGGTGAGAAGTTTATCCCGAACGAATTCTTTAAATAGACCTGATAGATTTACTTCATATTAAAATTAATTTAATTTTGTGAGACTGCTATTTGCTTCCAATTCATATGCTGCTTCACCTGCTTTAAAAATGCGCGCAGACAAGGTTCCTCTTAGTATAATTTTATCTTCTTTTAATTCAAGCCAACTTCCTTCCCTTAATCCAACCACAGGATGTGTGTTGATACTATGAAACTCTGCAATCCTTGTCTCTCTGGTTTCTCCTTTGTGGGTCGAATTTATATCGGCGTCCAAATAATGAGGATTTAAATTAAAAGGAACAATTCCCAAAGTTTTAAAACTTGATGGATAAACAATAGGCATATCGTTTGTAGTTTGCATGGTAAGCCCACAAATGTTGGTTCCTGCACTTGTACCCAAATAAGGCGTTCCATTCCAAATTTTTTCCCTTATTAGTTCCATTAGGTTATTCCTGTAAAGCTTATCAACTAATACGAAGGTATTTCCCCCGCCAATAAAAATTCCTTCAGCCTCACTCATCGCTTTATAGGGATTTTTAAACTCATGAAGTCCCTTCACCTTGAAGGACATGTCTTTCAAAGTTTCCTTTACCATTTGGGTATAATTTTCGTGTGAAATTCCACCGGGCCTTGCATATGGAACAAATATAATTTCCTTGCATTTATTATATAACTCGGATATTTCGGGAAGAAGATATGATAGGTATTTCTGCCCATATAAGGTAGAGGTGCTGGCTAAAATTGCGCGTTTCATTTCAATTTTTTTGTAAATTTAAGTATTGTAATGGTTTAACAAAAATTTAAGCGGGTCTTATCCTTTTATATAGATTTTGAGTGCTAACTTAAAGTTGAAAAGATCTACTAAACCTAGATGGAAATTTTAAATTAATTCGAAGTTAAGACACTGAAATAAAGTCAGGAATTTCAACTTAAATTGTAAGGGTTAATCTGAAAAAATTTATTTAGGTGCAGAAATCATTAATAATGAATTTTTGAAACGAGACACAAAATCTTATTTTAATTAAAATTCAGAGCAGTTTTATAGGGCAACAAACTTATAAAAATCTACCAATGAAAAAGGCCTTATTCTTTCTACTTCTTCTCATTTTTGGTGTAAATGTATCGGCCCAGACGGAGAGTGGTGTAATAATTTCAGGAAATATTGAAGTTCCTCTTGGAGACTACCCTCAAGGAATAAGTATCTTTAACTTGAAGTCTGAAAGATTTACCCAAACCGATTCTTTAGGTAGATTTAATATCGCCGTTACTTTTAATGACAGTTTAAGAGTTTCCTCTCTACAATTTCAGGAATTTACAGTAATTGTAGATCAAGGTATCGTTAATTCAAAGACCCTGACAATTTTTGTCAGTGAAGTGGTTAACAGGTTGCCGGAAGTAATAGTCACTCCTTATGATCTTTCGGGGAATATAAATGTAGATCTACAGCGTTTAAAAACTGTTGAGTTACCTACAAATCTAACTGCAGCGAATGTTCAAAACGAGGACTTTAGTACTGAATCTGGTCCCATAATAGCATCTGCTCCGTATAATACAGCTTTGGCTACGAGTAATACCAGATTGGTAAACGGTCTTAACTTTGTCAATATTTTTAAAGAATTTCTTATTGCTAAAAAGAGGGAAGATATAAAAAACCCCTACAATAAGTCAGTTAATCCTGTTGTTGATGAATATATCAGAAAAATATATGAAGATGATTTCTTCAGGGAAAATCTTAATATAAAAAGGGAATATATCAGCGATTTTATTTTTTATGCGAATGATCACGGTTTGAGCGAACAGATGCTAAAAGGAGGAAATGAGTTGGATTTAATTGCTTTTTTGTTAGATCAAAGCAAAAAATATAAGAAGAGATTTGTTGAATAACTCAAATTTTATAAGATTAATCATAATTTCATAGATATTAAAATCAGATAAAAATCATCTTCATCTACGATCAAACATAAATAATCTTGAAATTCTTTTAATAATATCCTTTCGATACGTGTTCATTTTGAACTTAGAAATAATCAATTACCAGAAAAATATCTATTCTATTTGATGAAATTTGATTTTTGGAATATTTATTGAGTGAAAGTAAGTAATTACAAGCTTCACTTTAAAACAAATATATTTCACCGTTTTAGACCATTTAATGAAAACCAGATTTTTATTCCTTTTACTTCTCTTTAGTCTTTCCTCTTTTAAAACCGAACATAAATTTTATGTAAGCGTTACTGAAATTGAATATAATAATAAGGAGCAAAGTCTTCAGATTATTTCTCGAATTTTTGTAGATGATTTGGAAAAACTGCTTCAGAAAAGATATGAGGAATCAATTCATTTGTCCAAAAAAGGTGAAAGCAAAATTGCGACCGATTATATCAAAAAATACCTTGATAAAAAATTGGAAATTGAACTTGACGGAAAGCCTTATAAGTGGAATTATATAGGAAAAGAATATGAAAATGATATATTGGTTTTTTATTTAGAGATTCCTGATGTCCCCGAATTTAAAGAAATTGTTGTCAAGAATTCCATCCTGATCGATATGTTCAGCGAACAAAAAAACCTGGTACATGTGAAGTATAAAGGCGAAACCAAGAGCCTGATTTTGACAAATGGCAAGGATGAAGATCTGTTAATTTTTAGGAATAAATAGTCAATTAATTGTATAACGCATAAGAATACTTAATTTTAGCAAATTAAAAATCAAAAAAAAAGGAATGAGAAATTTTAAATCTGCAATGTTGGTGATGTTATTGTTTTTAACCGCAGGAATTTATGCCCAGGAAAGCGAAATTCCTAAGGAAGAAATTAAAGAAATGGGTCATACCAATCAAAATAAATTCCGTCAACTTTACGATGAATTTTCAACTCCCAACCAATATCGCACAGGTTCAGGAGCTCCGGGAAAGGCTTATTATCAAAATCAAGCCGATTACAAAATGGATGTGGAGCTCAACGACAAAAATCAAATACTAACTGGTGAAGAAACAATTACCTATCATAATAATTCTCCGGATGATTTGCAGTATTTATGGCTGCAATTAGATCAAAATATTCGCACTAAAGATTCCCCTGCTCTAAAGAAAAATGGTAACGGCATTGCGACCGTTTCTGATCCAGGGAAATTTGTTGAGGAATTTATACGAGAACCTTATGATGGAGGATTTAATATTGAAGATGTTTCAAAAGATGGTAAAGCGCTTCCATATACCATTAATTTTACAATGATGCGCGTAGATTTGCCTGAGCCATTAGAAGCGGGAGAGAGTTATTCATTTTCTGTAAAATGGTGGTACAATGTTAATAATCATGTTGTGAATCGTGCAAGATCCGGATTTGAACATTTTCCTGAGGATGGTAACAATGCTTATGAAATAGCCCAGTTTTTTCCAAGAATGGCAGTTTACAATGATACTGAGGGATGGCAAAATATGCAGTTCTGGGGGAATGGTGAGTTTGCCCTTCCTTTTGGAAATTATGAAGTGAATATTACTGTTCCTGCAGATCATATTTTAGATGGAACCGGAGAAATTCAGAATAGAAAGGAAGTTTATTCCAAAGAAATGATGAATAGATTTGAGCAGGCAAAGAAATCTTACGACAAGCCTGTATTGATCGTCACCCAAGCAGATGCAGAAGCAGCGGAAAAAGGATTTTCAGATAAAAAGAAGACCTGGAAATTAAAAGCTGAAATGGTTCGTGACTTTGCATTTGCCACTTCCAGAAAATTTATTTTGGATATGATGAACGTGAATGTTATGGGTAAGGACGTAATGGCAGTTTCCTTGTATCCTAAAGAGGGAAATCCGCTTTGGGGAGAGTATTCTACTATAGTTGTCGCAAATACCTTGACATCTTATTCAGGGCATACCTTTCAATACCCGTATCATAAAGCTATTTCTGTTCATGCCAAAAATCAGGGAATGGAATATCCTATGATTTGCTGGAATTATGGACGTCCGGAAAAAGATGGTACCTATAGTGATAGGGTGAAGTTTGGAATGATGAGCGTTATAATTCACGAAGTAGGGCACAATTTCTTTCCAATGATCGTGAATAGTGATGAACGTCAATGGGGATGGATGGATGAAGGTTTGAATACCTTTATGCAATATCTTGCAGAACAGGAATTTGGACAAAAGTATCCTAATGCAATTAGTCCTAATCAATCCTATCCTTCTAGAAGGGGTGTTCCGTCTGCAGTTGTGCCATATATGAAAGGGGATCAAAAATATATCACTCCAATTATGTCCAACCCTGAAAATGTTTTTCAGTTGGGAAACAATGCATATGCTAAACCAGCCACCGCACTTAATATCCTCAGGGAAACAGTGATGGGAAAAGAATTATTCGATTATTCATTTAAAACCTATGCACAACGCTGGATGTTCAAACATCCAACTCCAGAAGATTTTTTCAGGACGATGGAAGATGCCTCTGGTGTTGATCTTGATTGGTTCTGGAGAGGTTGGTTTTATAGTACAGATTATGTAGATATAGGAATAAAAGAAGTGAAAAAATATTATGTTACTGATAAAGTGACTAAGAAAGGAAAAGATTATTTAGAAAAGCGCGGAGTTTCAGATCCTGGTAGTATTAATGCAGTTTATGTAATTGAAGAAGGAAGTGAAGAATACTCTGAGGATATGAAGGGTAAAAATCTAAATGAAAATTCACCTCTATTGAATGAATATATTATGGATAATTTTACCCCAGAGGAACGGGCAAGGCTTAAAAATCCTAAATATTTTTACGAAATTGAATTCATTAAACCGGGTGGTTTGGTAATGCCTTTAATTGTTGAATACACTTATGCTGATGGCACTGCAGAAACTGTTACATATCCTGTGCAGATTTGGCGGAAAAATGACGAGAAAGTAAGCAAGGCTATCGCAAGTGATAAAGAGATTAGCAAGATTACGGTAGATCCAAATCTGGAAACAGCCGATGTTAACTTAGATAACAACAGCTGGCCGGAACAAATTAAGGAAGATAAATTTCAGCAGTTTAAAGAAAAAGCTGGAAAATAAATTTTTTATTCATTAAAAAATTAAGCCGACTTTAAGAGTCGGCTTAATTTTTTAAATTAAATTTGTAGTAATATTTTAAATACTATGATTACACTTCCTTTATTTATTAGTGGCGCCGAGATTGGCTTTATAATGTTCATATTAGTTATGGTTTTTGGTGCCGATAAAATTCCAGAGATAGCAAGGGGTTTGGGCAAGGGAATGCGAACTCTTAAAAATGCATCCAATGACATTAAGGATGAAATAACAAAAAGCGCTGAAAAACAGGGCATAAACACCGATTTTTCCAAAGACGTTAAAAAAGAGATCAGTAAGGTTAAGGAAGATATAGATGAAATTACAGGATCTGTAAAGCGTAAATTTTAATTCTTCAATAGATTAAAATTTCTTGTTCAGGTATTTCCTGATTTTCTATTGTTTTAGCCTACTAATACTTAACCCGTCTCTAATTGGGAGCAATATAGTTTCAAGTCTGCTATCTTCCGCTACCATCCTATTGTATTTTACCAATGCGCGAGTAGATTCATCATCTTCCTGTATTACCTCAATCACCTTTCCGCTCCATAATACATTATCAGTAAGGATAATTCCACCAGGATTTAATTTATTTATTAGAAGTTCAAAATAAGCAGGGTAATTGGGTTTATCGGCATCAATAAATATCAAATCAAATTTTAAATCGAGCTTGGGGATAATGCTTAAGGCATTGCCTAGATGTTGATAAATCTGGTCTTTAAAAATTGATAGGTCAAAATATTTTTTCTGAAAGTCCTTGAGCTCTTCATTAATATCTATTGTGTGCAATTCCCCATCTTTTTGTAAACCCTCAGCAAGACATAAAGCGGAATATCCTGTATAAGTTCCTACCTCTAAAATTATTTTTGGCTTTGCAATTTTAGAGATCATACTCAGCAATCTTCCCTGAAAATGCCCGCTAAGCATTCGCGGTTGTAATACTTTTTGGTGTGTTTCCCTAGAGAGTCGGGCAAGTAACTCCGGTTCAGGCTGGGTATGTTCCACTGCGTATTCATCTATGGCTTTCGGAATAAAATTCATTGGCTGGCTAATTTTTATTCAAATTTAAGAAACTCTTTATTTTAAACAATTATTTAATTTTATAAAAGCTGGGTGTGCTCTTTTTGAACCTAAATTTTAGTGGTATTTTTACGGTAAAATAGACATCATGGAGTTTAAAAACACCAGGGATTTTGCAAGATCCTTAGATAAAATTGATTCTTTAGCCCATTATAAAAGCGAGTTTTATTTTCCGAAAGTCAATGCTAAGGATGTGATTTATTTTACCGGAAACTCCCTCGGGTTACAACCAAAATCAGCAAAAAAATATGTTGATGAGGTTATGAAGGATTGGGCTGAGCTCGCTGTTGAAGGTCATTTTTATGCAGAAAAGCCTTGGTGGGATTATCACGAACGTTTTTCAGAAAAATTAGGAAAACTAGTTGGTGCCAAGCCAAATGAAATTACGGTTATGAATACACTTACCGTAAATCTTCATTTACTATTGGTTTCTTTCTATAGGCCTGTTGGCAAGCGGGTTAAAATAATATGCGAAGAAAAGGCCTTTCCCAGTGATCAATATATGATTTCAAGTCAGGTAAGGTTTCATGGGCTGACGCCTGAGGATACAATTGATGAGGTGAAAAAGCGTCCAGGCGAACATCACTTTAGGACAGAGGATATCGTAGAGAAAATAAAAGAAGTAGGTGAGGAGTGCGCTTTAGTATTAATTGGAGGTGTAAATTATTATTCCGGGCAGGTGATGGATATGGAAACAATCACAAAGGCGGGACATGAAGTTGGTGCAAAAGTAGGCTGGGATCTGGCTCATGCTGCAGGTAATATCGAATTAAAATTACATGAATGGGATGTGGATTTCGCTGCTTGGTGCAGTTATAAATATATGAATTCAGGCCCGGGAAATGCTTCGGGTTGTTTTATTAATGAAAAATTCCATGGCTTGGATGATATTCCCAGATTTGAGGGTTGGTGGGGACATAATAAAACCCGGCGCTTTTTGATGGAACCTGAATTTGAGCCTGAACCCAATGCTCACGCCTGGCAGATAAGCAATGCACCCATTTTAGCACTTGCGCCTTATTTAGCTTCAGTTGAAATGTTTGATAAGGTTGGAATGCCAGAGCTTATTAAAAAACGCAATATGATCGTTGCTTATCTGGAATTTATCATTCTGGAAATTGGTAGAGAGGGAAAAGCTGATTTTGAAATTATCACTCCTTCTTCTCAAATGGAACGAGGAACTCAACTTTCCGTTTTACTTCACGGTCAGGGCAAGCAACTCTTTAATTACCTGATGAAAAACGGGGTGATTATAGATTGGCGGGAACCTAATGTAATTCGTCTTGCTCCCGCTCCATTTTACTGCTCCTTCGAAGATATGTTCGAATTTGGACAGATATTAAGGCGTGGTATTCAGGAATTTAGTTGAGCACAACGATCTACATCACTTCTATATCGGTGAAATACAGCTGAAAACTTCCGTCGGGGCTTTTGTGCATTTTTGCAATCTTAAGCCCTTTAAAGGTCTCATAATCTTCCCAGGTTGTAGACATCTTGCTTCCACCAGCTGATTCATAAGTCCATTCCTTGACCATTAGATCATCTGAAAGATACAAACGATAAGTGTCTCCCGGAGTGTATCCACCGCCATCGCCAGAATAGTTAACCGTTAATTCCTGCATTTGCTGTTGGCTAATAGGTGAAGTGGAAGTTTTATTAAATTCTGAATTAAAATTACTCCACATTAATTGATATGGAAACATTAACCAATAGGAATCGTTGATGAATTTTTGATCAGCAACTTTTGCTTGTTCATCTAAAGTATCCTTTTTTATATAACTGAATGTTTCACCTTTTTCGGTAAGTTCAATTTTGTTTTGCTTCGGATACCATTTCCAGGCTCGCTGTGACCTTAGGGTGTCATTTACTTTTACATTAAATGTGAAGTTGATTTGATTAACTTTATCAAAATTCTCGAAGCCATTCTCATCAGCGATTTTTTTTGTAATTGAATCCTCAGTGGAAGCTGGAGTTTCAGAACTGCTTGATTTTTCAGTTGTGTTTTTACAACCTGCAACCAAAAGCAGGATTAAACATAAGAATAGAAACTTTTTCATATAGCTATTTATTATTATAATTCTAAGATATGAATATATTCAACTTTAATGAAGTTAAAAACTGTTATATACAATTTCCTCGAGATTTGATTAAAAAGTTATTTCTTAGTAATTATTAAAAATAAACATTCTTTAAGGAAAAACAAGGTTTTACAATTCAAACCTACCTTTTCTGTAAGTATATTGCTCCTTTGAATTTCATTTTCATGAGGAAAAATACCTATCGGAAGAATTATAAATGCAAAAAGCCCCTTGAATTTCAAAGGGCTTTTGGATATGTTTTTTTTATTAAACTGTTCTTCCGGTTAATAATTTATACAAAATCAAAATAACCGCTATCACAAGTAAAATGTGAATAATACCTCCTAAATCCGGGAAGGCGAAGTAACCAATTAGCCATCCGATAATCAGTAAAACTACGATAAGCCAAATTATATCTCTCATATTGTTTGTTTTTAGTGCAACTTTATGTTGCGGTTAATTGGTAATTATTAAATGAACAGAATTTTAAGAGCCGAACTGTTTTATGTTACCATAAGTCGATTAGTTTGTCAAAGTAAATTTATAAAAATCATTAATTATATTAAACTTTTTTAACTAGTGTTTAACAATAATGTTAAAATTTAACTTAATTTTTACGAATAAAAAATTTAGGTCATCAATTAGTAGATTCATTAGATTCTGGGTATTAATACTAGCCTGTTTTTTTGATGATATAAAGCAGGTTTGCTTTCAAAATTATTCTTCGTTTTCAAGTTTATTTATCTTCATTTCATAATCCTCAATCACTTCAAGTAATTCATCAATATTATCTGATGCACTTTGATGTGCTTTTTCCATTGCTTTTTCCAATTTCTTATCAGGATGTTGAAATAGATCAGTTATTACATGATTTATTTTATCAATAATACTTTGCTGACTATTCTTAATATCTTCAAGCTTATTTAATATACTGTGTACCTGATCAAACTTTTCTTGTTCCATACTATCAATTATTATATTAATTAGGATTGAGTGACTAGTCACTTCTTAAACGTCAATTTTTACCGTAAAAATTCGTGTTCTTAATTTTACTTTGAATCCACTAAACTAATTGTTGCAAATGTAATTTCTTGTTAAACAAATTGTAATTACCTATTTTTTAACGTCATTAAAAAAATGGGATTTCAGATTTTATATTAAAATCGACTCATCTTATATCGCAAAACATCAAGAACAATAGATGTATATCTTTTAAGTAATTTTACTCCAAAAAAAATATATCTATTAAAGAAAAAATTTTGTTAGTTTGTAAAAATTACCATTAATCATATAGAATAATACTTTTAGTTTAATAAGCTTAATGCAAAAATCAAAAAATATTGCGGTGATTGGCTCCGGCTTAGTAGGATCTCTATTGGCTCTTTTTCTAAGAAAGCGTGGTCATAATGTGACCGTTTTTGACAGAAGGCCAGATGTGCGCCATATTCAGTTTTCCGGGCGGTCAATAAATTTGGCGATGTCAAACCGGGGATGGGATGCTTTAAAAAAGGTTGGTATTGAATCCGAAATAAGAAAATTGGCTTTGCCCCTGGACAAACGTGCACTTCACATAAATGATCAGCCACTTTACTATCAAAAATATGGAAAGGAAGGTGAGGCCATTTATTCTATTTCCCGTGGAATATTAAATCGTAAAATGATCGATCTAGCTGAAGCTGCAGGTGCCATTTTTAAATTTGAAGAAAAAGTTTGGGATATTGAATTATCAGAGGCTAAAATCTATACAGGAGAAAATGAAAAGGGGGCCTGGCAGGAATATCAATTTGATATCGTATTTGGAGCAGATGGCGCTTTTTCCCGAGTACGACATAAAATGCAGCGACAAAGCCGTTTCAATTATTCACAGGAATTTATAGATGTTGGATATAAGGAACTCACAATTCCGTCAAATGCTGATGGAACTCATAAATTGGATAATACATCATTTCATATCTGGCCTCGCGGAGAATTTATGCTTATCGCTATGCCAAATTTAAACGGAAGTTTTACCTGTACTTTGTTTATGCCATTTGAAGGAGAAGTTTCTTTTGAAAATATTAAAACCGAAGCACAAGCTGACCTGTTTTTTACAACTTATTTTCCTGATATAAAAGGTGATATTTCCAATTTAACCAGCGACTTTTTCAAACATCCTACAAGCGCTATGGTTACTATGAAATGCTTTCCATGGACTTACTTGGATAAAGTTGCCCTGGTTGGTGATTCTGCTCATGCAATTGTGCCGTTTTATGGACAAGGAATGAACGCCGGATTTGAAGATATATCTGTTCTGGACGATTTAATGTTGCAATATGGAGACAATTGGGAAAAGATTTTTAGAGAATATGAAAATAGTAGAAAACCAAATGCAGACGCAATTTCAGAATTGAGTTACCGTAATTTTATCGAAATGAGCAGTAAAACAGCTGATCCAGGATTTTTATTGAGAAAAAAAATCGAAAAGCATTTTGCTGAAAAATATCCGAATAAATGGGTTCCCTTGTATTCCAGAGTAACTTTTTCAAATAAACCTTATGCTGAAGCGCTTAGAATTGGAGATGAACAACGTGTTTTAATGGATAAAGTAATGGAATTAAAGGACATTAAGAATAAATGGGATAGTAAGGAGGTGGAAATGCTAATGCTTAAGCTTCTGGGTGATTAGAAATATGTAATTAAACTAAATTATCTTCATCTTCATCTTCTTCATGTTGCCTATTCAAATTTAAAGATTTATAAATTTCTTCCAGGGTAAATTGATCTTCTGTCAATATAATTAACATGTCATTTGGTTCTATCTCTGTAGCACCATTTGGAGTTATAAATTTATCATTTCTGGAGATCATGGCGATTATTGCTTTCCGGGGGAATTTCAAATCAACTATGGCTTTTCCCACCGAATGGTTGTTTTCCGGGATTACAATTTCCCTAATAAAAGATTTGGCCCCATCATTTAGAAATGTGTCGACAGGTGATTTAGGTTTTGCTTTTCCTGGTAGTGCCACATGCAACCATTTTGCAATTAATGAAAGGCTTGTTCCCTGCACTAATACGGAACTTAAGGAGACAAAAAACACAATATTAAAAATCATATCTGCTTTTTCAATCCCCGCCAATAGTGGATAAGTTGCAAATACAATGGGCACTGCACCTCGCAGACCTACCCAAGATATGTAAAATCTGCGACGCATTTTCATTTTAAAAAACATCAGGCTTATAAATACGCTTATCGGCCGGGCTATGAGGATAAGAAAGACTGAAACAAATATTCCGATTCCAACTACTGGCAACACATGACTAGGGTAAACAAGCAATCCAAGAGTCAAAAAGAGGACTATTTGCATAAGCCAGGCCAGCCCATCAAACATTTTCATAATGGTACGTTTATGAATAATGTTGTGATTCCCCAAATAGACTGCACTTAAATAAACAGCCAAAAATCCGTTCCCACCTATAAAGTTGGTTGCTGAAAATGTTATAAACATAAGAGCTATAGCCAAAACCGGATACAGGCCTTCAAAATCAAGAGTAATCCGATTGATGAGCTTTTTGCTTATTTTACCTAAGATAAAACCAAGCGCAGCCCCAATCAAAATTTGTTGAAGAAATAAGGGAATGATGCTATAAATGCTTTTATCTTGATTAACCACTAATCCTAAAAATGCAATAGTAAGAAAATAGGCCATCGGATCATTACTTCCGCTTTCTAATTCCAAGGTGGGCCGTAGGTTGGATTTTAATGCGAGATTCTTAGACCTGAGAATAGAGAAGACAGCGGCTGCATCAGTTGATGAAACAATTGCACCTAGTAATAAACCTTCATAAATAGTGAAGTCTGTAATAAACCACACAAATCCGCCGACAGATAAGGCTGTCAACAAAACTCCCAACGTAGATAACGAAACACCTTGCCAAACAACCGGTTTAATAGATTTCCAGCTGGTATCCAGTCCACCAGAAAAAAGAATGAAATTTAGGGAAACAATGCCAATAAACTGAGCGATTTGAGGGTCATCAAAATGAATTTTCCCAATTCCTTCCGATCCGGCTAAAATACCTACCAGTAAAAATAAAATTAAAGTAGGAACTCCAAATTTGTAAGATGTTTTTCCCGCAAGTATACTTATCAGCAAAAGGAGGGAACCAATTAAGAGAATGTTTTCTGTGGTTATGTGCATACAGTATAGCGCCGAAATTTATTAGAGTGTAAAAATAGTTAATTATATTTTTTACTAAAATATAAATTGAAATTTAGCATAAAAAAAAATGAAGCCGTGAAGACTTCATTTTTAATTTTTAAATATGCTGAATGTTATTCAGAATTTCTCTTGAGCAATTCCGGAAATTTCTTTTTAAACTTTTCTATTCTAGGGATTGAAACATTTTGAATGTAAGGATTGTCCGGATGTTGTTTTTCATAATTTTGATGATAATCTTCAGCCTTCCAAAATTTTTGAAAAGGAACAACTTCAGCCGCAATAGGTTTATCATTATTTTTGGCAACTTCTGCTTTAATATCTTCGATAATCTTTTTTTGTTCCTCGTTCTGATAGAATATTATTGAACGATATTGAGATCCATTATCTGGTCCCTGACCATTCACCTGAGTGGGATTTTGGGATCCAAAATAAACCCGAACTAAAGTGGCGAAATCAACCTTTTTAGGATCATAAATAACTTCTACAGATTCAGCATGACCTGTCCTTCCGGTATTGCTGTCTTCATATGTTGGGTTTTTTGTTTGACCTCCGGAATATCCTGAAATCACTTCGTCAACTCCTTCGACACTTTCGTAAATGGCCTCCACACACCAAAAACATCCGCTGGCGAAGTAAGCTCTGGCTTTATCGTCCTGAACTGGAACTTCTACTGGTTTGGCTTTTTTAACATCAAAAGTTGATACATTATTTGTGTTGGAATTGCCACAGGATAATGTAAATAATGATAGGAATAATAGAATCATTTTCATTTTTGTAAAGTTTTATAGGTCAACAAATGACCTTTATTATATTAACAAGAAGAAAGAATATAGATAATAGAAGAAAGACGCTTGAGTTGATATATAAAATTTTTACAGAATTTTATGTATCAATATAATGGCATTATCTTAATCCATTAGATCCAGAACCAAGCATAATTTTTCAGGCAGATTCCAGCAAATGAATATTTTTTCTAAATTCTATAGTCTTGATTCTTTATTCTACTACTCGGTTTATATCTTTTTGAATTCTCCTTCAAGAGTTTTCTTTCCGAAAATTGCATATTCAATAGCTAAGTCGTCATCAATGGAAAAACCTAACCAATCCAGTTCTAAATTTCCGTTATTTTGAAGCGTAATCATCGCAATTGGGAGATCCTTATCAAATTTATCCCAAGGCATTTTGTCTCCTTCAGAATTGATGTTGGATGGACCTGTTAAATATACATTAATAGAATTGTTATTGGTCTTTTCATATTTTACGTTTATATAAATTTTATTAGGTGAAATACAAAGATCAGAAATTGAGGTGAAACTTAAGTCAAGACAATAACATTCACAATTAGAATCAGATTCTTCTCCAACCTTGATGTATGTTCCTTCGACAATTTCCAATGAATCTTTGGATTCGGTTTTCGATGAAGACAGCGTTTTGGATTGATCTTTAATTTCTTTGGATTGAATTGGGCTTTCCGATTCGGATGTTTTTAACCTCGAATCGGTTTCTGAATCTTCAACGCTGGAATCGTTGTTTTTACAGGAAATAAGCATAAAAAAACAACAAAGTGTGACTAAGAATATTTTGAATTTCATAGCTGTGGGGTTATAAGGCCATAAAATTAGAATATATATTGAATCTTTATGCCAAAGAGTTGTTAAGGCTTTATGAAAACAAAAAAGGGATATTCAGAAAGTATTTATATACTTTTCGAATATCCCTTAAATAAAAAATATATTCTTAAATTTTAGAAAATAGTTTTTCCATTTTTTCCTGTTCTTCTTTAGCCAGGTCCTCATCTACCAAAATTCTACCGCTGTGTTCATCGGTAATGATTTTTCTTCTGCCTGATATTTCCACAATAACCTGTGGTGGAATAGTGAAATAAGACCCTCCGGAAGCACCGCGTTCTACAGGAACGATTGCCAATCCATTTTTAACATTGACTCTAATTCGTTTATAAGCGCTTATCAACCTTTTTTCAATCAGGTTTTCCAATTCATTGGATTTTTTCACCAACAATTCTTCTTCCTTCTTTGTTTCCGCAAGAATAGCATCCAGTTCGCCTTTCTTGTGGGCAAGGTGCTTTTCACGATCGGTCAAACGTTCTTTAGTTTGCTCAATTACTTGTTTTTTCTGCTCTATCTGAGCTCTGTATTCTTTGATATTTTTTTCGGCAAGTTCAATTTCAAGTTCCTGAAATTCAATTTCCTTACTTAATGCATTAAATTCCCGGTTGTTCCGAACATTTTTTTGTTGTTCAGTATATTTTTTAATCGCTCCCGTAGAATCTTCAATAAGAACTTTTTTGTTTTTTATGTCTGTATCAATAAAATCTAAATCGCCCTCTAATTTTTGTATGCGCGTATTTAACCCGGCTACCTCATCTTCTAAGTCTTCTACTTCTAAAGGAAGTTCACCTCGTACATTTCTGATTTCATCTATTCTGGAATCGACTAGTTGAAGATCGTACAATGCTCTTAACTTTTCTTCAACAGTAATATCGGTTTTTTTTGCCATAGTTAATAATACTTGATAGGATTGGTTTTTGTATTCGATAAAATAAGTGCAAAATTAGGGATTTTTTTACTAAGATACACGTGTAATAGGTTTTTTGTGTATTGTTCACTTTCAAAGTGTCCAATATCCGCTAAAACCAGTTTTCCTTCTGCTTTATAGAAATCGTGATACTTTAAATCGGCGGTTATAAAAAAATTTGCACCGGCCTTTTTGGCATTTTCAATGGCAAAGCTTCCACTTCCACCAAGAACAGCTATCTTTTTTACCGGTTTTTGCAGAAGTTCAGAATGACGAATGCATTTGGTATGAAAGGTATTTTGAATTTGTGCCAGAAATTCTTTTTCCTCTATTTCTTGAGGTAAATCCCCGATCATTCCCATTCCCATTTGTTGATGTGCATTTTCCAGGGTAATTATCTCATAGGCTACCTCTTCATATGGGTGGTTTTTGAAGAGCGCTCTTAAAATTTCACCTTCAAGATGTTTTGGAAAAGTAATTCCTATTTGGGTTTCTTCTTCCAAATGAGTTTCCCCGATTTTGCCAATCACTGGATTGGCCTCGGCATTAGGTTTAAAACTGCCAATTCCTTTAAGATTAAAACTGCATTCATCATAATTTCCAATAGAACCTGCTCCTGCTTCAAATAGCTTTTTCCTTAACATTTCTGCCTCAGAATTGGGTATATAAGTGGTGAGTTTATTTATGCTGTTCCTTTTCGGAATTAAAATTTTTGAGTTTATAAGCTGGAGCTTCTCACATATCATCTTATTTACACCCAAATGATGATTGTCAAGGGCAGTATGAATTGCATAAATGGCAATATTGTTTTGAACGGCCTTTATCACTGTCCTTTCTACATAATTGTTGCCATTCAGCCTTTTTAATCCTGAAAAGATGATAGGATGGAAGCTGACAATCAGATTGCAATTTTTAGCGATGGCTTCTTCGACTACTTCTTCAAGAGTATCAAGACTAATTAAAACCCCCGAAACCTGCATTTTGGAATCTCCTACCAATAATCCAACATTATCAAAATCTTCGGCAGTTGCGGCTGGGGCAAAATCTTCCAGGTGTTTTAAAACATCTGCAATTAACATAGTTTGTATTTTTATTCAAATATAAATATTATACATTCGTAACAATGAGTATACTTCGAAAAATCCTTTTCCCATTCGCACTATTATACGGTTTAGTAATGCTGATGCGAAATTTTTTATATGATATCAGGGTGCTTAAATCCAGTTCATTCGCGTTCCCAGTCATTTGCGTCGGTAACTTAAGCGTTGGGGGAACCGGAAAATCGCCTATGATAGAATACCTGCTAACGCTACTTATTTCAAATCATAAGACTGCAACACTAAGCCGTGGATATGGCAGAAATTCTACCGGATTCCACTTATTAACAGAAGGTGAAACAGCTGAGATGGTAGGGGATGAGCCCTTGCAATTTAAATCTAAATTTAAACGCGCCATAGTTGCAGTAGATGAAAAACGAAAAAGAGGAATTTCCAGGTTGCAATCAAGTTGTTCTCCTGATGTGATATTGTTAGATGACGCTTTCCAACATCGAAAAGTGAAAGCGGGTTTAAATATCCTTCTAACTACTTATAATAATTTATATGTAGACGATTTTATCTTACCTACTGGCAATTTAAGGGAACCAATATCTGGTGCTCAACGTGCAAAAATAATTGTTGTGACTAAATGCCCAAAAGATCTAAGTGTCAAAAAGCAGGTCGAAATAAAAAAAAGACTTAAGCTGAAGAAGTATCAAAAATTATTCTTCAGTTATATAGAATATAGCAACAAGGTTTTTATTAAAAAACGTGGGGAGTTGATTAGCTCATTTACTGATGAAAAAATTACTCTTGTAACAGGGATTGCCAATCCACAACCTTTATGTGATTATCTGGATCAACTTCATATTGATTATGAACATTTAAACTTCCCGGATCATCATAAATTCTCAAAGTTAGATTTAACTCAAATAATAGAATCTCCATTGGTTTTAACAACTGAAAAGGACTTTATGCGATTGAAGGGAATTATATCACATCCTAAATTGTATTACATTCCCATTAAAATGAAATTTATAGGCAGCAAGGCTTTAGAATTTGATCAACATATCGAGCACTTCGTATTGAATAAAAGGTGAAGTGTATTCTGACCAATTTGGAATTGGGGAAAGTATAAAAATTTATTCTTTATCAATACCAGAGCAAATACATTATACTTGGATTTTACTAGCCGCAAGATGTAGGTTTATTTTGTTAAAGAATTCTTCTGTTTTATAAGGTTTAGGGATAATATCAGTGAATCCATTAAGAAAGAATTCGTCCAGATTTTCATCCAGAGTTACCGCAGTAAGTGCAACAATAGGGATTAGTTCGTCAAATTTTCGGATTTCAATAGTAGCCTCAATTCCGCTTATTCCCGGCATATGGATATCCATTAGTATAAGGTCAAAAACATTGTTTTTTACCATTTCTATAGCTATAGTTCCGTTATCTGCCACATCACAAATCACCTTGTGTTTTTCCAAAATTTTCCTTGTAATCATCTGGTTGATCTTATTATCCTCAACAATTAAGATCTTTTTATTATGCATTGTGCTATTGGAAGGCGGTACAATTCCCTTCCCATTTTCATCCGGACCTGACTTAATATTTTCAAAAGCCTCAAATTTAAGATCAAAACTAAAGGTGGAGCCTTTGCCTAAATCGCTTTCCAAATGAATATCGCTATGCATCAAATTCAATAAATTCTTAACTATGGAAAGTCCCAGACCTGTTCCACCAAATTTTCGGTTTATTTGCATTGAACCCTGGGTGAAATTTTCAAAAATAGCAGTTTGCTTTTCTTTCGTAATTCCTTCACCATTATCTTTAATTTCGAAGTGTAAAAAGTATTGCTGTCCAACTTGATGGTTCCTCTTAACGTTTATCCAAATATCCCCATCTTCAGTAAATTTGATCGAATTGCCTATAAGGTTAATAAGGATCTGAGAAATTTTAAGTGGATCACCTTTTAATTGTTTTGGAATTTCCGGGTCGAAATTGAAATGTAATTTGGTGTTTTTGTTATCTGCAGAATTTTTAAGTGCTATTAAAACGTCGGAAATACGCTTCTCCATGTTGAAGGAGGTATCCAGAATTTCCATTTTATTGGCCTCAAGTTTGTTGAGATCCAGAATATTATTTATTAAGGATAATAAATATTCTCCTGAAAATTTCAAGGAATTTAAATGTTCCTTTTGATTCTCCGTGGGACTTTCATCCAGTAATAAATGGGTTAATCCCGTCACTGCATATAGTGGAGTTCGCAACTCATGGGTTATTGTAGAAAGGAATTGCGCTTTTGCCAAGGATGCTTTTTCAGCTTTATCTTTCGAAATAGTAAGTTCATCATTTTTTTTCTGAAGCAATTCATTTGCCTTAGCTCTTAAATTATTATTCTTATATAATGATAGTGTCAACAAGGAAAGAATTGTAATAAGGGCAACACTTAAAATAGTTGTTAATTTATTGACCTTCAGTGAGCGTTCCTGTTCTGCATTCTGTATTTTAAGTTCCTCAATATTTGATTTTAATGCGTTTACCTCATATCTTGTGTTGGTATCATTGGCAAGCGCCTCCCTGTCCAATGAGTATATCGAATCCCGTACGCGGTCACTATTTTGCAGGTGAGCAAGTGATTGAATGTAATTATTCTCCTCTTCATAAATTTCACTCAGCAGTTTACTGGAGAACATGATCATTCCTCCAAAATTTTGAGACTTAGAGATATTCAAAGATTTTTGGGCATTCATTTCTGCTTCCTCAAGTCGGTTTAGTTTTTGATAAACCCTACTTTTAAAATAAAACAAACGCGAAATTTCGTATAAATTATCACTTTCTTCCAGGTAGATCTCAGCATTGTTTAAAAGACTGAGAGCCTTATTTCTACTTTCCACGGAATCGTCTGAATTTAATAAGATTATTCCCCGGTTAAGATGAACCAATCCTAGGTATTCAGTGTTTTCTTGAGCTGAATAATAATCCTCTGCAAGATTTAAATATTTATTGGCCCGCTCAAAATCATTTTTTAAGTTGAAAATTTTGGAAAAATTCAGATAGCTATATGCCAAACCTGCCTCGTCATTAATTTCTCTTTGGATGGAAATGGCACGTTGTAATTCAGTAATAGCCTGATCCTGATCATGACGTATATAATACAATTTAGAAAGTATACTGCTGGAAAGGGCAATATACTTTTGATCGTTAATTTGTTTAGAAAGTTCAAGGGCATTTTTGAGTTGGATTAATGCCTTTTCAAAATTTAGAACATTTATGGAAATCTCAGCTTCGTTTAGAAGATTCTGAATGTTTGTATTAATTTCTGAAATTTCTTCACTGTTTTTTTGCTGAGCTACTGATATGTAGCAGCAAAAAAGAAATAAAAACGTGAAAATAATGTTCTTCATTGGGGGAAATGCTGGTACATAATTTTGTTAAATATAGTTAATTCTTGGAAACGAAAGAAATTAAATCTATAAGTCGGCTGGAATAGCCAACTTCATTGTCATACCACCCAATAAGTTTGATCAAATCTCCACCAATAACAGAAGTCATTTGCGAATCAAAAATACAAGAATAAGGGTTGCCAACAATATCAATTGATACAAGTGGTTCTTCGGTATAACTCAAATAATTTTTAAGATAAGTTTGTGATGCTTCTTCAAAAACCCTGTTAACTTCTTCTATAGTTGTTGATTTGTGAACATTTAATGTCATATCTGTCAGGGAGCCATTAGGAACTGGCACCCGGATTCCACAACCGCCAATAACATCCTTCAAATCGGGGAAAATCCGGGTAAGTGCTTTGGCAGCTCCGGTGGTAGTAGGAATTATTGAAAGTGCTGCAGCACGGGCCCTGCGTAAATCCTTATGTGGTCTATCATGCAAGCTTTGATCTGTAGTATAAGAATGTATAGTGGAAATATAGGCGTGTTTTACACCAAAATTTTTATTGATCACGTCTAACATTGGAGCTGCGTTATTTGTTGTACAAGACGCATTGGAAATTATCCTTTCACTCCCGTCCAAAATACTTTCATTCACCCCTAGCACAACCATTTTAATTTGATCGTCATCTGGAGGTACCGAAAGAATAACTTTTTGAACACCTTCCTTAAGATGCATTTTTAAATTTTCAGTTTTTTTGAATTTTCCGGATGCTTCCACCACAAATTCAACTCCGTATTTTGACCAATTAATGTCCTTTGGATGATTATTGTTGAGAACGGGAATTTCTCTGTTATTAATTACTATGTGGGAATTAATGGACGCAATATCGGACTTTAGTCTTCCGTGAATGCTGTCGTATTTAAGTAGGTGAGTGAGTGTAGTGGCATCGGCAATGTCATTAATTGCTACAACCTCAATTTCTCTATGATCAATTAATAGCCTAAACAAGTTGCGACCAATGCGGCCAAAGCCGTTGATCCCAATTTTTATTTTTTCAGCCATGTTTTTTATGGGGATGAAATTAGGTTAAATGCTTTTGGGCCTTATAAGAAGATCTAACCAATGCCGAACTTTCAACGTGGCGGAAACCTAATTCTAAACCTATATTTTCATATTTTTTAAATTGCTCCGGAGTTATAAACTCTTTTACAGGTAAATGCATCTTACTAGGTTGCAAATATTGCCCAATAGTAACAATATCCAGATCAACACTTTTCAAATCCTGTAAAGTCTGCACCACCTCATCTTCGGTTTCTCCTAGTCCTAACATAATTCCAGACTTGGTTCTTTTAATTCCCTGATCTTTCAAATATTTTAATACTAGTAAACTGCGTTCGTATTTGGCCTGTATGCGAACTTCTCTAGTCAGTCGTTTTACGGTTTCCATATTGTGGGAAACAACTTCGGGATTTACCTCAACAATCCTGTCTATATTTCGCTCATTTCCTTGAAAGTCTGGTATAAGGGTTTCCAAGGTAATTCCTGGATTCATTCTCCGGATTGCCTTTACAGTTTCAGCCCAAATAATAGACCCCATATCTTTTAAATCGTCGCGATCTACGCTAGTTATAACTGCGTGTTTAATTTGCATTAATTTTATGGAACGGGCAACTTTTTCAGGTTCGTCCCAATCTATAGATTCTGGTCTTCCGGTTTTGACTCCGCAAAATCCACAGGAACGCGTACATACATTACCTAAAATCATAAAAGTTGCCGTGCCTTCCGTCCAACATTCCCCCATATTAGGACAACTCGCAGCCGTACAAATAGTATTTAGTTTGTATTTATCTACCACAGATCGCAGCTCCGTATATTTTTTGCCTGTAGGAAGTTTTACACGCAGCCATTTAGGTTTTGGAGTGGGTTTGGAAGTAGGTAATGTTTCTGTTGTCATATCAAAATTGTAAAGGCCAAAGATACAATAATATGATGAAAAGTTTAAGTTGAAACCAAGAGACTTTATCACGGCTTTAAGCCCGTCTTGACTCGATAATCTGTGCGAGTAATTTCTTGGCGCGTAATAATTTTACCTTAATATTACTCATTGGCTCCTGAAGGTGTTCTGCGATCTCCTTATATGATTTTTCTTGAAAGTACCTCAAATTGATCACCTCCTGGTAGGGAGTTTTAAGTTGCTTAATATCGCTGAGCAATTGAGCTAAATGTTGTTCACTAATTAATCTATCTTCAATCGAAGGACTTTCATCGGCGATCTTATTAAATTTTTCAGTTCCTTCATCAGCTGTTTCTGATCTTATCGAAGACTTCATTTTTCGAATTAAATCGATATGAATATTTTTGGAAATGGCGATCAACCAGGTTTTGAAAGAGTATTTTTCGTTGAAGGTGTGAAGTTTGTCAAAAGCTTTTGAAAAGGTTTGAATGGTAATATCCTCAGCGTCATATTCATTTCTGGTATGTTTCAGCTGAAATGCATACACATCAATCCAAAATGTGTCCAGCAGGTATTTGAAAGCAGCCTGATTTCCGACTTTTGCCTTCTCAATTTGATGAAGCAGTAGCGCTGGATTTATTTCCAATTGACTGGTTTTGAAATAAGGTTCATGCTAAAGATACCGAATTGAATACAAATTAGAAACAGCTCAAGTACGGGAAGCAACCAGATTAGATCAAGCTCGTCCAATTTCTTAGCCGATTTCCAAAATACAATATGTTGAATTAAAATCCGAATAAAAAAAACAGCCAGGACTAATTGCCACTGAATTTGAAAGCTTAATAAGAATACTAACAAAATCCAAAATGCTAATTGCGAGAAATAAAACATTCCCAAAAATATCTTGTGTTTTGCCTTATAAAATTTAGCGGTAGAAACATGTCTACGCTTTTGACGGTACCAACTTTTAAAATTGGATTTTGGCTGACTGCGGGTAATAGCTTCTTTATCAAAACAAATAGCGGTATTGGCAGCCGTAGCAGCTTGGTTTACAAACAAGTCGTCGTCTCCCGACCGAACATGTAAATGTGTGGCAAATCCGTTTTGATCAAAAAATTCTTGAGATGAATAGGCTAGGTTGCGCCCTACTCCCATATATGGTATTCCCCAATTGGCATATGAAAAATATTGAATGGCGGTGAGAAGGGTTTCATACCGAATAAGTTTGTTTAAAAAGGAGGTTTTGTTTTTGAAATATCCACCATATCCCAAAATGATTGATTTCTCAGAACTAAAATTCGCTGCCATTTTTTCGATCCAGAGATCGCTTATTGGAGTACAATCGGCATCTGTAAAAATTAAACAGGGGTTTTTCGCCTTTTTGATACCTAAGGTTAAGGCGTATTTTTTCTTTCCCCAAAAAGCCTCGTTGTTTTCTACATTTACCAGCTTAATCCTTGGATCTATGAGAAGAAAATTTTCCATGACCTCTAAAGTATCATCTTCTGAGGCGTCATTAATTAAAACAACCTCAAAATCAGGGTATTTTTGAGCCAGAATAGAAGGAATAAACTGTTTGAGATTTTCAGCTTCATTTTTAGCACAAATAATAACAGAAACCGGAATTTTAGATGATTCTGGATTGTTGTTATTTGCGGAGGCAAAACTAAAATATCCTAAATAATAAAGGATGTTTATAAAAGAGATTACCAGGAAAAAGATGAATAAAGTTGTTAGCATATAAAAGTTTTTCTCCTAATTGGATCCTGAACAATCTTTCCTTTCATCAGGCAATTTTCCACAAAAGCCACAAGCTTCTCCATCTTTATTTAAAACCGGACTCTGGCTCGCACAGGTTCCAGCAAATTTACCATCCTTTTTAGCCCATATTTTTATGGCGATTCCTGCAAATGCCACACCTAGCAATACTATTGTTATTAAAAGTAATTCCATAATTAAGATTCTAAACACAAAAGTAATGATAAAAAAGGGCACATAGAGATGAATTCATAAAATAGAAGAAGTTAGGGTTTTTTAACTAAACTTTAATTACAAAATATGTAATATTTATAGTTTACTTGCTAAATTGCATCAAAGAATTAACTAAAAAAATACTATTATGAAATTTAAAAAATTATTAATAATTGCTATTTTATCAGCGATTGCTTTTACTTCCTGTAAGGACCACGAAAAAGAAGAAAAAGCAGAAAAAGAAAAAATGGAAATGCAACGCATGGAAGCTAAAAAAGAGGCTGATATGAAAGCCAATGATATGAAAATGGAAATGGAATCCAACAGCGTTGCTGCCAAGGCTATGGCCACACCAGAGTTAAGTACTATGGTAAATGCTATGCAGTCTACACAAATGGCTGATATGATGAAAACACAAGATGGTCCATTTACTGTTTTTGCACCCACAAACGATGCATTCAATAAAGTTCCCAAGGCTTCTCTAGATAATCTTATGATGCCCGAGAATAAAGCTGATATGAAAAATGTTCTCAATTATCATATCGTTAATGGTAAAATCACATCTGCTCAACTTGTTCAGTCTATTAAAGATAATAATGGCACTTATAAATTTAAAACAGTTGAAGGGGCTGAATTAACTGCTATGATGAATGGCGACAAAGTCGTTTTGAAAGATGAAAATGGCAAAACTGCAACGATTACTCAAGCCGATATTGATGCTTCAAATGGTATTATCCACATAATTGACGCTGTTTTGATGAAGAAAGCGGTAAAATAATTATTACTTAAATGAAAAAAATCCCGCATCTGCGGGATTTTTTTTTGAGTTAAAATTTATTTTTAAAAAATATTTACTTCCATTTCAAGTTCAATTTTGAATTGGTTCTGAATTTTTTTCTGAATTTTTTGTGCTAGTTTTAAAATGTCAGAACCTGTGGCGTTACCATAATTTACAAGAACCAAAGCCTGATTTTTATGCACACCTGCATCTCCTTCACGAAATCCTTTGAATCCTGATCGGTCTATCAACCATCCTGCTGGAATCTTAAATTCATTTCCTGAAATCTTGTAATGAGGCATTTCGGGATATTCCTTTAGTAATTCTAGAAATGCTTCGGCAGAAATGATAGGATTTTTAAAAAAACTGCCACTATTTCCCAGTTCTTTAGGATCTGGTAATTTTTGTTGCCTAATCATTATTACGGCATCTGAAACATCCTGAATTGAAGGATTTGTTATTCCCTTTTCCTTCAAAGCTTCATTGATAGAGCCGTAATTAGTATAAAGCAGATGATTTTTTTTACTCAGTTTAAATGTGACACTTGTAATAATAAACCTTCCCTTCAGCTCATTTTTGAAGATGGAATTTCTATAGCCAAAATTACATTCCTCAGAGGTAAAGCTCCTCATTTCAAGGGTTTGAATATCGATGGCTTCGCAAGAAACAAAATGATCCTTTAGCTCAACCCCATAAGCTCCTATATTTTGAATAGGTGACGAACCAATATTTCCAGGGATTAACGACAGATTTTCCAGCCCACCAAAATCATGAGCAAGAGTCCACAATACCACTTCGTGCCAGTTTTCACCAGCATTAGCCTGAACATATACGAAATCTTCGGTTTCCTGTGATAGCTTTATTCCCTTGAGATTAATATGAAGTACAGTGGCTGTTAAATCTCGCGTCAGCAACATATTACTGCCTCCACCCAAAACAAAAAGTTCTTCAGCATAATTAGCCTTTAGAACAGATTTGAGTTCGTCCAAGCTGCTAATTGAAACAAAACGTTCCGCCTTTACATCTATCCCAAAGCTGTTATAGGATTTTAAAGAGCTGTTCTGCAAAACCTTCATTATTTATTATATTCTTTTAAGGCTTCTTTTAATAATACTATAGCCCTTTTTAAATCTTCCTTTTTGAGTACGTAGGCAATCCTAACCTGGTTCATACCAGTATTGGGAGTGGAATAAAATCCGGCGGCTGGAGCTACCATTACTGTTTCATTATCTAATTGAAATTCTTCTAAAAGCCATTTAGCAAAATCATCTGCATTTTTAACAGGTAATTCAGCGATACAATAAAAAGCACCTTTTGGAAGTGCAACCGTTACTCCATCAATAGCATTTAATCCTGATACCAATAGATTTCTCCGGGAAGTGTATTCTTCAATCACCTCATCGAAATAACTTTGAGAAGTACTTAAAGCCGCTTCACTTGCTATTTGTGCAAATGTTGGCGGACTTAACCTTGCCTGAGCAAATTTCATAGCAGTTGTAATCACCTCTTTATTCTTAGAAACTAAGCATCCAATGCGAGCACCACACATGCTATATCGTTTTGAAACAGAATCTACCATAATGGCATTATTTTCCAATCCAGGAATGCTCATAATAGAAAAATGTTGTGCTCCATCATAAGCGAATTCCCGGTACACCTCATCTGCCACTAAAAAGATATCATACTTTATGGCAATTTCAGCCAATTGTTTGATTTCTTCTTCGGTATACAAATATCCAGTCGGATTTCCAGGGTTACAAATTAGTATTGCTTTAGTATTGGGAGTAATCAGTTTCTCGAATTCCTTAATAGGAGGAAGTGCAAAATTAGTTTCAATTTTGGATTCTACCGGAACAATTTTGACCCCGGAAGAGGTTGCAAATCCGTTATAGTTGGCATAAAAAGGTTCTGGAATAATTATCTCATCTCCTGCATCGGCAATGCTTCCCATTGTAAACAACAATGCTTCTGAACCGCCAGTAGTAATAATGATTTCATCACTACTTACAGGAATATTCCTTTTACTGTAATAGGCCGCTAGTTTTTTTCTATAGCTATCAAAACCTGCAGAGTGACTGTAAGATAAAACCTCAATGTCATGGTTTCTTAAGGCATCTAAGGCCTGCTTTGGAGTTTTGATATCCGGTTGACCAATATTTAACTGATATATCTTTCTTCCCTTTTTAATTGCCTCCTCTGCATATGGAACTAATTTTCTTATAGGTGATTCAGGCATTGAACTACCTTTTGCTGAAATTTTGGGCATAATTTATGTGATTTTCTTTTTCAGTGCAAAAATGCGAAAATTTGATCACATAACCTTAATTAAGAGTATCATATGTAAAAGGATTTCAGGATATTTGATTAACTAATAATTGAAACTTTGCTAAAAGCTATTAGCTCCATAACCTTTTTCTTAGCGCTGTTTATTTCTGCAACGGCTCAACAAACTTTTGAAATTGACAAAGAGAAAAATCATTTTAAACTACCATTTCAGCTAATTCATGATTTAGTAATTGTGCCAGTAGAAGTAAATGGAGTAGAACTCTCTTTTTTACTTGATACTGGAGTTGATTCAACAATTTTATTCAATTTATCAGAAGTAGATTCACTGAATGTAAGAAATGCAAAAACTATATTATTAAAGGGGTTGGGAGCTGGAGAACCTATTCTAGCAATTGAATCTTCAGGAAATGAGGTGAGAATTGGAAAAGCAACAAGTCAGTCACTGGTTTTATATATAGTTTACGATTATGAAATAAATATTTCCAATAGAGTTGGAGTGCCAATTCATGGAATCATAGGTTACGATTTTTTTAAGGATTTCATTCTTGAATTTAATTATCCGAAGCAAAAAATACATGTATATAAGCCTGAATCTTATTCATATAAAAGATGTAATAAATGTGAAGATCTAAATTTTACTTTTAATATGAATAAACCCTTTATAACCGCAAAAATTCAAATTGATGACAATACTGAATTACCCCTAAATTTTCTAATTGATAGTGGTCTGGGAGATGCTTTATGGTTGTTAACTGATGAAAAGAATGGAATCAAAGTACCTAATCTTAATTTTGAAGATTTTCTTGGATTTGGAATGGGTGGAAGTGTATATGGATTGAGGACCCGGATAAAAAGTTTAAAGCTGGGAAGATTTACTTTTGAGGATGTGACAGCAAGTTTTCCGGATTCTCTATATATAAGGGAGATGCAAACTTATAAATTACGAAACGGCAGTATTGGCGCTCAAATTTTAAAGAGATTTGATTTAACCGTAGACTATACAAATAAAAAATTACGACTATTTCCTAATAAACTTTTTGATTCACCTTTTGAATATGATATGAGCGGGGTGATAGTTGCCCACACCGGTTTCAGTTATGTCAAAAAACTGCGAAGTGGTATTGTTCCAAAACCTGAGAATCAGGAAAATAATGACCCTGGAATATTGGTTTATAAGAGCGATTCTAAGATTGAATTCACATTGGAGCCCCAATACGGAATTGTGGAAATACGGCCAGACTCCCCTGCAGCAAAAGCCGGTTTAAAAGTTGATGATTTGCTGATTGATATTAACGGAAAGGATGCATATCGTTATAAGCTTTCAGAAATTAATGCAATTCTGAGTTCCAAAGAAGGAAAGCGAATACGCCTCAGAATTATGAGGAATGGAATAGAAAAGGTGATAACATTCGAACTCAAAAAAATATTATAAAAAAACTCCCGAAGTTCGGGAGTTTTTTATTTTTAAGATTTTGCATTGGGATCCAAAATCTCCCCTTTTATTTTAAGAGCCTTAATAGGTTCTTCATTATTTGAATAAATGGTTATTGTTTTTCTGATTGGACCTACACGGCTAGTATCATATTTCACTTCAATTTTTCCAGTCTTTCCTGGTTGAATAGCTTCTTTTGGCCAAGTTGGTACAGTACAACCACAACTGGATTTCACACTTTCAATAATTAACGGAGCATCACCAATATTTTTAAATTCGAATACACGAACTCCATCACTGCCTTTTTCAATTGAGCCGTAATCGATCATTTCCGATTTAAATTCAAATTTTGGAGTTGTTTGAGCCATTAAAGTAGTGTAACCCCCTAAAACAACTATCATTATTGTTAGAATTGTTTTCATAATTAAATATTTATTATTTTATTAAAATTCTTCCTGGAACTATCGATAAAAACTCATTGAGTTTTTTTATTTTTATAGTAAATATAGCCCGAATTATTCCAAAATCAATAGGATTTACCAAAACAACTTCTTTTATAATCCTCAACTTATAAGTACTTTTGTTTTTTATTTTCAAAAATCAGACCAAAAATGGCATTACCCCAAAATTACGATATAGAGCAGGTAGAGAAGAAATGGTACGACTACTGGATGGAACAAGGTTATTTTCACTCGGAAGTAGATGAAAGAACACCTTATACCATCGTTATACCGCCACCGAATGTCACCGGGGTATTGCATATGGGACATATGCTAAATAATACAATTCAGGATGTTTTAATTAGGAGGGCACGACTCAAAGGTTACAATGCCTGTTGGGTTCCTGGAACAGATCACGCTTCCATTGCGACGGAAGCCAAGGTAGTGGCTAAATTAAAAGCAGAAGGAATTGATAAAAATGACCTGTCACGGGAAGAATTTTTAGAACATGCCTGGGAATGGACTCATAAACACGGAGGAATCATTCTGGAACAACTTAAAAAGTTGGGAGCTTCTTGTGATTGGGAGCGAACAAAGTTCACTATGGATGACAATATGTCCGCTTCTGTAATCAAGGTATTTGTGGATTTATATGGGAAAGGCCTGATTTATAGAGGCTATAGAATGGTTAATTGGGATCCGGAAGCCAAAACTACCTTATCTGATGAGGAAGTCATTCATTTAGAACAGCAGGGGAATTTATATTATTTGAAATATAAAATTGAAGGCAGTGATGAAACAGTCACTATTGCAACCACGCGGCCTGAAACAATTCTTGGGGATACTGCAATTTGTATCAATCCAAACGACCAGCGATTTAAGGATCTAAAGGGAAAAAATGCGATAGTTCCTATAGTTAATCGGGTAATTCCGATAATAGAGGATGAATATGTGGACATGGAGTTTGGAACCGGTTGTTTAAAAGTAACCCCTGCTCATGATGTTAATGATAAGGAAATTGGAGAAAGGCATAATCTTGAGGTGATCGATATTTTTAATGATGATGCAACTCTTAATTCTTACGGACTTCATTACCAGGGCAAAGACAGGTTTGTAGCCCGGAAAGAAATGGTAAATGAACTGGAAGAATTGGGATATCTGGTCAAGACTGAAGTTCATATAAATAAAATTGGAACCAGTGAGCGCACAGGAGCTGTGATAGAGCCTAAGTTAAGTGATCAATGGTTTTTGAAGATGAAGGATCTAGCTCAGCCAGCACTAGATGCCATTATAGATAAAGAAGTGAAGTTGGTGCCAGATAAGTTTGTAAACACTTACAGGCATTGGATGGAAAATGTTCGGGATTGGAATATTTCGAGACAACTCCTTTGGGGACAGCAAATTCCTGCATATTTTTATGGACCTGGGAAAGATGATTTTGTAGTTGCAGAAACAGCAGAGAATGCTTTAAAAGAAGCTATTGAAAAAACCGGTAAAAAGGATCTTAAAATAACTGATTTAACTCAGGATTCAGATGCTTTGGATACCTGGTTTTCCTCTTGGTTGTGGCCAATGAGCGTATTCAATGGAATTTTGGAGCCGAATAATAAGGAGATAAATTATTATTATCCAACCAACGATTTGGTGACCGCACCGGAAATTTTATTCTTTTGGGTCGCCAGAATGATCATTGCAGGATATGAATATCGCGGTGAAAAACCTTTTACAAATGTGTATTTAACCGGAATTGTAAGGGATAAACAACGCCGGAAAATGTCAAAATCTTTGGGAAACTCTCCAGATCCATTAAAGTTAATCAGCAAATATGGAGCTGATGGGGTTAGGGTAGGGATGTTGTTGAGTTCTCCCGCTGGAAACGATTTGATGTTTGATGAAGAGCTATGCAAACAAGGTGGTGGCTTTATCAATAAAATTTGGAATTCCTTTAAGCTTATAAATATTTGGAATGTTGATAAGAAAAAAGAACAGGATGAAACCTCCCGGATTGCGGTAGAATGGTATAAGTCAAAATTTCAAAAAGAATTATTGGAAATTGAAGATCACTATTCAAAATACAGAATTAGCGATGCCCTGATGGCAACCTATAAACTCATTTGGGACGACTATTGTTCCTGGTTTCTCGAAATGGTTAAACCTGCATATGGCGAAGCCATCGACCAAAAAACGTATAATGAAGTTGTGGCAATTTTGGAGGATAATTTAAAGATCCTACATCCCTTTGTTCCTTTTATTTCAGAAGAGATATGGCAACTGCTTAAAACCAGAACTCCGGAAGGAGCTTTGATCGTTGCTAAATGGCCCGATTTTATTGAGGCAGATCAGAAGATAACCGTGGACTTTTCCTTTGCTTCTGAAGTAATTTCGGGCATAAGAAATATCAGGAAAGCGAAGAATATTTCATTTAAAGATCCAATTTCTTTGGAGGTATTAAACAATGAAAAGATTTCAGAAAGCTTCGATTCTTTAATTAGTAAATTGGGAAATGTTTCTTCTGTGAATTACATAAACAAGCAGGTTGAGGGAGCTTTATCATTTAGAGTAAAATCCAACGAATATTTTATTCCTTTTGAAGGCGCAATTGATGTGGTAGGAGAAAGTAAGAAGTTGCAAGAGGAGTTAGAATACACTCAAGGATTTTTGAAATCTGTAGAGAAAAAATTGTCCAATGAACGCTTTGTTAATAATGCACCGGAAAATGTGGTCGCAATTGAAAAGGCGAAAAAATCTGATGCAGAAGCTAAAATTGAAATGTTAAAGGAAAGATTGGCTGGATTGAATTAGATTTTAGGACAGAGTTTGACAAAAATGTATGGACCAAAATCCTATATTTCTCCAATATGTGTTTCGACCATTTCAATATATTTTTCCCGTGCCTCTTTCTGACTTAAATTCTCAATCTGGAGCAGTGCATTTGCTTTAAATGCACTGCGCAAATCATCGTCGTTACTGGCATTATAAAAACCATTTTTTAAAGTGGCGCGTTTATAATAAGCATAAAAATGAAGCATAATATCCGGAGGAAATTTAAGAGAAGTATTACTCGCCATATCGTAGGCTTTCAAAAATTTTATATTTGTTATATTTGTCATTCTAAGCTTATTCAATATGGGCGATTATACTTTTTCCACCTATAACTTTATCGTTTAATTTTACCGAGATATTAGTGTTTAAGGGTAAAAATACATCTACCCGTGAACCGAATTTTATAAAACCGCTATCGCTCCCTTGAAGCACCTTCTGGCCTTCTTCAGCATAATTCACAATTCGCTTAGCCATGGCGCCAGCAACTTGCCTGTAAAGTACTTCTCCTATAGATTCATTTTCAATAACTACTGTAGTCCGTTCATTTTCCTCACTCGACTTTGGATGCCAGGCTACCAAAAATTTACCAGGGTGATACTTGCTGTATTTTATAGTTCCTCCCACTGGATACCGCGTTACATGTACATTTATGGGAGACATGAAAATAGAGACCTGTAATCGATTCTCCTTAAAATATTCCTTTTCAAATACTTCTTCAATTACAACGACCTTGCCGTCCACAGGAGCCAATATTTGCACATTATTTAACTCTACAAGGCGTTTTGGATTTCTGAAAAATTGAAGAATCATCAAAAAGATCAAAATACTAATTGACAGAATCGAAAATTTCACCCAATAGGTGTTAATAAATAAATAGGTCATAGTATTTACAGCGGTTAAAAAAATCGCTGTAAATATGATTATTTTGTGTCCTTCTTTATGAAACATAGTTTAGTATCAATAAATATGCATATACAAATGGACTTGAAAATATAATGCTGTCCAACCTATCAAAGAGTCCGCCGTGTCCAGGCATAAGTTTTCCGCTATCTTTTACTCCCGCCTGTCGTTTAAACTTGGACTGAATTAAATCGCCAAGTGTACCAAAAATACTCAATATTATTGCCATCCCCAACCAGGACTGAAAATCTAAATAATGAGTAAAGTAATAAATGAAATATCCTGCTATACCTGAAAATATAACTCCTCCAATAAATCCTTCGATGGTTTTATTGGGAGATATTTGCTCGTAAAGCTTATTTTTTCCGAAATTTTTTCCAACTATATAAGCAAAGGTATCATTGGTCCATATTAACACAAACACACCTACTATCAACTCTGGTCTAAATGTACCGGAATAGGTTGGAATCAGAGTCAAAAAGACCATAGATGATATTAGATAAAATATAAGTATGATATATTTCTTCTTTTCAAAAACCGGAATTTTTTTAATGAAGAGTAAATCTTTAACCAGGAATAAATTCACAAAAATGGTTATGCATAACAAGACCAATGTGGCATTGGCATCAAATTTAATATAACTGAAGAGTATAAAAAATAATGCATGTACTGCATAAAGAGCATAACTTTTTAACCGTAATAATTTTTCAAGTTCAAGAAGGCAAACAAAACCAATAAGAAAAAAAAGTGATATAAAAATAAATTCGGAAGTGAAAATTGAAACCACAAGAATGGAGATATACAACAACCCTGATATAGCCCTAATAATAGATTCCCTCATATTTTATAAATCTTCCAGAAGTAGCAAATATAGGTTTTTTGTGCTACTTCCGTAACTCATAAAATCACCTTCTTTCTGGGTTTCGAAACTTTTAATTGTGGTGATATTTGAAGGGAGTCTGGCTTTATTATTAAATTTAATTCCCCTTAGGCCTTCACCAATAGTTTCCACCAATTGACTTGTAGATGCAATTATGATAAAATTGGAAGGTAATTCGTTTAATTTTTTTTCCTTGATCTGATTAGATGAAATTAAAATCGAACCATCATTTGCAATTAAAAACTCGCATGTAGATAGAAAGAATGAGGAATCCCCAGATTTATTAAATTCCAGGTTAAAGTGATTAAATTTGTCTTGAATATTTGAATCCAAACAGCAGGTTGGTTTTTCATACCAATCATTTTCAAGTAATATATTGTCGAAGGCATTAAATATTTCCTCCTCATTCTCACAATATAAAAATTTCCCACCGTTGTTTTTGAAATTTAGCATAAATCTCTCATCGGTTGGAAGATTCACATCGGGCATATATTTACTACGGTTAGCCTTATCGGGCTTGTCCTGATCTTTGTCTGATTTAGATTTAGGGTTTAGAAAATTTCTAAATAGACTCATAATGAGATATATGGGGTTATTTGGCACAGATTAACTCAAAGGTAAAAAATCTTAATTTAACACTAAGTTAATTTAAGATTTTTTACATTAAAATTTTTAATTATTTATTAACCGAAGTATCCTCAGTTATCTCACTATCCTCAATGTTTCCCGAAGTATTGGGTACATCAGGTTTGGGGGTAGTGTCTTCAGCTTCTTCAATATTCAAAGACTCCTCAGAAGAAGTTGGTTTCTTTTCAGTTTTATTTGTAATCAATGGAATATCTTCTTCTTTTTTATCAAAAGGACGATCGCCAAAGATTTTTTGCAAGTCATCTTTAAAGATGACTTCTTTTTCTAAAAGTATTTCTGCCAATTGAGTCAACTTATCTTTGTTAACCTGAAGTAGATGAATGGCTCTTTCATACTGAGATTCAATTAAATTAGAAATTTCCTTATCTATAAGTTCGGCAGTTTTTTCACTATAAGGCTTAGTAAAATTATATTCATTTTGTCCTGAGGAATCATAAAAGGTCAAATTACCTACCTTATCATTCAGGCCATAAACGGTAACCATAGCTCTAGCCTGTTTGGTTACTTTTTCCAAATCGCTTAAAGCACCAGTTGAAATTTTGTTAAAAATCACCTTTTCGGCAGCCCTGCCACCCAATGCAGCACACATTTCATCCAACATTTGTTCAGGGTGTACAATAAGTCTTTCTTCAGGTAAATACCAGGCAGCACCCAGAGATTGTCCTCTGGGAACAATAGTAACTTTTACAAGAGGAGCAGCGTGTTCCAACATCCAACTCGCAGTAGCATGACCCGCCTCGTGAAATGCAATAGCTTTCTTTTCAGCTGGAGTAACAATCTTATTTTTCTTTTCCAATCCACCTACAATTCTATCAACTGCATCCAGAAAATCTTGTTTTCCAACTGCGGTATGACCGTTACGAGCAGCAATTAAAGCAGCTTCGTTACAAACATTGGCAATATCGGCTCCAGAGAATCCGGGAGTTTGTTTAGCTAGAAATTCAATATCCAATTCATCTGCTACTTTCTTAAGCGGACGAAGGTGTACTTCAAAAATTTCTTTTCGTTCTCTAACATCAGGAAGATCCACAAAAATTTGACGGTCAAAACGTCCAGCTCGCATTAGGGCCTTATCCAAAACATCTGCCCGGTTTGTAGCAGCTAGAACAATTACATTGGAATTAGTTCCGAAACCGTCCATTTCAGTAAGTAACTGGTTTAAGGTATTCTCGCGTTCATCATTGGATCCTGACATGTTGCTTTTTCCTCTGGCACGACCTATTGCGTCTATTTCATCAATAAATATAATTGAAGGTGATTTTTCTTTTGCTTGTTTAAAGAGATCACGAACTCTTGAAGCTCCTACACCTACAAACATTTCAACAAAGTCTGATCCGGAAAGCGAAAAGAAAGGAACTTTTGCTTCTCCTGCTACGGCCTTTGCCAACAAGGTTTTACCTGTTCCTGGAGGTCCAACCAATAGAGCACCTTTGGGAATTTGTCCACCTAATGCTGTGTATTTTTCCGGGGTTTTTAAAAAGTCTACAATCTCCTGAATTTCTTCTTTGGCGCCTTCCAATCCTGCAACATCTTTAAATGAAGTCTTAACATCGGTATTTTCATCAAATAATTTTGCTTTTGATTTCCCTATATTGAAAATCTGGCTTCCTGGACCTCCACCACCTCCAGAGCTCATTTTTCGCATTATAAATATCCAGATACCTATAATTAAAATAAAGGGAAGTAGGGTGAGAAGGATATCTCCCCAAACATTTGACTGTGTGCTATAAGTGACAATCGTGTTTAAATTGTATTCAGTTTTTATATCCTGAATTTTATTCTCAAAATTCTGTAGATCTCCAAATTCAAAAGTATATGCAGGTGTTTCACCAGAGGCGAAAAGCTCTCCATCCTGAGATTTCTTATGAACATCCTTTGACTTAGCTTCTTCCGTTAAAAATACCTGGGCTTGATTTCGATTGACTATCACTACCTTTTCAACATCGCCATTTTTGAGGTAAGTTTCAAATTCTGCGGGATTTGTTTTACCCGGTTCATTGAACCCTCCGCCGCCAAAGAAATTAATTCCTAAAAATATTACGATTATAGCTCCATAAATCCAATAGGCGCTAAATTTTGGTTTTTTAGAATCTAATTTTTTATTAGGTGTCTTATTTGCCATTATTGCTTAATTAAATTTTTAATAATTTGAGTCAATTGAAGTGGTTATGGCATCTCCCCATAAACCTTCAATGTCATAATATTCTCTGATATGTTTTTGAAATACATGGACTACTACAGTTACATAATCCATCAAAACCCATTCGGCATTTTCGTTACCTTCAATATGCCATGGTTTATCCTTAAGGGATTTGCTAACTATTTTTTGAACCGAACTTACAATGGCATTTACCTGAGTATTTGAATTCCCATTGCAGATTATGAAATAATCACAAACCGTGTTTTCTATTTTCCTTAAGTCAAGAATATCAATGTCGTTTCCTTTAACTTCTTCAATTCCTTTAATAATATGAGATATAAGTTGATCGTCGTTAATTTCTTTATTAATCATTAAATTTATTTCTTTGTGCAAAGTTATTACTTTTTAGTCTTTTTCAACCAGTGTTAAGTTAACTATTAACCCCTTTATTTAGTACTTTTATTATATGCTTATTATCAAAGTTAGTGCCACCGCTTCTACCAATTCATTCGCCCGTGAATGGTGCCAATCTAACCAAAATTTATCTCCAACCTGCTTCCAGGCATTTGATCAAGTTTCCGGAAGAGGACAAAGAGGTGCAAAATGGGTTTCAAATGCGGGTGAAAACCTGACTTTCAGTGTAATTTATCCTAATCCCCAGGTCTCTCTTCAATCACAATTTGTTTTAAGCGCAGGAGTCGGTCTGGCATTATTGGATGCTTTAAGGGAATTAAAATTTAACAGTTTAACGTTAAAATGGCCAAACGACATTATGGCAGCAAATTTTAAAATTGGTGGAATCCTAATTGAAAACATTCTGAATACCGGCAAAATTGAAAATTCCATTATTGGAGTAGGGCTTAATGTAAATCAAATAGATTTTCCTGATTTGCCAAAAGCAGCTTCCCTTAAATCAATTTCTAAACGTGATTTTGACTTGGAAAGTATTTTGAAAACTATTTTAGAACACATGGGAAAATTCTTAAATGGTTTAAACAAAACTCAAGATTCCGAAATCTTTTCCAGATATGAGAAAGAGTTATTTCGCCTAAATAAAGCCTCTACTTTCGAGTTGCCTGACGGCAATTTTCTTACCGGGATTATCAAGGGAATAACTTCCTCTGGTTTATTAAGAGTTCAATTAGAAGACGATATTATTAAAACTTTTGATTTAAAGGAATTAAAATTGCTTTTTTAAACCTTGGAGATGTTTTCACTTAATGTAGTTATGAATTTTTTAAGTGGATTTTTAACCATCATTGTCATCATTGCATTAAATTTTCCGTCAAATAATAATTGAACTTCACTTTTATTATCATTGGAAGATTGAATATGGGCATTTAGTGTGAAATTGAATTTTTCAGAAGTTGAACCTAACACAACCAGATCAGGTTGATGGGTTTCCTGAATTTTTAGTTCAATTGGGGGCATTCCTTTAAGGGCAAACAAAAAGGAATCACTGGAGGTGATCTCGAATTTTTCCATGCTCTCCGGCATCAATTGTTTATAATTTTCTACCTGAGTCAGAAAAATATACATTTCCGATTGAGTCTTGCTTGATGTTACTGTTGGGCTTTCTAAATTCATATTATGGTTTCCAATTACTAGGATCCTTGCGCCAGGATTTTAGAGTTTCGGTTTCAGATGCGTTAATATAATTTGATTTAACTGCGGTATCAATTAGAGGATCATAACCGCTAAGAGTGTGCAGATCAATCTTGGCTTTCTTAAAATTTTCTTCAGAAATCTTAAATCCGTAGGAAAAAATAGCAAGTAGGCCTTTGATCGTTACCTCGGCATCCTGCAGCGCTTTAATCGCGTTTAAACTACTGTTTCCGGTACTTATAAGATCTTCAATTACCACTACAGTTTGACCCTTTTCAAGGTGACCCTCAATTTGATTTTTTCTGCCATGAGCTTTTGCCTCAGGACGAACGTATATGAATGGAAGGTTCATATATTCTGCAACCAGCATTCCAATGCCAATCGCTCCTGTAGCTACTCCTGCAATTACGTCTGGTTTGCCGTACAACTCCTCAATTTGTCGGGCGAAATTCTCCCTGATAAAATTTCTTATTGAAGGGTACGACAAAATTATCCGGTTATCGCAATAAATTGGAGATTTCCATCCACTAGCCCAAGTAAATGGTTGTTGTGGTTCTAATTTAATTGCTTTAATTTGCAAAAGCAATTCGGAAGTTTTAATTGCTGTTTCTTTATTTAAAATCATACTGCAAATGTATAAAGTTTTTGTAAATGATATCCCAATAATCCTCTCAACCAAGAAAAATATTGGAGAGAACTATTCTTCCTTCCCTATCAAAAGCGTAAACTTCGAAGAAATTATTGAAAAAATCAATAATGGCGAGTCGCAATATGTCAATTTATACCACGAAAAGGAAAAAAAATTGTTGAAACATTTGCTCAAAAAACTGCCGGTAGTAACGGCTGCAGGAGGAATGGTTTTTAACGATAATAGGGAAATATTATTTATTTATAGGAATAAGAGGTGGGATCTACCAAAGGGTAAAATGGAAAAGGGAGAAACCATGGAGGAATCTGCAATTAGAGAAGTTATGGAGGAAACAGGGGTTCAAGACCTTGAAATAATTCGATTTTTACGTAAAACCTATCATGTTTTTAAACGCAAGGATAATTATAAGCTAAAAGTAACCAATTGGTTTGAGATGCACACTTCCTATACAGGAGATTTGATCCCTGAAAAAGCTGAGGGCATTAAAAAGGTGAAATGGAAAAATTTCGCAAAAACCCAAAAAGCACTAACAAAATCTTATGCCAACATCAAACTTCTTTTCCCCAATGAATACTTAACGACCCACCCTAAAGACAGGGTAGTTTAAATGGGCACTTTCATAATATTTGGAATGTTTGTAAAGCCAATCTAATTGAGCTTCCGAATCTCTGGAAAATCCATGATCTGTTTTCTTCTTTTTCTGAAACTCATCCTTTAAAGTAGTATCCTCATCCAACATTTGTTTGGCCACATCCTCAAAAACATAGGCAGAAAATCCTTCCTTTTGTTGCAGAATTGTATCAAAGAAATTCCAATTAAAGAAGGAATCGGGAGCTGAAGGCTCTAAGGTCTCAATTAAATATCGAACCGCGGGCTGAAAAGTTTTAATAAATAGATCGCCTTTTCTAAATGAAATGCTGTCCAAAGTTTTACTCACTTTGGTCTTGGAGTGGGGGTAATGACCCTCATAAGCATCTTTCTGGGTATCAAAATCCTCAATTCTATAGGCTTCTACAAGCAAAATGGTATCCTGTTTAAAGGGAATCATTTTTACATTATTGCTTTTTAAAATATCTATAACATTCCACCAACCTTGAGGAATTATATAAGCTCTTGGAATTTCAATTTCATCTTTTGGAACATAGTTATTGTAATAATCTATCTCTTTAGTGAAAGGTTTTTCCCTGTCATATTTCAAGCGCTTTCCTCCCGTGACTTCGCTGGTAATGACCTCAGCCTCATAGCCTTTGAATTTTAATTTTGAAACATTACTGCTATCTACCTTAAAATTAATAGGATAATAGCGTTCAGTAAGGTATTTTCTTTGCGCGCGTGCTCTCAGGTCTTTAATCGTGACCTGATCTCTCTCTGCTATATCTATAATCGATCTCAAAGCCCTATATGTTCCCTTTACCCTTTTTTTGTAAGGTTTTAGCATATGAGTTTCAATCATTATACCTAGAGTATTCCATAAGGCGGCATACCCAGTGGAATAACGAGGAATATCAAGGAATTGAACAAATCCTTTTTCCGGCGGTTCATTAAATACATTTACGTATGGTGTGATTTCCCAGTCGTTTTCCCAAAGAGAAGCCTCGAGAGATGGCATCATTTTTTGCTGTACATATTCTCCTAGTTCACCACCCAACCTATTATGCTGAGTAAAGAGGTGAGTCAGGGTATATTGATAATCAGCACCATTGCTCACGTGTGTGTCTACAAAAATATCTGGTTTTACCTTTTGAAAAATCTTGGCAAAACTCCGGGTGTTTTTGGTGTCTGCCTTAATAAAATCCCTGTTTAAGTCGTAATTGCGGGCATTTCCTCTAAATCCATATGCTTTAGGCCCATTTTGATTTGTTCTTGTGGTGGAATTCCTGTTTAATGCACCTCCAATATTATATACAGGTATAGTGGCTAAAATGGTATTTTTGGGAACAGCTATGGAATCCTGCGCCAAATCCCGAAACAGCATCATGGTAGCATCAATCCCATCACTTTCTCCAGGATGAATTCCATTATTTATTAATATTATGGTATAATCTTCCCGTAAAACATCAAAATCAAATTTTTCGTCTGGGCTGTAAATTGCCAGATGTAAGGGTTCTCCGCTATCTGTTTTCCCATATTCAACCAACTTAATTGTTGGAAAAGCATCACTGAGTTCTTTATAATAATCAATTACTTGCGGATAAGTAGCAGTTTCTGTACCATCAGATTTTTCAAAAACAGTTTCAAAATCGTATTCCCTGATCAATTTATATTTTGATAAATCGCAAGATGTCAAAACTATAACAACAAGTAGTGCTGGGAAGAATTTTTTCATAGGAGCCTAACCAATTAATAATACAAACTTATCCAAAAATTTTTAATCCAGCCAAAACTAAGGAAATTCCAGAGATTAAGGAGTTGAATTGTTAAAATTAACTTAACACTATCTCAAAATTATAATCAGTTTACATTAAAGGCTATTTTTGATTGAGATTTAATTTTCCATGGGAATTTTACTCTACTATACTGTCAATTACATTTTATATTTTTAAATATTGAAGAAAAAATTATTTGTCCTTATATTTTTTTTATTTTTTGGAATTATTTATTCCCAAACACTTGAAGGCAAAATACTGAATGCCACAACACTTCAACCTGTGGAAAATTCATCTATTTCAAACTTGGCTTCAGAAATTATTGTTGTTTCAAATAGAAAGGGAGAGTTTAGAATTATAACTGATACATTTCCTGTAAATATTGAAATCTCAGCTGATGGATATATAAGTCAACTAGTTAAATTAAATAATTTTGATCAGAAAACTGAAATTTATTTAATTCCTACTTCCGAAGTGCTCTCGGAAGTAATTATAAGAAGTACAATTATTCCTGCGAAACTTCAAAAAATCCCTGCTTCTGTAAGCCTAATTTCTTCCGAAGATTTAAAACGGATTGATGCCAGTAATCTCGCCCTGGGTTTTAATAATGTTCCCGGGGTTTATGTGAACCAAGGCGCCCTTAATACCACCAAACTCAATATTCGTGGAATTGGTGCGAGGTCACAGTACAGTACAAACCGGATTCAGGCATATTTTAATGGAATCCCACTTACCACTGCTGAAGGTGAATTGACTTTGGATGATATCGATTCAGAATCGCTCTCTGGTATTGAAGTGATAAAAGGACCAACATCAAGTTTATATGGAGCAGGATTGGGAGGAGTGATCAATTTATTCTCTGCGGAAGCTGATATTGATAAAACTGAAGTCTCAGTAAATTCCTTATTTGGCAGTTTCGGAATGCATAAACAAACAGTCTCCGCATCTCACGGAACTTCTGCCACCTCTCTTTTTGCGAATTACAGCGAATTGCAAAGTGATGGATACCGCGACAACGGGGAATATAACCGGAAATCGGCATTGATTCACGCAAGCTTAAAATCTGAGAAAGGAAATACTTTGTCTTTTCTGGCTAATTTGACTAAACTTAAAGCCTTTATTCCAAGTTCATTAAATGCTGAGGATTTTATTGAAAAACCTTCTTCAGCAGCTTCAAATTGGGAAGAATCCAAAGGCTTTGAATCTTATGACCGCGGTTTGCTTGGGGTTTCTTATCAACATAATTTTTCATCTCATTTCAGCAATACTTCTACTATTTATTTGAATTTTAGAAATGCCTATGAACCCAGGCCTTTTGATATTTTAAAGGAAGATCAGGTTGCAGCCGGTGCGCGAACTAAATTTAACTTAGAAACTGCCTATTTTCAGCTTCCTTCAAAAATAAGCTTCGGTGCTCAATTTCACAGGGAATGGTATACATCTGGAACTTTTGAAAATTTGTATAAGGATTTTGAAAATCGCGGAAGTGTTTTAGGTGAATCTTTGAGTAATAATGAGCAAGACAGGAATTACGCAAATTTTTTCGGACAAGTAAATCTGGAGATTTCAGAAAAAATAAATATTGAAACAGGTTTCAATTTAAATTCCACCAGATACAGATTAACCGATCTTTTTGTTCAAGATGAGACAGATCAAAGCGGAAATTATCGGTTTAAAACGATTTTCTCTCCCAGACTAGGAATTACATACGAAGTTATAAATGGAAAGAGCTTTTATTCTACCATAAGTCACGGATTTTCAACACCAACTGTCGCAGAAACCTTGACTCCGGAAGGACAGATAAACACAAATTTAAAGCCTGAAACAGGCATAAATTATGAAGTTGGGTTTAAAGGAAATTGGCTGGAAAACACCTTGTTCACCGAAGTGGCGCTTTATTCTATTCAAATAGACAACTTGCTGGTTGCACAACGCATTGCTGAAGATCAATATGTGGGAATAAATGCAGGTAAAACCAATCACAATGGGATTGAAATTTTTACGAGTTACAGGTTTAATCTTTTTTCAAAAATTCTCTTAAAACCTTATGCCAATGCCGCACTCAATTTTTTTGAATTTGAAGAATTCTTAAACAGGGATTTGGACTTTTCCGGCAATAAATTGCCTGGCGTTCCCCGCAGCACTATAAACCTGGGATTGGATATTAAGTTTGATAATAATCTTTCCTTTTACACCAATCTTTTGGCGGTTGGAAAAATCCCTTTAAATGATGCCAATTCAATTTTTACAGATAACTATAAAGTTTTAAACTTAAAAGCTTCCTATGATTGGAAACTTTTCAAAGATTTTGAAATCCAGTTTTCGGGTGGTTTGAATAATGTTTTTGACGAAAAATATGCAGCAAGTGTCTTGCCAAATGCGGTAGGATTTGGAGGAACGGCTCCTAGATATTATTACCCGGGGAATCCCAGAAATTATTTTGGGGAAATTGGGCTGAATTATGTTTTTTAAATATTTTTTTATTTCGGAAGCAGATATTCTGCTTACTTTTTTGAAACCGAATCCGGAACCAAAATAGAATAATCGCCACCGTGTTTTTTTATATCTCTAACAACAGTAGAAGAAATATGGCTTTTTCCGGCAGATGAAATTAAAAAAACAGTTTCTATTCCTGCCAACCTGTAATTGGTCTGTCCAATGGTTTTTTCAAATTCCAGATCAATGGTATTTCGCAATCCGCGTAAAATAAATGCAGCCTTCTCTTTTAAGCAAAAATCGACAGTAAGTCCTTTATATGTTTTTACAATTATCTTGGCTTCTCCTTTAAAGGTTTCCTCCATAAAGCGAACCCGTTCTTCCAGGGAAAACATATATTTCTTATCCAAATTTATCCCAATGGCCAGAATGATTTCATCAAATAAAGGCAAAGCCCTTTCAATAATATCTAAATGTCCCAAAGTTATGGGATCAAAAGATCCCGGAAATACTGCTCTTCTCATCAATAAGTTCTTTTTCTCCTCCGCAAGCGGAATTTAAATTAAGCCTTTATTCGGTCAGTTTATAATTGCGACCAAAATTTGAAATCAGATATTATTTTCTTCTGAAAAATTAATCATCCTAACAAATATATAGATTATTGCTTAGGTTTAAAATGTTATTACAATACCGCCGTTTCAATTGCGCTGCCAAAAAGATCCATTAAACTTATTCCCCCTTTTATTGCCTGCTGAGGTAATATGCTGGCTTCACTTAATCCGGGCGTGGTATTTATTTCAATAAAATGCGGTTCGTTGTTGTGAAAAATAAATTCAGATCTGGTAAGACCTTGCATTTTTAATTTAGAGTAAATCATTTTTGAAATCTCCTGCACCTTTTCTGTCTGTTCCTTCGTAATTCGTGCAGGAGTTATCTCCTGAGATTTACCTAAATATTTTGCTTCGTAATCAAAAAATTCATTTTCCGAAACTATTTCGGTAACCGGTAAAGCCCGGATTTTTCCTTTATAAGTAATAACCCCAACAGAAACTTCAATGCCATCAAGAAAAGATTCGATAATTACCTCATCATCCTCCTTCAAGGAAACCTTAATTGCCGGCTCCATTTCTTCAGGTGTCTTTACCTTGGTAATTCCAAAACTGCTGCCTGCTTTATTTGCCTTCACAAAACATGGCAAGCCAACTTTTGCTATAATTTCTTCAACATTCACTTCATCCCCTTTATCCAGAAAATAATTATCGGCAGTTTGAATTCCATATGGTTTCAGGACGCTTATCAAATCCCGTTTGTTAAAAGTAAGTGCAGCCTGGTAAAACCCACAGGAAGTTTGCGGAATTCCAACTAAATTCAAATAGGCTTGTAAAAGTCCATTCTCCCCGGGAGTTCCGTGAATGGTATTAAAAACACAATCAAAAACGATTATTTTTCCTCCTATTTTTACGGTAAAATTACTCTTGTTTATTGGGTAAGGAGTGTCATCATCGGCAACAACAAACCACTCTTTTTGCATTATATGTACTCTATATGGTTCATATAGAGTACGATCAAGATTTTTATAAACTACGTTTCCGCTGTTTATTGAGATGCGATATTCACTGGAATATCCCCCCATAGCAATTGCAATTTTTTTCTTCATATTAAATAATCAGGGCAGATTTGCGTTAACAAAAATATGACTATTCCGGGGCGCTACCAAAACCCCTTCGTTTTTTATATATTTGCACATTATAAAATATCTATGGGTCTATTTAAATTTATTTTTAGCAAAACCTTTTTAATCCAATTGGTTTTAGCCTTATTGGCAATAATTCTAATTGCTTTTTTAACCTTGAAGTGGCTAAATTTCTCTACAAATCACGATCAGCGCATTGAGGTTCCGAATCTTTCGATGCTATCTTTGGGTGCTGTTGAAGGCAAGTTAAAGGAAAGTCATTTGCAATATGAGATTATGGATTCAGCCAATTATGATCCGGATTATCCTAAATATGCGGTGATTGATCAAGTGCCTGCACCAGGAAAATTTGTAAAAGAAAACCGAAAGTTATACCTCACCCTAAACCCCTCTGGATTTAGAAAGATTGTTGTGCCAGATATGATAAGGAGAACCCTAAGGCAAGTAGAACCTACCTTGCGCTCGCTTGGATTTGAAATTGGCGATATCACCTACAAACCGGATATAGCAAAAGATGCGGTACTGGAATTGAGACATGAAGGAAAATTAATAGAACCGGGGGACGAGCTAATGAAAACCTCGGTAATAGATCTTGTGCTGGGAGACGGTTCCGGACAATATGGCGGAGATTTGAATGAAACAGATGAAAACGAAAATGAAACAGGAAACGATGACGAATTCTAGTATAGATCCCGAATTAGAAACTCAGGATGACGAACTTTATGAACATCATAAATTTATAGCCGATAAGGGACAACAACCACTTCGGGTAGATAAATATTTGATGAATTACATTGAAAATGCAATTCGAAACAAAATACAAAAGGCAGCAAAAGAAGGGAATATACTGGTAAACGATCTGGCAGTTAAATCCAATTATAAGGTAAAACCAGGAGATGTGGTACAAGTGATGTTTGAACATCCGCCCTACGAGTTCCTGCTCGCCCCAGAAAATATCCCACTGAATATTGTTTATGAAGATGATTCTCTAATGATAGTCAATAAAACTGCGGGTATGGTGGTACATCCCGGTCACGGAAATTACAGCGGGACGCTTATAAACGCCCTGATATTTCATATAGATAATTTACCCAATAACAGCAGTGAGCGTCCCGGACTGGTACACAGAATAGACAAGGATACCAGTGGTTTGTTGGTGATCGCCAAGACCGAATCTGCCATGACACAGCTTTCCAAACAATTTTTTAATAAAACCAGTTCGCGTGAATATGTGGCCCTGGTTTGGGGAAATGTTGAGGCAGAAGAAGGCGTTATAGAAGGAAATATTGGTCGTCATCCTAAAAACAGGCTTCAAAATACCGTTTATATAGGAGATAAGGAAGATCAAGGCAAGCCGGCTGTGACGCATTATAAGGTGTTGGAAAGGTTTGGGTATGTCACGTTGGTTTCCTGCAAACTGGAGACCGGAAGGACACACCAGATCCGAGTGCATATGAAACATATTGGACACACCTTGTTTAACGACGAACGATACGGAGGCGAGAGAATTTTAAAGGGCACCACTTTTACAAAATACAAGCAATTTGTGGATAACTGTTTTAAATTATTGCCAAGACAGGCTTTGCATGCCAAAACCCTCGGGTTTGTGCATCCCGTTACCAAAGAATGGATGAGTTTTGATTCCGATCTTCCGCAGGATATGACAGATTGTATCGAAAAATGGCGAAGTTATTCTAAAAATCAAAAGGATTTTATAGACGATTAGGGCGTGCCCCCAATAAAAATTGGGGTCGGGCTTTCGGCAGTCGCTTCCCGGAGAAAAACCGGGAGAGCTCCAACAATGCCTCAATCCCTCACGCAAATGAAAGACATCAAACCCTAAGGATATTTTATTATTCGTGCATTAGTGGCAAATTTTAAGCTTTTAAAATTGTTATTTTAGTGAATTGTTAGAACCTCATAAAATCTATTTGCTTTTTGGTCGCAACTCAATTCGATCAATAAAATCAGAAGAATGAAAATCGTTATATCACCCGCAAAAAGTCTGGATTTCAAAAGTAAGTTGCCAACTTCCCGGGGAACACAACCACAATTTCTGGAAACTGCCATCAAAATAAATCGAAAAATGGAACGTCAATCAAAGGCGAAACTCCAGCATTTGATGGATATTAGTTCCAACTTGGCAAATTTAAACTTTGAGCGATATAAAACTTTTGAAGAAGAACATACCAAAGAAAATTCACGTCCGGCGATCTATGCCTTTAATGGAGATGTATATATTGGTCTGGATGCCTATACTATTCCTATAAAAAAACTTGAGAGCTTACAGGATTCTTTAAGGATCTTATCAGGAATGTATGGAATATTAAAACCTCTGGATCTTATTCAGCCTTATAGATTAGAAATGGGAACCTCCATTGGGATAGATAGAAAAGTTGATTTATACGGGGTTTGGCAAAAAAAAATCACTAATTCCCTTAATGAAGAATTGCAAAAAGACGAACTCTTTATAAACCTGGCAAGCAAAGAATATTTTAAAGCTATAGATAAAAAGCGATTAAAAGTTCCCGTGTTCACTCCTGTTTTTAAAGATCTAAAGAACGGAAAACTAAAGATAATCAGTTTTTTTGCTAAAAAGGCCCGTGGTGAGATGGTGCGCTATATTATTGATAAAAATATTGATTCCATTGAAGGCTTGAAAGGTTTTGATTATGATGGTTACCGCTATAGTGAAAACGATTCCACAAAGGAAAATGAATTGGTATTTATAAGGTAAACCTGATAAATTCTAAAATTTTAAAAATTCTAATATTATTTTTGTAGAATTCCGGCAATAATTCCTAGAATCAAACAGGGTTCAAAACACTGCTTGCCCTAATATTTCAGGTTTTTTCTTTTTATCATCAAGCTCAAATTTTCAGATGGATTGAGGCCAAAAAGTTGTTTATTGTACGTTTTGTCAAATAACAAATTCTAAGTGATCAATATACTTACACAAAAATCAAATAAATTCCCCGTTAAATTTATAGTATTCTCAAGTCTACTGTATTTTTTTTTGACTATCCAAAATTTTCAGTCTATTAGTCTATAGTCTTTTCTTTTATTGGTATTTAATCCTAAACAGCAATAAAGATGGTTCATTCCATAAAATAATTAATTATCTTCCGAGCCGAAAAAGTTTAATAGAAAAGCAGTTTAAAAGATGGAAATTAAAAAGGTTTTAGTTGCGAATAGAGGAGAAATTGCCATACGTATATTTCGGGCTTGTACAGAGATTGGTTTAAAAACAGTTGGGATTTATACATTTGAGGACAGATACTCTCTTCACCGATATAAGGCTGATGAATCTTACCAAATTGGTAGTGATAATGCTCCCTTAAAACCCTATTTGAATATTCAAACCATTATTCAAATTGCAAAGGAGAACGATGTTGATGCGATCCATCCAGGTTATGGATTTCTTTCGGAAAATGCCGAGTTCGCAAAACAATGTGAAGAAAACGGAATCATTTTTATAGGGCCTAAAGTTTCAGTATTAAGCTCTTTGGGAGATAAGGTAAAAGCAAAAGAAGTTGCCGTAGCCAGCGATGTTCCGGTTATAGAAAGCAATCAAAAAGACTTAACTTCTGTTGAAATTGCCCTTGAGGAAGCTGAACGAATAGGCTATCCTTTAATGCTAAAAGCTGCTTCTGGCGGTGGTGGCAGGGGAATGCGGGTTATAAGGGATAACCAGCAATTAAAAAAAGCATTTCCCGAATCTAAACGTGAAGCAGGAAATGCATTTGGGGACGACACTCTCTTTATTGAGAAATTTGTGGAAAATCCCAAACATATCGAAATACAGATTGTTGCAGATAATTACGGGAACATCGTACACCTCTTTGAGCGCGACTGTTCAGTCCAACGCCGTTATCAAAAAGTAATTGAATTTGCACCTGCTTATGGTCTCGATCAAAAGATCAAAGAGAAACTATACGAATATGCCATAAAAATCTGTAAAGCTGTAGACTATAATAATATAGGAACAGTCGAATTTTTGGTAGAAGATGATAAGATCTATTTTATTGAAGTAAATCCGAGGATTCAGGTAGAACATACCGTAACCGAAATTATCACGAATATTGACTTGGTAAAGGCACAAATTTTTATTGCCGGTGGATATAAATTAAGCGACAAACAAATTAAAATTGAAACTCAGGAAAGCGTCCATATAAATGGGTATGCTCTTCAGTGTAGAATTACCACAGAAGATCCTAAAAATGATTTCAAACCCGATTACGGGACCATTACTACCTATAGAAGCGCTTCCGGGTTTGGAATTAGGCTCGATGCGGGAAGCGTTTACCAGGGAGTTACCATCTCCCCATTTTTTGATTCCATGTTAGTAAAGGTTTCTGCCAGCTCAAGAACACTTAATGGAGCTTGTAGGAAAATGAGGCGCGCACTTGCAGAATTTAGGATAAGAGGTGTTAAAACCAATATGGCTTTTCTGGATAATATCCTTCAAAATGAAATTTTCAGGGAAGGACAGGCAACTGTGAATTTAATAAATAACCATCCGGAACTATTTGTAATTAGGGAGCCCAGAAACCGTGCAACCAAATTGGTGAGCTTTTTAGGCGATATTACGGTAAATGGAAATCCGGATGTGAAGGAAGTCGATCATACTAAAAAATTCCTGATACCAAAAGTACCGGAATTCGATAAATACGGAGCTTATCCAAAAGGAACTAAAGATCTATTGACCGAATTAGGGCCTGAAAAATTTTCACAATGGCTTTTGAATGAAAATAAAATTCAGTTTACCGATACTACAATGCGTGATGCACACCAAAGTCTTTTGGCTACAAGGATGCGAACCCATGACATGATGAAAGTAGCTGAAGGCTTCGCTAAAAATCATCCCAACACTTTTAGTATGGAAGTATGGGGGGGCGCAACCTTTGATGTTTGTCTGCGCTTTTTACATGAAAATCCTTGGGAACGTTTGCGATTGCTTCGACAAGCGATGCCAAATGTGCTTCTGCAAATGCTAATCAGGGGTTCCAATGCAGTAGGTTATAAGGCATATCCCGATAATCTCATCGAAAAATTTGTCACCGAAGCTTCTGAAAATGGCATAGACATTTTTAGAATTTTCGATTCCCTTAACTGGATGGATTCTATTGAACCTTGTATTAAGTCTGTACGAAAAAACACCAATAGTCTTGCAGAAGCATCTATTTGTTATACCGGCGATATTTTAGATCCAAAAAGGACAAAATACACCCTGGATTACTATCTGAAACTGGCAAAACAAATGGAAGATGCCGGAGCTCATATTTTGGGGATTAAAGATATGGCAGGTCTCTTAAAACCTTATGCCGCACAGGAGTTGATTTCAGCATTAAAATCACATATCAATATACCAATACATTTACATACTCATGATACCTCTTCCATTCAGTCTGCAACTTATCTTAAAGCAATTGAAGCTGGGGTAGACGTTGTGGATGTTGCCTTAGGTGGATTATCAGGTCTTACATCACAACCAAATTTCAATTCTATAGTGGAAATGATGAAATTTGAAAACCGTGCCGCAGACTTTGATATGGAAAAATTAAATGAATATTCCAATTATTGGGAAACAGTTCGAACTTATTATTATCCTTTCGAAAGTGGCCTTAAATCCGGTACCGCTGAGGTTTATCAGCATGAAATCCCGGGAGGTCAGTATTCCAATTTGAAACCACAGGCAGAATCATTGGGGATCAACGAACGCTTTACTGAAATCACACATATGTATGGTGAGGTAAACGACCTTTTTGGGGATATAATCAAGGTGAC
>Ga0307486_1000278_pt1 | contig 50708 bp, 53 predicted proteins | sample CBIW02metaG_FD_203663 | JGI IMG/M metagenome (GOLD analysis project Ga0307486, IMG submission 203663) | Sea-ice brine microbial communities from Beaufort Sea near Barrow, Alaska, United States - CBIW 0.2 | ecosystem: Environmental > Aquatic > Marine > Coastal | place: USA: Alaska | collected... | reverse complement strand
TTAAATCCATAAGGGGAGCAGATGACTTCTGTGTAATCAGATCTGTAGTAGATACCCTCATCAAAAAGTCTGAAAATGTATTGCAGAACCTTACTCATATCTCTCAGTTAGTACCTGAGTAGTTACCACATATTAATTATTGTGGTCATGTGCTTTCATATCCCTAGGTTCAAAACTCCTAATTAGTCTTATGCTCAACTAATTCAAGTTGAAAGTCCTGTATTATCAAATGATGAATTTAGAAAGTTTATCATTTCCAAGGGCTACTCATCAAAAACACCTTTTCCTAAATTTGATGTCTAACAATCAGGAGTATCTCACTACTTCGATAACTAAGACGTTGAAAGCATATTGCTGTTTATCCTCAAAATACCTTAATTCACAGAAATTCATTTAATTAGAAGCAAATTTTCGCTTATATTTTAGACTTCATTTAATAATTCGACAATGAGTTTTCAAATAAAATCAACCTCAGAATCATACGATGTAATTATTGTAGGCTCTGGAGCGGGAGGCGGAATGGCTTCCAAAATCTTATCTGAAGCCGGTCTATCGGTGGCAGTAGTAGAAGCTGGAGAAGATTTTGACCCCGCAAAAGACGAGGATAGAACCCAATTAAGACCGCCTTGGGAATCACCAAGACGTGGAGCTAGTACGAGAATAAGACCTTTTGGTGATTTTGATGCTGCTATTGGGGGTTGGGACATCGAGGGGGAACCTTACACTCATAAGAATGGGACTAAGTTTGACTGGTTTAGATCTAGAATGGTCGGAGGACGTACCAATCACTGGGGAAGAATATCACTTCGCTTTGGACCAGACGATTTCAAGCGAGCAAGCATCGATGGATTAGGCGATGACTGGCCGATTGGCTATGATGACCTCAAACCTTATTACGACAAAGTAGATAAGTTGATTGGAATTTTCGGATCAAAGGAAGGCATTCGCAATGAGCCTGACGGACTTTTCCTCCCTCCTCCTAAGCCTAGACTTCATGAACTATTCATGAAAAAGGGAGCTGATAAGGCAAATATCCCAATGATCCCTTCAAGGCTATCTATACTCACCAAGCCTATTAATAAAGATCGTGGCGTGTGTTTCTTCTGTGCTCAATGTAATAGAGGATGTCAAGTATACGCAGATTTCTCTGCAGGAACCTGTTTGCTACATCCAGCCATGAAAAAAGGCAAAGTAGATCTCTTTACAAGTTCTATGGTGAGAAAAGTGAATTTGGATGAAAAAGGAAAAGCAACGGGGGTTTCCTTCATAAGCAAAGCGGATATGAAGGAATACAAACTCAACTCAAGAGTAGTAGTATTAGGAGCTTCAGCTTGTGAATCTGCCCGTATCCTGATGAACTCAAAATCCAAATCCCACCCGAATGGAATAGGCGGCGACTCTAATGCGTTAGGACGTTATTTACATGATTCTACAGGATCAGATAGAATGGCAATTCTCCCTGATTTAGTGGATCGCAAGCGATACAATGAAGATGGAGTTGGCGGACTGCACATGTACACTCCCTGGTGGGGAGATAATAAAAAGCTTAATTTTGCCCGTGGATATCACATTGAATATTGGGGTGGAATGAGCCAGCCAGCCTATGGAACAGGCGGCAGTATGAACTCCATGCGCCAATATATCAAAGATGAATTTGGACAGCCAAGCCAAAACGGAGGCTACGGTGCAGGACTCAAAAAGGATATCCGAAGCCTTTACGGCTCCACTCTAGGGATGTCAGGTCGGGGAGAAAGTGTGCCTCGTCATGATAATTACTGCGAGATAGACCCAACTGTAGTTGATAAATTTGGTATTCCAGTGTTAAGATTTAATTACAATTGGACAGATCAGGAGATTCTGCAGGCTAAGCATATGCACGAGACCTTCGAAGAGATTCTGACAGGATCTGGAGCTACGCTTTTAGGAACAAAGCCCGGGCCTGAAACCAACTATGGCTTACTGGATCCAGGAAAAATCATTCACGAAGTGGGTACTACCAGAATGGGTAACGATCCTAAAACATCAGTTGTTAACTCCAACTGCCAAGCACATGATTGTGCCAACGTATTTGTTGTAGATGCGGGACCTTTTGTATCTCAGGCTGATAAAAATCCTACATGGACTATTTTGGCGCTGAGCTGGAGAACTTCAGAATATATAGTAGATCAATTGAACAAGAAAAATATCTAAGCCATGAATAGAAGAGAAAATCTAAAATTGCTATTTACCGGCTCTATTGGTACTGGATTACTACTCACAGGTTGCTCCCCAGAAGAGCAAGCCCTACCTCAGAATGCAGTTTTGGCCGGTGGCACCAAAGGTTACAGGACTAAAGAGGAACGCATGCGAGATCAAGAATTGCTTTCTGAAACCTTCTTTACCGACGTAGAGCGTAAAAAGCTAACTACCATGGTAGATATCATCATGCCCAAAGATGATGAGTCTCCAGCTGCTTCAGAAATCGGAGTGGTCGATTTTATGGAATTTATGATGAAAGACCAACAATACAACCAGACAAGAATGCGTGGTGGATTGATGTGGTTGGACTTTGAAGCTGACGAAAAATACGGAAAGTCTTTTAATGAGCTTTCTCAAGATCAAGTCATCGCAATCGTAGAGGAAGTAGCCTGGCCTGCCAAAGCTAAACCAGAATATCAAGGTGCTGTAAGTTGGTTTAATATGGTACGTGACATGACCTGCTCAGGGTATTTCTCTACCGAGCCTGGATGGAAATACATTGGATATGTAGGGAACAAACCCAATGTATGGGACGGTGTGCCTCAAGAAGTAATGGATAAGCACGGATTCAAATTAGAAGAAAAATACCTTTCAATTTACCTCAAACCTGACGATCGTGGCACCATCGCAGAATGGGATGATGCTGGAAATCTAATCGCTTAATGCTTAAACCCGATCTAAACAGATCGGGTTTTTTTGTCTGGTTATATTTAGTGGTATCTTTTTGAAACTCAACTATGACAAAACTTCAGTATTTACTTAGCCTCTTTTTATTTTTTAATTTGTTGGCCTGCTCCGAAAAGAGAGCGAATACAGAATCAGCTGATCTACAATTTGATTTGGAGCGGATAGATTCTTTAGATCTCGACATCTTAGGGGCTCCTGTTTTGGCTTCAACAAATGAAAGTAAAAACGTAGTATTTTATGATTTCCCGTCGCAAGAAATCCTAATAACGGACAAAGCAGGAGAAATCCAACATCGTTTCTCCAAACAAGGTGACACGCGCCCGATACCTACAGATTCATGATGGAGCTACCCATTCTTAGGGGAGAAGAGCGGGTAATAATTCTAGGACTAAACCCACTTTCACTCCATGTCCCCGCCATATTTACCCCCCGATGTCCGTGTAATCTTTGGACTTTGACTTGTTTGGGAGTCTCATCCCATCGGTTATCCCTGATATGGTTCGTATTGATGGGGGCAGAGTTTTGACGCCAGCTTCCTTCAGCTTCCTCCTCACCAAGGACACCCTTGCTATTGGCTAGTGGTTGGCCATTACAAACCCCCACAGTGGACTTACACCACCTAGTGAAGTGCCATGCACGGCACACTCAAAAAAGCCCGATTTAAAGGAATCCAACCGAGCTTATTTATGAACCATCTGAATTAAAATATCCTGAATCCTGCTGAAAGTATAAATTGATTGATTCGCTGATCAGTATTAAAGTTGCCCACATTACTTGATAGCTTATTTAGCGAACTCTCGTATTTAGCATCGATAATAAAATTCCCGATATCCAACCCCACTCCAGCCTGGTAACCAAGAGTCGCCGATTTAAAATCGACATTTTTGACAGTTTGACCCGCGTCTTTCAGTTCTGAATTCACATCAATGCTAGCGATTGGACCCGCCTGAATTCTAAAGAAATTAAATAATTTTAACCCAACCATCACAGGGATATCCACTCGGTTAAAATCAGCCTCATACTCTTTGATAGGTTGATCTGCACCATCAAAAGTAAATTGTCCCTGAGTTTGAGTATAAAGCACCTCGGGCTGAAGATAAAAAGCACCGGCACCAATTCTTGCAAAAATCCCTACATGATATCCGAATTTGGCGTCTCCATGTTTGAATGCATCACTTGAAAGATCCAAATTAGTTTGGCTTAACCCTACTTTTGGACCTATGCCGAAACCCTGCGAATAACCCACCAAACTCATTGTCAGGAGAGCCAATAATAAAAGAGTTTTTTTCATAATCAACTTATTAATGTTTAGTGAAAGCTATAACGTTGGATACTGATAAAAATTAGCAATTCTCTTGCCAACCCTATAATCGCCACCACTAACAAAAAAAGGAAGCCTTCCGACTTCCCTGATTTTTAGGATCTAACTGCTTTTAAGCTGTCTGTGGATCACCAAACACTCCTACCAAATTTAATATTAAAAGAATAATAATAATTGGACATATCCATCGCACAAAAAACATCCAGCCTTTTCTATAGGGCCCTTTGAATCCGGGAGCTCCCAACTTCAGTTCGTCTGCATATTCGGAGATTTTAGAAGCCCACCCAGTATAAAGTGCAAGCATCAAACAAATTACTATCACCGCAAAAGTACCAAAAACGAAGTCCATGATACCAAAGAAGCCTTCTAGTTTATTTCCAAAGAAATTAATATGCAATGAATGAAAGAAGTTTCCCGGAATCTGTGATAAGGCAGAAGGTACTGAAAGAGCCATTGCTGCTAGACCAATAGTCCAAGTCGCTCTTTTTCTCCCCCACTTTCTATCATCAATCATATATGCCACTGGCACCTCAAGCATGGAAATAGTAGAGGTCAGCGCCGCCACCATCAATAAGATAAAGAATAGCGCACCTACAACATGACCGCCTGGCATTACTGCAAATACTTTCGGTAACACGTCAAAAACCAGAGCAGGCCCTGCAGCTGGATCTTTACCAGGAAGCAAGGCAAATAGTGCTGGAAACACCATCAATCCACCTAATAAAGCGACTGATGTATCCATTCCAGCTATCCATCCGGCAGATTGGACAATGTTAGATTTCTTTGGCAAATAAGAGCCAAAAGTAATCATCAAACCCCAGCCAACAGACATAGAAAAGAAAGCTTGACCTAGTGCTTGAAGTATTACAGCGGGATTGATTTTACTGAAATCAGGCTTTAAATAATATTCTATACCAGCACCTGCTCCCTCAAGAGTAACAGCTCTACCAGCTATAAAAATGATTATGATAAACAACACAGGCATCAAAAATTTAGACGCTTTCTCTATACCTCCTGACACTCCACCCAACACAATCACAATGGTCATCAAAATAAATAAGAACGTCAATGGAATAACATACATCGGCGTCTGTACAAACTCAGCAAAGTCTAAAGGAACATTAATGATCTCAGTAATAATATAGCCGACAGTCCAACCCGCAATCACAGAGTAGTAGCTGAAAACAAAGAAACAGACTACTACACAAAGTACTCCAGCTAGCTGCCAGAAAGCATTTCCGCCTGTCTCTCGTATAGCTCCGATTGGGTTTTTACCAGATTTTCTACCTAACGCTATTTCATTTAATAGTAGTGGTAAGGCAATAAAAATCACACATATTATATATACAAATACAAATGCACCTCCTCCATTTTGACCTACTAAATACGGGAATCGCCATATATTACCCAAACCAACAGCTGATCCCGCTGCAGCCATAATGAATCCTAGACTAGAACCAAACTCACCTCTTCCTTCGGGTTCTTTATTTACTGCCATAAAATATTCTAAAATTAAAATTTGGGTATAAAAAGCTTTTTAAGAGCTGGCTAAGTTAATTTGTTTTACCAAAATACCAATTGCCGTTCGGAAAGTTTTGGGTTCAAATCCCAACTGATTTCTAGCCTTTTCAATATTAAGTCCCGTTTTTAATGGTCGTTTTGCGGGTTGAGTGAATATAGTTGAGTCTGATTTTTTAATCAGACTTTTGTTGAGATCAAAATAATCCGCAGTGATATTGGCCATTTCATATGGCGTCAAAAAGTCTGGTCCTGATAGGTTAAAAATACCTTCCGCTTTTTGCTGGGCAATCAAAATACAGCCCGCAGCAAGATCTTCCGCCAAGGTGGGAGATCTAAATTGATCATCTACCACCTGAATTTCTTTTCCAGATTCCAAAGAGGATTTTACCCATAAGACAATGTTTGTCTTGGATAAATCGTGGGCTATCCCAAAGACCAAAACTGTACGTGCAATTGCCCATTTGAGCTTGCTCGCCATGAGAAGTTGCTCTCCTATCAATTTAGTCTCCCCGTAATAATTAACCGGTTCAGCAACAGCATTTTCATCCAAAGGACCATCTTTGCCAGAGAAAATAAAATCTGTAGATACAAATATAAAATGTGCATCAACTTTCTCTGCCGCATTAATCAGATAGGAGGTTGAATTTACGTTGGCATCATAACACGCTTGCTGGTTCAATTCGCATTGATCCACATTAGTCATCGCAGCTGCGTGAATGATGACCTCTGGCTTTGTTTCCAAGATGCACTTTTCTACTTCTGCTTCATTGGTGATATCTACAGAGACATATTCAAAACCTTCTCCTGGCAATCTACAAGGGCCTTTTCCACTAGCAATCACCTGAAATTCTCCGGCTTCTACCAGTTGATTTACCAATTTTTGGCCTAAAAGGCCATTTGCTCCAGTGATGAAAAGTTTCTTATTCATTGTCTTCCGGGTAGCTGTAGCCATATTCTTTTTCAATTTTATTTCGTGACATTTCTTCAACGGTCACCTTCATCACCACGGGATTTAATGGGCTATCTCGTGATCCAATAGGTTCTTCTGAGATTTTCTCCGCCACTTCCAATCCTTTGATGACCTGTCCAAAAACCGTGTATTCTTTATCCAAATGTGGAGTTCCACCCTCAGTGGTGTAGGCTTTTATTTCGTCGGGAGTGAAATCTTTAGACAACTTTAAGTTCAGTGACTTCTCCATCTCGTCTCTTTTAGACAAAATCAGCGTAGTCAAACTATCATATTCCTGTTCATTATATAGCCTGATATAAGTCTCTTTCAGCGCTCGCTGACTTCCCAATTCCATATATTTCAAAATTGCTTTTTGCAGCTCGATCATATCGGTTGTCAACTCTAATTGAGTATATACCTTTCCCAACACGATATAAAATTGCGAGCCATTGGAGCGACGCTGGGGGTTTATTCCATCACCTTGTCTGGCCGCAGCGATCATTCCTTTTTTATGAAAGTGATTAGATCGAATTTCCGCTGGCAAAGTGGGCCATTCGGTAGGGGGAAGTCCTTCTTTAGTAAAAACGTCTCCACCTTGGATCATAAAGTTTTTGACGATCCGCTGAAACTCTGTGGAATCAAACCTCCCGGATTCTGCCAATTCAATGAAATTTGACTTATGTGCAGGAGTGTCATCAAACAAGATTGCTACAATATCTCCGTATCGAGTCTCTATAGTGATGACAGAATCTTTGGAAGTCGAGCAGGACAACATTGTGCCGAGCAACACTACAAAAAGTAGAACCTTAGCTGGTGTCATTTATTAAGAGTACGTTTAATTTGATCTAAAATTTCTTTCCCGCCTGCGGCAAATACCTCATCAGCCAATTGGCGTCCTAAATCCTCCGGAGTTAACGGATCACCTTCAACCTGAATTGAAATCCTCTCCCTACCATCCAAACTGACGATTCCTCCACTTAACTTAAGCTTTCCCTGTTGCAATGTTCCCAATGCAAACACCGGAATACTGCATCCGCCATCCAGAATACTTAGGTATTTGCGCTCGGCTCTGAGTAAGATGGAGGTATCGGGATGATTACAGGCAATTTCAATACTTGATTTCAAAGCTTCATCCAACTTGCTCGCAATTTCTATTGCGATTGAACCCTGCCCTACTGCTGGAGTAAATTCATCCAATCTTAACTCCTCCACGATCATCTCATCATATCCCATACGATGAACTCCTGCAAAAGCTAGTAATATGGCATCGCAATGCCCTTCTTCCATCTTGCGGATTCGGGTTTGCAGGTTGCCTCGTATTTCAACGGTTTTGGCATGGGGATAGAAATGCTTTAATGTGGCGACCCTTCTGGTGGATGAAGTACCTATCAGAATAGATCTTTTATCCTGATGGAGAGATAGTGATCTGTCGGGCGAAAGCATGACATCATTGACCTTTTCTCTTTTTGTGAAAGCAATAATTTCGAAGCCATCTGGCAAAGTGGACTGCATGTCTTTGGCGCTATGAACAGCAATATCTATCCGGCGATCTTCTAGCTGATCTTCCAGTTCTTGCGTGAAAACACCTTTGCTTCCGATCTTGGCGATGGAGACATTCAATAGTTGATCTCCCTTGGTATCGATGATGACGATCTCAGACTTCAGACCAGCTTTGTTGAGTAAATCCTCTACATGATATGCCTGCCAAAGTGCAAGTTTGCTTCCTCGGGTTCCTATTTTTATTAGTTTACTCATTGATCAAGATTACGCTTGGGGTGACGTTTTTGTACCCTTTCTTCTATGAACTTTATGATTTCTCCAGCAATGTTTATTCCGGTTGCCTTTTCAATTCCTTCCAATCCAGGGGAACTGTTTACCTCCAATATCAGTGGACCACGAGCAGACTGAAGCATATCGACTCCGGCTACATCCAAACCCAGTGATTTGGCGGCATTTAAGGCAGCCGTTTTTTCAGCTCTACTCAATTTAATTATCGTTGCTTTCCCTCCGCGGTGAAGATTGGATCTGAATTCTCCTTCGGCACCCTGTCTCTTCATCGCTCCCACTACTTTGCCATTCACCACAAAGGCACGAATATCAGCTCCTTTAGCTTCTTTGATAAATTCCTGAACAATTATCCTGGCTTTCAATCCGTGAAAAGCCTCAATTACTGATTGGCTAGCCTTTTTTGTCTCCGCCAGCACCACTCCTAATCCCTGAGTACCTTCTAATAACTTGATGATCAACGGAGCTCCACCTACGTGCTCAATAATTTGCTTTTCGCCACCTTTCGAAAAATTAGTAAAAGCTGTTTTCGGCATACCCAGCCCAGCGCTTGACATGATCTGCAGACTGCGCAACTTATCTCTACTTCGTACGATCGCCTGTGAATTAACTACGGAAAACGCCCCCATTAATTCAAATTGACGAACTACAGCGGTACCGTAAAAAGTGACTGAAGCACCGATCCTCGGGATTATAGCATCTACATCAAGGATTTTTTCACCTTTATAAATAATAGAAGGCCCTTCTTGCTCGATGATAATATCACAGACGCTATGGTTGACAATAACACCTTCGTGTCCCGCAACTTTGATGGCCTCAAGTAATCTTCTGGTGGAATACAAATTAGGGTTTCTGGATAAAATTGCAATTTTCATAAATGAGTAGTATAGGTTGAATAACTCAACGATGCATGAGATTGATTTGGTACCATTATATCAAGTACGACTTGCCAAGATTGGATTTACTAACATTTACTAGAAATCTTTTTTTCAGGATTTTCCTTCCAAGCAATATAGCATTTCTCATACTTGACCGATCTGAAAGCGAAAACTCGGCAATGTATTCTTCACCTGCAAGCTGAAAATTTGTTTTGATCAGATAGCGAATCTCTGCATGTCCAAAGGAATTTTTCACTTTCTTTTTCCTGTAATTTTCAAACGTGACCACTTCACCTGTAAATGCCTTATGCCCTGATAAAAGAGGTTGAAATTTGAGAACTATTTTGCCTGACTCTTCAACCAGTTTAATGTTTTCTGCATGTATGGAGCTAGTGTATGCACCTGTATCCACTTTTGCCGACACTAAATGTAACCCTAATTCGGGTAGAGATATCTTCTCTTTTCTACCTATTAATTTCAATTCCATACTAGCTTATTTTTGCCATTAACCGGATAATATTCATAGATAAATCCGTGAAAATAAATTTGGCACTTCCGTTTCTTTCTAAATGATAATGAGCAGCATTAAATGCCTCATAAAGTTCTGCCACATGCTCTTCTTTGAGCACCTTACTGCTGATTTTATTGACGAACTCCCGGTCTACATTAGTAGTGCGTAAGAGCTGATCAAGATCACAATGCTTCAAAAGAATCTCTCGTAAGACACTCAATCCGGTAAGAAGTAATGACTTTTGAGCTTCCTTATCCAATTTGTGAAATCCGTCTGACAATCCAAAAATGCTTTTGAAGTCCGCACGATAGCAAAGTAAAAACCATTCCCTTATTTTGCCAACCTGCTGATCTTCCACTTGATCAACCAATCTTAAAGCCGATCTTAGATTCCCATCGGCAAGCATGGCTATTTGTGCTGCATTTTCTCCGTTGGCAAGGCTTTGGTCGACCAAATAGCCAGAAACCTCTTGATCTGTGAAAGCTCGGATCATGACTTTTTGGGTTCTGGAAAGAATTGTCGTGAGCAACTTATCAGCCTGGCTGGTGATGAGGATAAAAAGGGTTTTTGGCTGGGGCTCTTCTATGATTTTCAATAACGCATTTGCTGCAGAAGGATGCAAAAATTCAGCTGCCCAGATGATCATTATTTTGTATCCTCCTTCAAACGAAGTAAGTGAAAGCGACTGAATAATCTGACGAGCAGCAGTTTTGGATATATTCAGCTGCTTCTTTTGAAAATCGTTGAAATAAATGAAATCATTCACATTGCCATAGGGCTGAGAAAGGACAAATTTTCGCCAGTTGAGCAGATAATTTACTTTTTCATCCTCGTCCTTATCTTCTTTTTCTTTGGTGATCGTGGGGAAAGCAAAATGCATATCGGGCATCACCAATCTGCTCATTTTTTGACACGAGGGACATACGCCACAAGAATCCGTATCAGTAGGTTGCTCACAATATAAATAAGTGCAAAGTGCCAAAGCCATCGACAAATTAGCAGAACCCTCCGGTCCATGAAATAATAATGCATGCGCCAAATGATTTGTCTTGACAGCATTGATCAGTTTTTCTTTTGTCTCGGGTAAACCCGGTATAGTCTCAAATTGCATTGTTGTGATGGATCAAACAGATTTTTCCCAGATTCTATAGTTTTTCGACATCTCAAAGATACCCTTTAGAATATCGTTTTCTTCCTTGGAAAAATCAATACTTCTGCGAGCCCATACCGCTCTGGTTGTTTCTTCGAATTTTGGGTATTGGAAAGTAGTCAAACCTTCAGCTCCACCCCAAGAAAAGGAAGGAATAAAGTTTTTGGGGTATCCTCCACCAAAAATATTTGCACCGATTCCTACTACAGTTCCAGTGTTAAACATCGTGTTGATGCCACACTTGGAATGATCCCCCATCATCAAGCCGCAAAATTGCAAGCCGGTATTGATGTAACTTCCGTTGATATAATCCCAGAGCTTGACCGGAGAGTAATTGTTTTTTAGATTACTCGTATTGGTATCTGCTCCAAGGTTGCACCATTCTCCGATTACTGAGTTGCCGAGAAATCCTTCGTGTCCTTTATTAGAATATCCGAAAATCACAGAGTTGGACACCTCTCCTCCCACCTTGCAATGAGGACCTATGCTCGTATCTCCTTTTATTTTTGCCCCCATATTGATGGTAGAATGTGCTCCAAGCGAAAAAGGACCGCGGATGACTGCACCTTCTTGAATTTCAGCATCTTTTCCAATGTAGATTGGCCCATTTTCCGCATTCAAAATTGCGGCTCTCACCTGAGCCCCCTTTTCTATAAAGATGTACTCTGGAAAATAGGTCTTAGTATGAGGGTCATTGATTTCTTCAGAGTCTCTGCCCTGAGTGATCAAATCAAAGTCACTTCTGATTTGATCCCCATTGAACTGAAAGATATTCCAGCTTTTTAATAGAAGATTAGGTACTTGGCTGACTTGAATACTTTCTTTATGCCTTGCAAAATCAAGATTTTTATCAGTCTCCCCGATGTAGGTTGCTATTAACGTTTTGCCATAATATAAGGCTTGGTCATTGGTTAATTCTCTGAGCAGCGCTAATGAATTTTCATCTGGAAGCCAAGCTCCATTGATCGCCAAAGAATTTCCTTGGGCACGGGGATATTTCTTTTGAAGATATTCCTGAGTGTAGAAAAAAACCGGAAGCCCTGTAATTAGCTCCCACTTCTCAGAGATTTTTAAAATCCCCACGCGGATCTCTGCTACAGGACGGGTAAAAGTAAATGGAAGTAATGATCCGCGAATAGCAAGATCATCAAAGAGCATTATCGAATTCATTTGCCAAAAATAAAAAAGTCTTCCGGAATCCATGCTCCGGAAGACTTTTTAGCCTGAGATATGGAAGAATTACTTCTTCTTTGCGTATCTTCTGTTGAATTTTTCAACTCGACCCGCAGTATCAAGCATCATTTTCTTACCTGTATAGAATGGGTGAGACTCAGAGCTCACTTCCACTTTGAATACAGGATATTCGTTTCCATCTTCCCAAGTGATGGTCTCACTTGTTTCGATAGTAGATTTTGTTAAGAACTTGAATTCGCTAGAAGTGTCGTAGAAAACGACGTCTCTGTAGCTTGGATGGATATCAGCTTTCATAATATTGCTAGTTATATAGTACCTTTTTCAAATGAGGCACAAAGTTATCCTTTTTCACAAAGCTCACCAAATCTTTGTCAAGTATTTCTAAGTCAATTGCTGAAAAAAATTCAAAATTGGTTTATGATCACACAAAGTTATCCGACTCATTTAAAAATTTAAGCATTTTTCTAGTTTTAACCAATGCAAAAATTTAACAGACCCAATCTAGTGGTTAAGTCTCTGATTTTTAGTTTACCGCTTCTTTTGCCATTTTTTGCCTTTTCTTAAGGAAGCTATATTCCATAGGATAGAGATTACTATCAGCTAATGGACAGATATGAGATCCTACAAGGTGAAAATAACAGCGTTTTTCAGACAGCAACAAAACCATATCAACGAGACTTACTTGGCCACTGCTTAAATAGCCTTGTCACTGATCCAGTGCTACACTCAAGATCTGATCAATTTAACATAGCTTATTTAAGCCAGGATAACTGGGAGTTTGTAAGTAGAGGAACTTCGATTTCCAAGACCCCACTTTTCAATACATTCTATAACAGACCCGGTGATTTGGCCTCCTACTACAGTGATGAATTTGATATACAAGTGAGTCCTGTTCTTTATGTAAACAGAGGAATAGGAAGCGATAACGATCAAAATTCCAATAGACTCTCGCGTGGGGTAGTGATGCGTGGATCAATAGATAAGAAAGTTGGTTTTTATCCCTATTTCACTTCCTCGAAGGCTTTTTTCCTCACTTGGGTGAACGATTATACTGACCACAATGGAGCAGTGCCGGGAGAAGGGTTTTGGAAACAAAATAAAAATGGCGGGTACAGTTATTTTTCAGCCTTGGGACAGGTCACTTTTAATTTGACAAAAATTTCCAAGCGCAAGTGGGACATGACAGGAATCTCATTGGCGAAGGCTAGCGATCGTTCTTGCTCTCTGATTTTTCCAGACCATTTATGTTTGTCAAGCTTAAGGTGAACATCTGGAAATTCCAATGGACAAATATCTGGACTCAAATGACCACACATGTGGATTACGACAGAGTAAGACCCACAGATGGACGATATAAACAAAAGTATTTCTACTTTCATAGGTTGGGATTGAAGATCGGTAAAAAAGTGAATCTTGGGTTTTTTGAGTCAATGATGACTGATAAGTTGAACTTCAACTACTTTAACCCCTTAGTTTTTTCCAGATAGGTGGAGCAGTCTATCGGCACACCTAACAAGGTCATGTTAGGTTTGGATGGAAAATGGAATGTATACCCAGGCATGCAGCTATATAGCCAGTTTGCATTAGATGAATTTGTATTTGGTGAGTTTTTTTGGGATTGATGGGAAAAATTCAAAACGTAACAAATATGGAATTCAGGCTGGCTTCAAATATATAGACCTGTTTAAGATCTCAAATCTTGACCTACAATTGGAGTATAATTCCGCTCGTCGGTATACTTTTCAAGTGAAAAATTATCACCAATCTTACAGCAACTACCGAACTCCACTTACGCACCCTGGAGGAGCAAACTTCAGGGAATTCATCGAAATAGTAAGATACCAGCACATTTTAAAGTTGAGACTTACTTTCACCAGCATGTATCAACTAGCTGAAGCAGATCCCGACGCCCAGACTAACTGGGGAGGAGATGTGCTCAAAAATAGCTTGCAAAGAAGCCCGACAGGGTTATCCAATAATCTAACCGGGGAAGGCGTCAAAAATCAATAGGTGCAGACCAATCTAAATGCAAGCTATATGATCAAATACAATTTCTTTATAGATGCTACTCACACCTTCAGGGGAACCAACCGCGGAGGATTTAGACAGTCCAGAAATCAAGCAGCTTTTGCAACTCGGGGTTCGATGGAACTTCCTGATTCCAGATTACACTTACTAAAGGAAGCTCAAACATTCAAAATTGCGTAACTTTCGCGATTATTCTTCCCTGATATTGCCCTATGAAGACTTATTTACGAATTCTCTCCTATGCTAAACCTTATGGGGAATTCGTGCCTGTGTACGTCATTTATGCCTTCTTGTCTATCGTTTTCGGATTGCTCAATTTTACACTTCTCAAGCCACTTTTCGATGTGATCTTCGAGCAGGTTGATCCTGTTACCCTGGTCAAATATGCTGAGAGGCCAGAATTCACGCTTTCAATAGAATATTTTTCCCATCTCTTCAATTATTACTTTCTTCAAATCGCTGAGAAGTATGGCAAATTGGGTTCACTCTATTATGTATGTGTCATTATTGTAGTATCGGTTTTTCTAGCTAATCTATTCACCTATTTATCTGGAGTTGTACTGGCTAAAGTGCGCGCTACGGTCATCAAACGAATGAGAATGGATATTTTTGGACATGTGAGTAAACTTCATATTGGGTACTTTTCAAGCGAGCGGAAAGGAGATCTCATGTCTAAAATGACAAATGACGTTCAGGAGGTCGAAAATACTATTGTTCAATCTCTGCGTGTAGTATTTAGGGAGCCCGTGACCATCATACTTTACTTCTCAGTGCTTTTTTTCATGTCGGTGAAATTGACCTTGTTTACCATACTCATCATCCCAATCTCGGGGGCCATCATTGGAGGCATCACCAGAAGGCTTAAAAAAACAGCGGTACAGAGTCAGGAATCCTTGGGAAGGATTGTAAATATTCTCGATGAGACACTTGGAGGAATGAGAGTAATCAAAGCATTCAACGCAGAGCGATTTATGCGGAACAAATTTGACAATGAGACGGATTTTTATGCTGATGTGAATGTCAATATGGCGAAGAAGAATGAGCTCGCCTCCCCTATTTCCCAATTTTTGGGAGTATTTGTGGTGGCGGGAATCCTGGTGTATGGGGGCGGATTAGTATTGAGTGGAGATACCGAATTGGGTGCTTCAGACTTCATCACATACATCATCATTTTTACGCAAGTACTCAATCCAGCCAAGGAGATATCCAGGGCAATGAGCAGTATTCAGCGGGGTATAGCATCAGCGGAGCGAATATTTACGGTGGTTGATACACCTTCTCAGATCAAAAACCCAGAAAAAGCATTGCCTCTCAACGTCTTTGAGCATTCAATTGAGGTGAAGAATGTCAATTTTGCCTACCTGGATCAACTGGTACTTAAAAATATAAATTTCACTCTGAGCAGAGGCAAGACCATTGCCCTGGTAGGTCCTTCGGGAGGAGGGAAATCTACCTTGGCAGATCTTGTCCCTAGATTTTACGACCCAAGTTCTGGGGAAATCTGTTTGGACGGAAACAATTTAAAGTCTTTTGACTTAAAAGAATTAAGAGGACTGATGGGAATTGTCACTCAAGAATCCATTTTATTTAATGATAGCGTATTTAATAATATTGCCTTTGGAGTTGAAAATGCGACGTTAGACCAAGTGAAAGAAGCAGCGACAATTGCAAATGCCCATGATTTTATTGAAAAAATGGAGAATGGTTATGAGACTTCCATTGGAGAAAGAGGGTCAAAACTTTCCGGTGGTCAGCGTCAGCGAATAAGTATTGCCAGAGCGGTATTAAAGAATCCTCCAATTCTAATATTGGATGAAGCAACCTCAGCGCTCGACTCTGAATCCGAACATTTGGTACAAGAAGCCTTAACCAAATTAATGAATAACAGAACTACGTTGGTGATCGCACACCGATTAAGTACTATTCAACACGCGGACGAAATATTGGTAATTGAGGGAGGGGAAATTGTACAGAGGGGAACACATTCTGAGCTGAATCAGGTAAAAGGGCTTTATCAGAAGCTTTCTAGTATTCAGTCCGTTTAGTATATTCGTTAAATCTAATTTTAAAACCCATGAAAAAACTTCACCAGATCATTCAGATAGCACTATTAGTCTATTTTGGTGCTTTTCTTATTTTCTTTATCGCTTTTGACACGTTGGGAAGTGCCATAGGGATGGAAGAAATTACCTCAGATTCTATGGTAAAAATTACCTTGATCGGTTTGATACTATTCCTTGTAGCTTGGGGAAGTAGCTATGTAGCCTATCAGAGTCTCGCCTCTAAAATCAAAAAAATGGAGACTGAAATGAATTCTCTGAAAGCAAAAATTTATGACTTTGAGCATCCGGTAATCCCTACTAAACCCGGAGCTACTCCAGGATACAAGCAATTATCCGCTACTGATCCAGAACCAAGTAATCTTCCTCCAAGACAAAACTTTACCGATAATAAATAACAATACGTTTAAGCAGCAGCTTAATGAAAAATCTATCCTCAAATACGAGTTTAATTTTTGTAAAAGCCTATATTGAGGAGACCAACAGGTCTCCTTTTTAAATTATGGTAGCTAAAATTTTTGGGAGTGCAGTATCCGGGGTGGACTCCAACATCATCACAATCGAAGTGAACGTAGGTCAGGGAACAAGTTTCTTCCTGGTGGGTCTTCCCGACTCGGCAGTCAAAGAATCCCAACAGCGAGTGGACAGCGCGTTAAAACACTTTGGATATAGAATGCCACGACAGAAAATAGTCATCAATCTTTCTCCCGCAGATATGCGCAAGGAAGGATCTTCTTACGATCTACCTATCGCTATGGGAATTCTTCAAGCCTCGGAACAAGTAGAATTTCCTGCTTTGGGAGACTATATAATCATGGGAGAGCTTTCATTGGATGGAACTTTGATGCCAGTAAAAGGAGTACTTCCTATTGCTATTGAAGCCAGAAAAAAGGGATTCAGAGGCTTTATTCTTCCTTTGGAAAATGCTGAAGAAGCCTCTATTGTCAATAATTTAGATATCATTGGAGTCGAGAATGCCCAGCAGGCAATAGATTTTTTAGCAGGCGAATTAGAGATTGAGCCTTTGGTGACTGATACACGGGAGATTTTCTATCATTCCTTAAAAGACATCGAATTTGACTTTTCAGATGTTCAGGGGCAAGAAAATATGAAGCGTGCTATGGAGATTGCGGCTGCAGGAGGTCATAATATGATCATGATCGGACCTCCGGGAGCTGGAAAAACCATGCTTGCCAAGCGCTTGCCTTCCATTCTCCCTCCATTGAGTCTGTTGGAGGCCTTAGAAACTACAAAAATACATTCCGTTGCAGGCAAGCTGGGAAAAAACAGCTCACTCCTAGCCAGAAGACCATTCAGATCGCCCCATCATACCATTTCAGATGTCTGCTTAGTTGGCGGAGGAGGTAATGCACAACCAGGAGAAATGTCTTTGGCACATAATGGCGTATTGTTCTTAGATGAGCTGCCTGAGTTCAAAAGAGCGGTTCTCCAGGGAATGCAACAGCCACTAGAAGAGAGAAAAGTGACCATTGCACGAGCAAAAGTTTCGGTGGAATTTCCGGCCAACTTCATGCTTATTGCCAGTATGAATCCATGTCCATGTGGATATTACAATCACCCAGATAAGGAGTGTGTGTGCGGACCGGGAATCGTACAGCGTTATTTAAATAAAGTTTCCGGTCCTCTTCTGGATAGAATAGACTTGCATGTTGAAGTCACGCCCATAAAATTTGACGAGATGACCTCGATGCGTAAAAACGAATCCAGCAAAGTAATTCGCCAGCGGGTAATAAAAGGAAGAGAGCGCCAAAATGAGCGGTTCAAAGACTACCCCGAAGTTTTTTGTAATGCCATGATGTCTTCCCGCCAGGTGAGGGAAGTTTGCCAGATCACAGAAGCCGGAAAAATGCTTTTAAAAAAAGCGATGGAAAGACTGGGGTTATCAGCCAGAGCCTATGATAGAATTCTCAAAGTAGCCAGAACTATAGCCGACATTTCTGGCAGTGAGGACATCAAAGTCGAGCATTTGGCGGAAGCGATACAGTATAGAAGTTTGGACCGAGAAGGCTGGGCGGGGTAAATTTAAAAGGAGGGAATTGGGATAAGAGAAAATTAGATCTGTAACTAAAGACAGGTCTGACTCGCTCAAATTCTTTATCTCTACACATAGCATGCATCTAAGGGGGGGGGCGAGATCAAACCATCTAAAGCGCTTACTTCAACTCCTGAAAAACCTTTTTTTCAAAGTCAAAATTAGAAAGTAGCACTATACAAATCTTCGAGTCCTGGTGACTTACTATGAATACATTATGAAATTTAGGTTGGAACGTCTCTACTCCTTTGTCATCCCACCCCTTGATAGAATGATATCTAAAGACACCGGCAATTTTAAAAGGTATTTCTAATTTCAAAAATCACTACTAATTGATCCATGAAAAAAATCTCCAAACGCGCCATTCAATTTTTCTTTCTCGGAATTTTTGCTTTCTTTTTATTTGAAATTATATAGGACTGGGACGAACCTAAACAAGTCATTCAGAATGGATATGAAAACGGTAAAAATAGCCATCAAAAAGTAAATACTTCAAAATGAATTTAGACCCCATAAACCTAGCTGATAAATTCTCCAAATTCACTGATCATTGGAATCCCAGAATTGTAGGAGAACTCAATGGTCAGCATGTAAAACTTGCCAAGCTCAAGGGTGAATTTGTCTGGCACTCCCATGAGCATGAAGACGAGCTTTTCTTAGTAATAAAAGGGACACTCACCATGGAATTTCGAGAGAAAACCGTCCAACTCCAAGAAGGTGAATTTCTCATCGTGCCAAAAGGAGTAGAACATAAACCCGCTGCTGACGAGGAAGTCTCAGTTCTATTATTTGAACCTGCATCTACTTTAAATACCGGGAATATATCGAGTGAATTAACAAGAAATAATATTGAACGTATTTAATTCTACTTTTAGACTCTAGTATTCGGGTTTATGATAGTACCTATCGATATCTTTTTGTCTTGCAGAGTGCCTGATATTCATTTGTTTATAAAGCTTTTCAGTGGTATCTGAGTCTGTAAATAGGTGTGCAATGATCAATATTCTTGCATCTCTCACGCTCATCAGTTCGTATTCTTGTTTATTTTCGAATTTGACTTGTTGCAAATAAACATAAGCCATCATTACCAGAGCCTGATGATGATACCAGGCTATCCACTTTCTTACCTGATATCCAAACAGACCGAGTTCGTTTTTTGTGTCATCAAAACTCCTCTCCACCCAATACCGACTGCATTGAAAATAGGCATATTCTTTTTCCGAATAATCTTCCATTGATCCATTACTGAAACTGAATTTCACCTTTGGATTTTTCTCTTTTGTTTTTGTGATGACCAATGTTCTTTTTCTTTCTTTTGACTCTACACCGTACTAGTGCCATACTTGGCAAATATGAACATAGACCTTTTCCACCCTTTGGCCGTTTTTCTGATGGTGACTTCTTTCCAGTCACTAGGAACTAAGCTTTGGTAATATTCTGCCAGTTTTGTGGCTTCCACGTTAGGCTTAACCGCAGTTGGTTTTCTTCCTTTTTTCCTTTTTTTTTCAGGAATAGACAAGCTGGGTTCGCTCATAAACACGGGTTCACTTTTATGGCAGTCTAAGACATGAAACAGTCCCTGATCGTCCAATCCGTTGGATAATTCTGAATTGTGACCATATGATCCATCGCCGCCAATCCAGTCAAACTCGACTCCCAGCTTAACTTTTGCTTTCATGAGCTCCAAGGCCAGTTGTGGTTTTGTTTTAAAGGATCTGTGTTCCTTTGGGATACCGGCCTTTTCACAACGTCTTTCATCATCGGTCCAGTCTTTGGGCAAAAAAAGTGCTGAATCAATCAATGTCGTAGTGTCCTGATTACCTAAAGAAAGGTATACTGCCACTTGACAATTATCTACTTTTCCGACAACTCCGGCGTACTGTCTTCCTACTCCGACAGACATTTTACCTTTTTTCAGGTGTCCACTTTCGTCAATAATAGCCCCGGTTGGCTTACCTGATTTCCCCTTGCATTTCCGCATTAAATTATTGGCATGGAAGGCAGTTTTATTGTTTAGCTCAGCATAGTCCCACTTGGACTCACTCAAAAATTGGTGGTATTGATGACACGTAACTTCTTCATTACCAGGTCCTACCATTCTTTCCATATTGGTATGATCATTTTGACATCGCATCAAATTTACGGCATAATGATAGGCCATGGGTTGATTAATGGAAGTATAAACATCAAAAGTACGACGGTAAGATTTTACGTGATCAAATAAATCATCTATCAGATTATCAATTATAGATGGTATTCTAGTCAATTTTTTTTATCAGATAGTCCTTGAGCCATTGTCAATTTCTATCTTAACGTGAATGATGCCTTAATATAGGTATAGTAAGACCTGTTTTTCAGAGTCTAAAAGTAGAATTAAGGTGAAAAGAAATATTTCTAATTAGAAATTTACTCTTAAAAATAGCTGATCGAATATAGTCTTGTTAGGCCCAATATGGAATTGGGGAGGTTATTTGAATGCAAATTTATATATTCTACTTATCTGCAAATCATACCTCTAAGACTATGAAATTCAACAGCCCAAACCTACTCGGAGCACTATTTTTAATACTGCTTGGTTTTGGGGCAGGATTGGGACTGAAAGGAGGCTATAACAGTGCGGAAAAAGGGGGGATTCTTGGGATAAATCATATTGCTATCGTCACCAAAGATTTTGAAATGGCCTCCAGTTACTATCGCGATACTCTTGGTTTCCCCGTGGCTATTGAACTAAAGGATGAAGATGGGAATCCAGCTTGGACTTATTTTCAGGTGAGTAAAACTACTTTTATTGAACTCATTCCAGAAAGCGCAACAAGACCAGCAGGATTGGAACATTTCGGTTTGGAAACCTGCGGAACTGAATCATTACTTATTCACCTCCGTGAATTGGGAATAGATGCAAAAGGGCCAAGAATAAGCAGCATCTCAGGCATACATTTTGGAAGCACAAAAGATATAGATGGAGTACCTATAGAATTTATCGGGACAGTGCCCGGCTCACTTCACAAAAGGGCAATTGACAATTGGGATAACAAAAAATAAACGTAATACACCTATGAAATATTTAGCACTCTTGCTCTTGTCCACTTCATTCACCTGCTTTGGACAAGACATCATTTCTACGAGAAAAGGAGATATTACCATCTCTACTATTAATCATGGATCCTTGGTTTTGGAGCAAAATAACCAGATCATCTACGTAGACCCATACGGAGGTTCTGCACTTTTCGATGCACATCAAAAACCAACCATAGTTTTGATAACTGACATCCATGGAGATCACCTGAATGAGGAAACTTTAAACGGATTAGATTTGTCAGAAGCCACATTGGTTGTTCCTCAGGCAGTAGCCGATAAATTGCCAGCGGGAATCGGTAAGACCATCATTGTAATAGAAAACGGTCAGTCTAAGAACATCAATGATGTAAAAATCGAAGCTATTCCGATGTATAATTTGCCGGAAAAACCAGATTCCCCTCACACCAAAAGCCGGGGAAATGGATATGTGGTTCACTTGGGCGGCAAACAGATTTACATCTCAGGTGATACAGAAGACATTCCTGAGATGAGGGCACTCAAAAATATTGATGTGGCGTTTGTATGTATGAATCTACCTTACACCATGGATGTAGATCAGGCGGCAAGTGCCGTTTCGCAATTCAAACCTGGAATCGTATACCCCTATCACTATAGAGGTAGCGATGGGTTCAGTGACATCGAAAAGTTTAAGATGTTGGTCAATGAAGCTGCACCTGAAGTGGAAGTTAGACTCCGAAGTTGGTATCAGTAAAAAAATCGGCGGAATAGAAGAGATCTATTCCGCCATTTTTCATTTTAACGCATTCTCCATGTCTTCGAGTAAGTCGTCTAAATGTTCTAACCCAACTGAAACTCTGATTAGATTTTGAGGCGTTTTGGTATTTGGACCTTCAGAGGCCGCTCTTCTTTCAATCAGACTTTCTACTCCCCCTAAGCTCGTAGCGTTGGTGAAGAACCGCAAATTGGAGACTACTCGATCAGCGGACTCCATCCCACCCTTTGCTAAGAAAGACACAATCCCACCAAAGCCTGACATCTGCCGGGCGGCTATTTCATGACCAGGATGTTTTTTTAGTCCAGGGTAAAATACCTCCTCGACGTTTTTATGATTGGAAAGAAAATTGGCTAATGCCATCGCGTGCTCAGCATGACCTTTCATTCTGTACGGAAGAGTCTTTATGCTTCTACATAAATAGTAGCAATCCATAGGAGAAGGCACCGCTCCACCACTGATTTGCACATTTTTTACCTTGCTCCAGAATTCATCCTCTTCCTTACAAATGAGCGCTCCACCCAAAATATCGGAATGTCCCCCAAAATATTTTGTACTTGAATGCATCACGATGTCAACGCCCAAATCCAGGGGATTCTGAAAAACGGGGGTAGCAAACGTATTATCACAGGCAACTACTGCTCCCTTAGCCTTGGCCAGTTTCGCAACAGCCTCGATGTCTGTGATTTTTAAGAGCGGATTAGAAGGACTTTCTATCCACACCAATTTGGTGTTGGGCTGAAACGCATTTTCCACATTCGCCAAGTTGGTCATGTCAACGAAGGTGGCTTCCAGTACTCCTTTGAACATAGACAAAATCGCATTTTTTAGACCATGATACATATCATCCGGAGCGATAATATGTGAACCAACTTCAAGGGCCTGAAAGACTGACACCCCCGCAGCATTGCCAGAGGAAAAAGCCGCTGCATCCGCTCCTTTCTCCAACTTAGATAAAAGTTGTTCCAAAGCCTGACGGTTGGGATTGTTAGCTCTGGAGTAGATCATTGACTCTACCTGATGGATAAATGTGGTACTCAAAGTGATGGGCTGAATAACCGGTTTTTCGGTATCTGTGATGTTATTTCCGCCGTGGATAGCAAGCGTTTCTAGTCTCATGTGAGAAGATTTTATGACCTGGATAAATGAAAACGAAAATTAAGAATATATTTTGCAGTATGAAATCCCCTAAGGCCTTTCCTTTTTTATTCATTACGATTGCATTTATATGCTTTTACTATAATGCGGTCGCTCAGCTGACTTCAAGCCAACTCGGGATCATGGTGATCTCAAAGGACCAGCAAATTCCCGATGAGCCAAAAGTTGAAGGAAAGTTGGGAATCAAATGGAATGGAGATGGGAAATTGACCCTAACTCCAACAGCAAAAATCTCGTAGGCGTGGGACACCTCCTGAATGATGACAAAACCCAGCTATTCAATGGTGCAACGATGAAGGCATTTTAGAGAAGAAAATTAAACAACGTAATTTCGATTTAAGTCGGCGTCATCAGTACTGAGAATTTCAACATCTTTTATCCGACTGTGGGAGTAAGATTCTGGTAAACCATGATTAAATAAGCATTTTTTGGAATAGCCGCATTTCCAAATGCACACGTTTGCAAACGAATAAAGCCAGCGATTTACTGGCTTTATTCGTTTATACTTTAAAGTTCTAATGTCTTGAATCTAATAGCTAGTCTATCTAATTCTATCCACAGATTTGATCAATGCCTCATCTTTTCTTATAAATCTGTTTGCGAGCATATTACATACCATTGCTACTAAAATTGCCCAGAAGCCAAGTTGATAGACTCCATTATCGGCAGCGCCAATCTCTTTGTTCACACCATTGGTTATCAAAAAAACAACTGCGACCAACCCTACCATCATCAATGAATTGACCATATTAAGCATCATTTGACGCGCCCTATTTCGGTATTGAAAAATCGAAATGATCGCAAGCAACCCTGCAAAAGCCGCTAAAGCTGAAATATACCAATTGGAAGAGGAGCTCAAAGTTGCATCTGAAGCATCATAGTGTTGCATAAATAGTGCTGTCATCTTATAGGTTTGCTCAGAATCGGGTACGACTTGTATCCAAAGATCTAACCCTAAAGTCAGGCCCATCGCTACTGCTACCAGAAAGAGGAAAATTGATTGTACGCGCTGAATCATTTTTTCTAATTTTTTGCAAATAAAAGCCCTTATCTTTTTAATACCAAGGAATCAAGGTTTATCTACGTGAATTGGTCTGTAGTAGTATCTTTGCATGCTTATGAGTACAGCAAAAAGATACTTTCTTGATGTCAGCTATAAAGGTACCCGATATCATGGCTGGCAGATTCAGGCAAATTCATATACCGTTCAGCAGGCATTGGAGGCATCACTATCCACCTATTTCCGTCTTCCAATGGCAGTAATGGGAAGTGGGAGGACTGATACGGGTGTCCATGCGATCATGCAGATTTGTCATTTTGAGTGGGATGGAGCTATAGAGATAGACAAATTCCTAAGATCTATCAATGGAATACTTCCTGATGATATATCTATCAATTCTATCAGGGAGGTGAAACCAGAGGCTCATGCAAGATTTAGTGCCCGAAAGCGGTCTTATGTATATCGATTGATTTTACAAAAAAACCCTTTCCTGGACGAACTTGTCTGGAGACACTATTTTGACCCTAATATCGAAAGGATGAATCTTGCCGCTGGAGCTTTGCTCAGACATAATGATTTTGAATGCTTCAGCAAGGTACGAACCGAGGTGAAGCATTTTCGATGCGAAATAAAAACAGCTTATTGGGAACAAAAAGACGGTGAATTGGTATTTCATATAACTGCTAATCGATTTTTACGTGGAATGGTAAGAGCAATAGTGGGTACACTTCTAGAAGTAGGTTTGGGAAAGAAGGAAGCCGAAGATATGGATCAAATCATCGAATCTAAGGACCGAACCAACGCCGGAAGATCAGCACCCGCAAAAGGGCTATATTTGAGCCGAATTGAATATTCAGAAGACATATATTTAGACTAAGCATACTTTGAGCCTAGAAAAAGAAAAGACCTCATCAGGCGAAATAGTAGACACCGAAGTACTCAAGCAGCTATATGGCTTTGTTAAGCCTTATAAAAAACAGTTCTATTTTTTGATTTTTTTCACAATAGCGCTTGCCTTGCTGGCACCTACTAGACCTTATTTTATACAAATAGCCATAGATGATTACATCGCGGTGGGAGATGGAGCCGGACTACTCAAAATAATTTATCTATTGGTCGGCCTGATGATTATCCAGGCATTGGTGCAATGGGCTCACACTTATTATTCAGGATGGATTGGTCAGGTGATCATCAGGGATATCCGAGTAAAATTATTTCGGCATTTGTTGAAGCTTAGACTCAAATTTTTTGACAACACTCCAATAGGTAGGTTAGTTACCAGAAACATCTCAGACATTGAAACATTGGCAGATGTATTCAGCGAAGGACTTGCCGCTATTATTGGCGATTTACTACAGTTAGTGACGATTCTAGGCGTTATGTTTTACATTGACTGGAAATTGACGCTGGTAAGTTTGAGCACCTTGCCACTGATGATTATTTCTACTTATGTATTTAAGGAGAAAATCAAAGTGACATTTAACGATGTGCGGAATGCAGTTTCGAATTTGAATTCATTTCTTCAGGAGCACATCACGGGGATGAATATTGTGCAGATTTTCAATAGAGAAGAGCGGGAATTTGAGAAATTTAAGGAGATCAACCGGGAACATAGAAGAGCGCACATTAGATCTGTACTTTATTATTCTATCTACTTCCCAGTGGCAGAAATCATCCAGGCAATAGGCATTGGCCTGGTAGTTTGGTATGGGGCTGTGGGCGTATTGGGGATGGATCTTCAAATTGGTATTTTGATCTCATTCATCATGTATTTACAACTTTTTTTTAGACCTATTCGTCAGATAGCAGATCGATTCAACACCTTGCAAATGGGAGTAGTAAGTTCATCCCGGATATTCAAATTATTAGAAAGCGATGAGAATATTGCCAGTGAAGGAAGTTTTGCTCCAGAAAAAGTAAAAGGACACATTGAGTTTAAAAATGTATGGTTTGCCTACGTAGAAGAAGATTATGTGCTGAAAGAAATTAATTTCGAAGTTGAACCCGGACAAACGGTTGCACTGGTTGGTGCCACTGGAGCTGGCAAATCTTCGGTTATCAATTTGATCAGCAGATTTTATGAAATCAATAAAGGTGAAATAAGCATTGATGGCCATGATATCCGTGACTTCGATCTTTCTGTACTGCGAAAGCACATTGGGGTAGTCCTTCAGGATGTATTTCTCTTTTCCAATACCATTTATTATAACATTACTCTTGGAAATCCTGACATCAGCAGGGAAGAAGTGATGAATGCCGCAGAGATGGTTGGAGCAAAACGATTTATCGAGCGTCTACCGGGTGGATTAGACTATAATGTGATGGAGCGCGGAGCAACACTTTCGGTTGGCCAGAGACAATTAATTTCATTTGTCAGAGCTATGGTATATAATCCGGAAATATTGATTCTAGATGAAGCTACCTCATCGGTCGATACCGAGACAGAAGAGTTGATTCAAGAGTCGATAGACAAGATGATGAGAAATCGAACTTCCATAGTGATCGCCCATAGATTATCCACTATACAAAAAGCTGATAAGATCATAGTTCTGAACAAAGGGGAAATAGTAGAAAAAGGTACTCATGACTCGTTACTCGATCTTGGAGGGTTTTATTCTCAGCTTCATCAGATGCAACTTAAGACCATGGCAATCTAGCTTGGTTTTTGTTTTAACTTCATAAACAATTTATTCAGTGAAATATAGATTATTACTTCTCGTGCTAGTTTTTCCTATGATAAGTTTTGCGCAAGAGCGAGGCGTTGGAATTAGATTAGGTGAACCACTTTCCATTACTTACAAAGATTTTATTGACGATGTGATCTCCTTTGAGGCAATGATTGGAATTGCAGGAGTTAACGGCAACAGTTATTATCAAAAGGATTTTGAAAGTAATCCTCCTCAACCCAATGCCTTTTATGCCTCCAGCCTAGCAAACTCCGGTGTTTCATTTAATGCTAGAGCGGCTTACAATGAAGATATTACCGACGTTTTTAACATCACTCAAGGATATCTTTTAGCGTATGGAGGAGTGGGCGTACAATTGCGTACGACCAAAGTTTCCTACACCTATACCGACGGGTCTGGATCTATCCCTTTGAAGGACAATAGGACGAATGTAGATTTCGGACCTGAACTATTCATTGGTTCTGAATATTACTTTGACAATGTGCCCATCTCAGTTTTCGCAGAAGCAGGGTTTTTTCTTGAGCTTATTGACCGGATCGGTCATGTGAAAGGTCAGGGCGGAGTGGGCGTTAGATATTTATTCTAAGGATGAATAAAAAAGTAGGAATAGGGCTGGGTATTGTTGTCCTTTTATTATTAATCGGCATTTGGTCGTTTAACAAATTCGGAGATGACACGCCCATTGTAATCCAAATAGTAGATCAAAAGCCCGAATCGCTCATCGGAATCACATTTAGAGGTATCCCTCAAAACGAACAATTGAGCAAGAATTTTGAGCAAATGGAAGCACTGAGGAAGTCCAATCCTACTACTTTTATCCATACCATTTATGAAGTAGAACCCGCGGGAAAACTAGATACAATGATTGTATTTGTAGGCATCAACACGTCATTGAATGGAACAAATCTGGAAGTAAAAACCTTCGAAGAGCATCGATTTCTTTTGTCAAAAATTACAGGTAGTAGCTGGGTAATGCCAAGCCCACTTTCAGTACAGAAAAAATTAAGGAGTTTTGCCCAGGAGAATAATCTTCAATTGAGTGGCATCTTTATTGATAAAATAATTTCAGATGAAGAAGTACATATCATCGCCCCAATTAAATGAGACATGAAGTGCTTTGGTCAACTTAACCCACAAATATTTCGTGAAACCATCATTAACCGAACCAAAAAAACTAATTCTATGAAAAAGTTAGCATGCACATTTGTCCTTATCGGGATGTTCATCTTTCAAGCTTGCGAAGGACCGATTGGACCAGAGGGGCCTATTGGCGACCCTGGATTAAATATAGTAGGTACCACCTATGAATTTGAGAAAATCAGTTTCAATGCTGGAAATGAGTACGCAAGAGTGATTAATTTTCCAGCCGTTTTAGCGATTGGTGATGTCGTGTTAATTTATAGATTGGCTGGCGTACAAGGGGATAAAGATTTGTGGACTCAAATCCCTCAAAACATCTATTTCAATGAAGGAATTTTAAATTACGGATTTGATTTTACTGTAAACGATTTCGGATTATTTCTTGATGGCTCGATTGATTTTAACCTCCTTGGACCAGAATGGACTAATGATCAAATTTTCCGAATAGTGGTAGTCCCTTCAGATTTACCTTCTGCGCGTATGGATTATTCCGATTACCAGGCAGTCACTAAAATGATGGGTATCGAAGACGAGGACTTTATAAAAATATCTGGTCAAGACTAATCGTTGATTCTATTCCATTTAATTATTGAGACAGGACTTATGTCATTATCATAAGTCCTGTTTTTATGTTTTAACCAAGCCATATCCTAATTGGTGATTATCTTTGCAGTATGCACTTAAAAAATGACCTCCTACTCCGCGCCGCTATGGGCGAATCAGTTGAAAGAACTCCAGTTTGGTTAATGCGTCAAGCAGGTAGAATTTTACCTGAATATAGAAAAGTGAGAGAAAGTGTAAGTGGATTTATAGAACTAGCTCAAACACCAGAGCTCGCCGCCGAAGTTTCCATTCAGCCTGTTGACATATTAGGAGTGGATGCTGCAATAATTTTTTCTGATATTCTGGTAATTCCAGAAGCTATGGGCCTACCGTATGAAATGGCAGAAAAACGCGGCCCTTTATTTCCGAATACGATCAGCTGTGAGGCGGATCTAAAAAAGCTTCACGTAGCAGACGGAAGTGAATTGAGATATGTAACTGACGCCATCGAAATCACCAAAAAAGCGTTGAATGGGCGTGTACCTTTGATTGGATTTGCTGGAGCTCCTTGGACTATTTTCTCCTACATGGTGGAAGGCCACGGAAGTAAAACATTCTCAAAAGCCCGACAAATGCTTTATATTCAACCTGCATTTTCCCACAAGTTATTGCAGATGATAACTCACAGTACTATTAACTATTTGAAAGCCCAAATATCTTCAGGAGCCCAATTGGTACAGATTTTTGATAGTTGGGCAGGCATTTTAGGTCCCAAACAGTTTACTGAATTTTCTCTTCCATACATCTCCCAAATTTGCGATGCTATTACAGAGGTGCCTAAAACAGTATTTGCTAAAGGTGCTTTTTTCGCCAGAAAAGAAATGAGTAGCCTAAACTGTGAAACTATAGGATTAGATTGGAATATGGAGATTGCAGAATCAAGAGTGCTCATAGGCTCTGATAAAACTCTTCAGGGTAATCTCGATCCAGCCGCTTTGTATGGCAACGAAGATCAAGTGAGGGCTGCCACATTGGAAATGATGGAGCAGTTTCGTGGCACTCGTCACATCGCTAATCTTGGTCACGGAGTATATCCTGACATAAACCCCGAGATGGTTAAGGTATTTGTTGAAACGGTAAAAGGTTTTAAGTAATTTCTATAGGAAAAATTTCCACTGGATTTACAGAAGGCAAAAGTGAAGATAAATGATCAAAGTAGCTTTATCGAATCTCCAACTCTAAAAATTCCGAAATTAATCGCAATCATATTCTGTCCAAACAGCACTTTTGATCCTACAGAACGATAAGTCGCTAAAGTTTTCATAGGTTCTTTGCTTTTCACACCTGAGTTCTGGTCAATGGTGGGCATGACACATCTTGGGCAAGGTTTGACTACCTGGAAAGTAATTTCGCCGATAACAATCCTCTTCCAAGCATCTTCACTAAACGCCTGTCCTCCCGAGAAGACGATATTAGGTCTGAATCTATTCATGGGGACGGGAATTTCAATACGTCCATTGATATCATCCAGTGAACTTTGACCAATAAGCAAATAGGGCATTCCATCTGCGAAACTCACGGATTCATCATTTATGGCATATTTCGAGTTCACTTTTCGCTGTGTGGAATCTGGCATTTTCACCAGCCTTACTTTCATTGACAATATTCTGCTAAACCAATCGTCATATATTGTTCCGACTAGCTTAGCATCCATTTCGTCGTCCCAAACGGTGACCTTAATGGACTGCTCAGTTTCTTGGGCAACAGGAATAACTATACGTTCTTCCTGTTGATCTTGCTTAAAAACAGTAATAATATCGTTGATTAGTTTTACATGAAGCTGAGCCAATTTAAAAATAGTCCTTTGGGACAAAAACAATCCACTTTCGTCTACAAGCATCCATCTTCTGTCATATTTAAATCCTTTCTCTTCCACTTCAGCAGCTTCTAAGCGGATTCCCCCAAGTGATTTGATGGGATAGATATAAATGTCTTGCACACTGTATTCTAATTCCATTGAACGAGCTGATTGATTGGTTAAAACTATACGGAATTTGTTTTGAAAGTATAAGTATAAACAACTGAATCGAAAACCCAATTTCCATCCTTTCAAATAATTGGAGGTCAACAAGAATATGTTTTCATTACGTGTGTGTATCCGCTTTTCTGCCAGTAATGAGTCACATGTTTCAAAAGATTTGGAAAACTTAGCGATTGCCGCCACTTCGCTCTTCCCTCACTGAATCTGAGCTTGCCGCAGCATCGGTCTTCCAGTCAGTTAATCAAAGAAAATAAGGCTACTGGCAAAGTAGCGGATAATCAAATTATAAAGTATCCTGATTGGTACTACTCAAAAAAAGTTGAGGAATTGTATAAGCGATTTTAAACCCAGCCAACTTAGGTCTAGAAGGATTAGTCTGTTTCCAACGAATGTATATATCAGTAGGGTTGCAAATATCCACCTCACTCGTTCACAATTATTAGTACTCAAAAAGCTTCGCATGATACCATTATAGATGCAGATTGTTCCCTGGAGGTTGCAAGACAAAATAAACTTTTGAAAATACTGTCATAATGTAATTGCCTAATTGAATTGCAAGTGACAATTCAGTTAAGAAATATGCAACTACATGTCAACTTTTCTGCCAATGTGACACAAAAACAAGAGAATTTCCTGATGGCACATACCTTGAAGAAAGGGAGATGTACAATTTGAAATAACTTAAAGATATATAATCATGGGAAAAATTATAGGCATTGACTTGGGTACCACCAATTCCTGCGTAGCGGTAATGGAGGGTAACGAACCTGTAGTCATTCAAAACAGTGAAGGAAGAAGAACCACTCCATCTATCGTAGCCTTCCTAGATAATGGAAACGGTGAGCGAAAAGTCGGTGATCCTGCAAAGCGACAGGCGATCACTAACCCAACCAACACAATTTCCTCAGTGAAAAGATTTATGGGGAAAAAATTCTCTGAAGTTTCTGAGGAGAAGAAACATGCAACTTACAAAGTTGAGAAAGGCCCAAATGATACGATTGCTGTCAGAATTGGCGACAGATCATATACTGCTCAGGAGCTTTCCGCAATGATTCTTCAAAAAATGAAGAGCACTGCAGAAGATTTCTTAGGTCAGACTGTAACAGAAGCTGTGATTACAGTTCCTGCATACTTCAACGATTCTGAGCGTCAGGCGACTAAAGAGGCGGGCCAAATCGCCGGATTAGATGTGAAGAGAATTATCAATGAGCCTACAGCAGCAGCGTTGGCTTATGGTATGGACAAGAAAAATAAAGATATGAAGATTGCAGTGTATGACCTTGGTGGTGGTACATTTGATATATCTGTTCTTGAGCTTGGTGATGGAGTGTTTGAGGTAAAGTCAACTCATGGTGATGTCCATTTAGGTGGCGATGACTTTGATCAGAAAATCATCAACTGGCTTGCGGACGAATTTAAATCTGAGGAAGAAATTGATCTTAGACAAGATCCAATGGCACTTCAGAGATTAAAAGAAGCTTCAGAAAAAGCTAAAATTGAACTTTCCAGTTCAAACTCTACCGAGATAAATCTTCCATACATCACGGCTACTCAATCAGGTCCTAAGCATTTGGTGAGAACTTTGAGTCGTGCAAAATTTGAGCAGTTAACTGATGATTTGGTTAAAAGATCAATGGAGCCATGTAAAAAGGCTTTGTCTGATGCAGGCATGACTCCAGCAGATATTGATGAGGTAATATTAGTTGGTGGATCTACACGAATTCCAAAGATTCAGGAAGAAGTTGAAAAATTCTTTGGTAAGAAACCATCTAAAGGAGTGAATCCTGATGAGGTGGTGGCAATAGGTGCTGCAATTCAAGGTGGTGTACTTACAGGTGAGGTGAAAGACGTTCTTTTGTTAGACGTAACTCCTCTGTCTTTGGGTATAGAAACCATGGGTGGTGTGTTTACCAAATTAATTGAGTCTAACACGACTATTCCTACTAAGAAATCAGAAACATTCTCAACTGCTTCTGATAACCAACCTGCTGTAGATATTCACGTCCTTCAAGGTGAGCGTGCTATGGCTAAGGACAATAGAACAATCGGTAAATTCCAACTTTCTGACATTCCGCCATCACAAAGAGGAGTTCCTCAAATTGAGGTGACTTTTGATATAGATGCAAACGGAATCTTGAATGTATCTGCTAAAGACAAGGGTACAGGTAAAGAGCAGAAAATTAAAATTGAAGCTTCTTCTGGATTATCGAAGGAAGAAATCGACAGAATGAAGTCTGAGGCCGAAGCAAATGCAGCAAGCGACAAGGTAGAAAAAGAGAAAGTCGACAAATTGAATCAAGCAGACAGTTTGGTATTTCAGACAGAAAAGCAGTTGAAAGAATATGGAGAGAAGCTTTCCGAGACTAACAAAACTGCCATATCAGGAGCGTTAGAAACTCTCAAGGCAGCACATCAAACTCAAAATATTGAGGGAATTGATGCAGCTATGGAGACTCTGAATAAAGCTTGGGAAGCAGCTTCTACTGAAATGTACAATTCGGCTGGTGCTGACGGAGCTGGTACTGATGGACCAAGTGCAAATGCTGGTGGTGCTACCTCTGATGCCGGAGACGGAGTGTCAGACGTTGACTATGAAGAAGTAAGCGAAGAAGATAAAAAATAATAGCTTTCAGCTATAAAACCATTCGGTGTCTGTCTAATTAACAGACGCCGTTTCACTAAAAGCCAAGATTAAGATTGCGAAATCATACTCTTGGCTTTTGTCTTTTACTCCATAACTATTTGATATGCAATTAACAGCAGATAATAAATTTAAGAAAATCATACTAGTTGGAGATAGATTGTTGATCCGGCTAAAAAAGCCTAACGATAAGACCACAACAGGATTATACCTCCCTCCGGGAGTTCAAGAAAAGGAAAAGGTTCAACAGGGCTATATTATAAAAGCAGGACCAGGCTATCCTATCCCTGTGGTCTCTGATGATCATGAACCTTGGATGGATAAGGATGAGAAAGTGAAATATGTACCATTACAGGCAAAGGACGGCGATTTGGCTATTTTTCTTTTGTCGGGAGCACATGAAGTGATTTATGAAGGTGAAAAATATTATATCGTTTCTCAATCTTCCATACTAATGCTCGAGCGGGAATCAGACATTTAAAGAAAAATGCTCAACAATAGATATAAAAATATGAATGCCGTCTAAGGTAAAATTGCAGGTAGGTATTGTCCAGTCTCAATTTCTACCTGCTTAGCCTAATCCTTCCAGACCTTCCGGTTCTTTGCTTGTGGGCCTTTTAGAATAGCATTAGTAGTATCAGAATTCAGTACTGGTTTCATGGATCGTTTTAATGTCCAAACCTTCCTGTTTTTTACTGTTGGCCCTTTGGGGAGATGAACAGATTCGTTAATCATTATGGGATTAAAACTCAAATCCCTGCGCTCAATAGGAGTATTTTTAGCTATAGGACCTTTTAGATTATCCTGTGAAAACCCGGCTACAGAAATCAACACAAACCCAATTATCAATGCTGACTTTTTCATAATTAATACAGTTTAGTACTAATTAACTATACTTATCTTTAGGTCTAAGGTTTCAAAATTTTCAAAAATTAGTAGTAGATATAATCTTAATCATAGAATTGAATTTATTGCGTATCCATGACCGTGCAAGTATCACTACTTTGGTTGGTTCTCAGATGTAAAAATCCCAAACCTCTTAGGAAAGGGGGAGTTACCGAAATTGATCCTCAAGCATTGATTCCTATAGTTTACGTGCAACAAAGAGAATAGTCATATTGAATTTTATTGCAAATCAAACCACAAAAAATTAGCTAGTTATTAACCCAAAAAAACCGAGGTAACTTCTTACCTCGGCTTTTTAGACGATAGACCCTGTGTTATTATTAAAATGCAAATACAGCTGCTAACATAAAGGATGAAAGGTTTTTCGAATCACTCAAATCATTATCCTTAAAGAAATCATCGCTCATCGCATCCATTCTCAATTCAGGAATAAGTGTCAAGTTTTTATGAACTCTCAAATTACCAGAAAGCGTCGTAGCAAACACACTTCCCTTACCTCCATCAGCTGCAGGTTTATCCAAACCAACCACTTCATTCAACCCACCATTGAACACGCTGAAATATTCTCCTCGAAGACCAATAGAAAACAGCTCTGAGGTAGTCGCTTGCAGATATCCAGCAAAACCGAAGAACCCAGCGCCATCACCATCTAAATCACTTATGGTTGATCCATTGTACTGCTCGCCCGCCGAAGTTGTATTATAAGTAGTGTTCAGACCCAAGTAGATCGATTCTGACAAATCAATTCCTGCCGTCAAATCAACCTGAAACAGACTGCCCATTGAAGATTGCCCTGACACCAAAGGTCCATCCATATCAAGTTTACCGTCCTGATCACCGTAAACAAAGTTCAAATAAGCTGCTCCAGCATCGTAAGTATATCCCAACTGAGCACCTAAAGTGTAGGTCCCCATCAGGTTAAATTCCGTCATATCGGTAGGATTCATAACAGCTGCCATAAATGACCAAGAGTCAGAAAGAGCAAAATCAGCCTTCAAGCCCGTATGAGAAAAAGGTCCATAGGAAAACATGTAAGAAGTGGAATAGTTGAAGTTTGCCGCAGGAGAAATCACTTCATACCCAAGGAAGGTATTGAAGTTACCCATAGTCAAAGTCACTACATCGTTTACATTCCAGTACACATATAATTGGTTTACGATCTGAGAACTTCCCGCTCCGCTTCCTCCACCATATAATGGAGATCCAAAAACAGCATCCTCACCTCGTGGCCCAAATACCAGGTCAGCTACAGCTCCTACTTTTTCTCCTTGATAAGTGGCAATGATATTTGCCATGCCCAGTGAAAAACCAGGAAGGTTAGCGAAAGAAGTCGCTGGCGCCTGAAAGCCTTCCCCTTTATTAGCACCGTTAAAGTTTGTACGGAAGTACGCATCAATTGACCCAGAAAGTATCAGTTTAGAAGGCATATCTCCCTCCACAATCATTGTTTCTTGTGCTAAAGACGCGGTCGAAATCGCCAAGAAACAGACTAAGGATACAAGTAAATTTTTTTTCATGTTTAATAGGTTTAGGTTTTAAAGAAATAAGGAATTCGTAGTTGATCGGTTGCGGCAACTTCAACTCAAATAGCATGAAGTACAGAACCTTGAAGATCTCAGCATTAAAAAGAGGCATGAGATATCCAGAACTTCATTGATTTCAATCTGAAGACTATCGTTTGAAAGAACAATACTTGGAATCAATCAATGATTTTGAATTCGAATGTAAGTAAATTTTTGGTTAAAAAAAGAATCACTTTTTTATAATTACTAAAATTTTAAAATAAAAATGACTTAAATTATAACCAATTTATCCACTTTTAACACAAATAAATATAAGTAAAGGTTAAAATTAAACCAATTCGGATAAATCATTACCAGTACAAAAGAGTCAGGAGCTATCACACATTTTTACTAATAATTATGGGTTAACTATTCCTCAAAAACGGCCCGACTTTGTAGATGATTTATGCTTCAAAATTTTACGGTTTTTTTTTTGCTAAAAAAGAAGTTTAAACTTGGCTTGAAAAGCAAATTCGACAAGCTGTAATCAGCCTGTAAACAGGGGGAAATGTAGCTTCTCTACCAAAAACTGGGAATACTAATCTCGGTTACCCTTTGGAAGTTTGCTTATGGATAGAACAAAAAAAAACCGGATAAACCGGCTCTTGCTAAAGTTGATGTTAGTACTTGTTTACTTAACAAATTCCGCGTACTCCTTAGCGAAATAGGTGAGAATTACTTTTGCCCCAGCCCTCTTGATACTAAGTAAAACTTCCCTCATTGCTCTTTGTCCATCTATCCAACCTTTCTGTGATGCAGCTTTTACCATACTATATTCACCAGAAACATTATAAGCTGCGATTGGCACGGGATAATTATCATGAAGAAGCTTTATGACATCCAAATACGAAAGCGCTGGTTTGACCATTAAAAAATCGGCTCCTTCTTCCATGTCTAAATCTGCTTCAATTAAAGCTTCCTGACTATTTGCAGGATTCATCTGGTAAGTTTTTTTATCTCCAAATTTCGGAGCACTGTCCAACGCATCTCTAAATGGGCCATAGAAAGCGCTAGCATATTTGGCGGTGTATGACATGATGGATGTATCTAAATACCCATTTTGATCTAGCATTTCCCGTATAAAACCAACTCTTCCATCCATCATATCGGAAGGGCCAATAATGTCTACTCCGGCATCTGCCTGAGCTAAAGACATCAGACCTAATATTTCGAGTGTCTCATCATTTAAAATTTTACCATCTTTTACCAATCCATCATGTCCATCGCTGCTATATGGGTCCAACGCTACATCTGACATCAGACAAATCTCAGGAAATTTGTCCTTAATTTGTCTAAGTGCTTTCAAATAAAAAGTATCAGGATTATAGCTTTCTGAAGCAATAGCATTTTTGAGACGTTCAGGATACGCAGGAAAAACATCGAATGCGCTGATGCCTAAATTCATGCAATATTCGATTTCATGAAGCATTTCATCCACAGAAAACCTGAAAATCCCAGGCATTGAATTTACTTCTATTTTTTTATTCGATCCGTCTACAAGAAACATCGGAAATATTAAGTCTTTGACCGATAAACTAGTCTCTTCAACTAAGTTTCTTACTGCCTTAGATTTTCGGTTTCTTCTTGGTCTTCTATTCATTCCAAATGCGATTTCGGTTTCAAATGTACAACTCATAATTACCACACAAAATTTCCCCCACAAGATAAAAACCTAAGTGACAGCGGAATAATTTACTCATTCATAAATTCGCTCAGAGGATTATAATATGATCTCAATAAAATTTATCTTTTCCAAATTTCTGACCTAATGAAAACCCAATAAATTATTGTTAGAAAAAAAAACGTTACGAGATCCTTTATCAGTATGCCAAAGATTAACTTTTGACAAAAGGTGGAAAAATAGTCTTTCCAGAAGCTATTTAATGATTTATTCAGCTTAAAACCATATTTGAGGAATAACCACAAAGGCCTCCTTATCCCAACTATCAATATGCATTCGGCTTACTTTGCCAACCTTTTCTAGATTCGCTCTAGTCCATTCCATGTGGTGTTAAAGATAGAAGCTCATATAGGAAACTTTAAGCAAGGTAACTCAAAAAGACTTTTTATGGTATGCAAATTTAACCCTACATAATCGTTGATATAAGCATGACATTCGGGTAATTCCTCTTTTGAATGCGACGACAATACGCCCACTACTTTCATCCCCGCATTTAATCCGGCTAAGGCACCTGAGAAAGAGTCTTCAAAAACCAAACAATCCTCAGCTACAACTTCTAAATTAGCAGCACTTTTCAAATAAACTTCAGGGTTTGGCTTATGATATATAACATCTTCGGAGGCCAATCGTGACTCCATGAATTCATTTATCCCCAAAGTCCCTGCAATGAGGTCAAGATTCGCTTTGGGAGCTGAGGTGGCTACTGCAGTTTTGACTCCCGCTTCTTTCAGCATTTTGAGAAACTCCATAAACCCACTAATGGGAATCACTTCATCCCTGTAAATCTCCCTAAACAAGCTCTCCTTTTCTTCTTCAAGGACTAATAGTTCTTGCCCTTCAATTTTCCTTCCTAAAAAATGACTTAATATATAGCCATTATTTTTGCCATACATGTGGGCGTGATATTCTTCTTGGGAAGGATTCAGGTTTCGCTTGGCAAAAAACTGTTGGAAAGCCAACGAATGATATGGATTGGTATGACAAATCACACCATCCATATCAAATAATATTGCTTTGAACATATCTAATTTGAAAATTCTTGAATGGTTTTTTCTATGATCTCGCAGCACTCATGCAGCTGCTCTTCAGTCATCACCAATGGAGGAGCAAAACGGATAATGTTTCCGTGAGTAGGTTTTGCCAAAAGTCCATTCTGTTTAAGAGCCATACAAATATCCCAAGCTGTACTACTATCTTCAGTGTCATTGATTACAATTGCATTCAATAATCCTTTTCCTCTTACCAGCTGAACAAGGTCCGATTTGTCGATCATTTGCTGCATCCTAAATCGAAAAATTTTACCAAGTTTTCTTGCATTTTGTGCCAAATTTTCGTCAGAAACCACCTCCATTGCTGCAATTGCAACTTTGGCTCCAAGCGGATTTCCCCCAAAAGTAGATCCGTGCTGCCCAGGCTTAATCACATCCATGATGTGATTATCGGCCAATACTGCAGAAACTGGATAAAAACCTCCTGAAATTGCCTTACCCAAAATTAGAATATCAGGTCTCACGTAGGAGGATTGTCTCTCACAAGCTTTTTCACAGGTGCAGTCTCCGCAAACCGCCAACAGTGAACCAGTTCGAGCAATGCCTGTCTGAATTTCATCTGCAATAAATAAGACATTTTTTGCAGCACATGCCTCTTTAGCTATTCTAAGGTAATCTTCACCTGGCACATATACCCCCGCTTCGCCCTGAATTGGCTCCACCAAAAATGCAACTACATCAGGATCTTCCAATGCAATTGCTAAGGCATCATTATCATCATAGGGGATTTTGACAAAACCAGTAGTGTAAGGTCCGAAGTTCTTTCTAGCATTTTCATCATTGGAAAACGAAATTATGGTAGTGGTCCTTCCATGAAAATTATTCTCAGCAACTACTATTTTAGCTTTATTTTCATCTACTCCTTTTCGCTCATATCCCCATTTCCTTGCTATTTTAATAGCCGTCTCCACGCCCTCAGCTCCCGTGTTCATTGGTAGTACTTTATCAAAGCTGAAGTATTCGGTAAGGTACTTTTCAAACGGGCCGAGTACATCATTATAAAATGCCCTAGAAGTCAGGGTAAGTGTATTTGCCTGTTCGATTAGCGCATTTTTAATTCTAGGATGACAGTGCCCCTGGTTTACTGCTGAGTATGCGGACAAAAAATCATAGTAGCGTTTCCCTTCTACATCCCAAAGATATACGCCCTCACCTTTGGCCAATACCACTGGGAGCGGATGATAATTGTGAGCACCGTGTTTATTCTCTAATGCTATTGCTTGGTTGCTAGATGTGAGTGTATCCATGTTATTTTCTAAATTTGTATTCTAATTAATAAATACCGTCTTTTTCAAAGATAGTAATTGCCTGATTCCAAACCATGAAAGAACCCAAGAAGCCTAACAATACACCAACATTAAGTTCGGAAGACTTCTATTTCAATGTAGATGGCATGATGGTTTTCACCGCAAAATATCATTTAAAACGTGGATTCTGCTGTGGAAATGGATGTAAGCATTGTCCCTATCCAAAACCTTGAGATAAATGGAATATTTTTGAAAAGCATTGTTGTTAATTAGTAAAAAGTTCCGATATTTGCAGACTCATTACAGAAACGCATACAATTTATTATACAATACCATGGCAAAAGTTTGTGACATTACCGGAAAAAGACCTCGAGTAGGTAACAACGTGTCCCATGCAAATAACAAGACTAAGCGTAGATTCTACCCAAATCTTCACAAGAAGACGTTCTACGTTCCTGAAGAAGACGCATGGATCACTTTGAAAGTTTGCACAAAGGCATTGAAAACAATCAATAAAAAAGGTATTTTTGAGGTTTTGAAAGAAGCTCAGAATAACGGAATGATTGTAATTAGATAATCGAGATCACGACCCTATAAATCAAAAGCAAGATGGCTAAGAAAGGCAATAGAGTACAAGTGATTATGGAATGCACAGAGCATAAAGCCTCTGGTATGCCAGGTACGTCAAGATACATCACTACCAAAAACAGAAAGAACACGACTGAAAGGTTAGAGTTGAAGAAATTCAATCCTATCATGAAGAAGATGACTGTTCATAAAGAAATTAAGTAATCCAGCTCGGAAGCAATTTCGATAAAACAACCATAACATGGCTAAGAAAGTAGTAGCAACCCTTAAAAAAGAAGGTGGCGTAACTTACGCCAAAGTGATTAAAGCTGTAAGGTCTCAGAAGACCGGTGCTTATACATTCAGAGAAGAAATGGTACCAGCAGCAATGGTACAAGACACCCTGAAAAAATAAGTTACCTAGCCCATCATCAGGTATTTAGGTCCCCCTGCCCATAGGTCAGCGGGACTTTTTCGTTGTATTAGACTTATAACTATCTCAATTTATGGGAATTTTCGGTTTCTTTTCAAAAGATAAAAAAGAGAGCCTTGATCAGGGTCTTCAAAAGTCTAGTGATTCTATTTTTTCCAAACTTGGAAAGGCTGTAATTGGCAAGTCTAAGGTTGATGATGAAGTTTTGGACCAGTTGGAAGAAATACTAATCACCTCAGATGTAGGAGTAGATACCACCATCAAGATTATTCGAAGAATTGAAGAGCGCGTAGCCAGGGATAAATATGTGAACACCGCAGAGTTGGATGAAATTCTTAAGGAAGAAATAGCAAGACTGCTTGAGGAAAACAACTCAGAGAATATCATCGATTTTGATCTTCCAGAAGATAAGAAACCGTATGTTATTATGGTGGTCGGAGTAAATGGTGTAGGTAAAACTACGACCATTGGAAAATTAGCCAATTTATTTAAATCATCCGGTAAATCAGTTATACTCGGAGCTGCAGACACTTTTCGCGCAGCGGCAGTAGATCAGTTAATTCTATGGGGAGAGCGCGTAGGCGTTCCGGTAGTGTCACACGGAATGAATACAGATCCAGCGTCTGTAGCTTTCGACGCAATTAAAAAAGGAATCGACACTAATGCTGATGTCGTCATTATCGATACCGCAGGAAGACTACATACCAAAATCAACTTGATGAATGAGTTGGGTAAAATAAAAAGAGTGATGCAGAAATTTGTGCCTGAAGCTCCACATGAAATTATGTTAGTGCTAGATGGCTCTACTGGTCAAAATGCGTTTATCCAAGCTAAGGAATTCAGCAAAGAGACTGAAATAACCTCCTTGGCAATCACCAAACTTGATGGTACTGCCAAAGGGGGAGTGGTGATCGGTATATCAGATCAATTTAAAATTCCAGTAAAATACATTGGTGTAGGTGAGAAAATGACTGATTTACAACTATTTAATCGTAAAGAGTTCGTGGATTCGCTGTTCAAGAAAAAATAAGTTTAAGTGATCCGCTCTGTAATCGCTTAAGGTTCAATTCTTCTATTCTACCTCGACGAATATATCGTCCGGATTTTTCTATATCACCTCCTAACACTGTTTTTTAATATCTGCAGTATTGCTTATTCAACAGATAATGATCGCTGTGGGAATAATAGCCCTAATTTCTGGTCTTACATGTCTTTCGGGGTTTTCCGTGGTAGAACCAAATAGAACCATGGTTCTATTTCTTTTTGGAACTTATTTGGGAAGTGCAAAGGAGAACGGATTTAACGGGTAAATCCTTTCATGACCAAAAATAAAATAGCCTTGAGAGTCAGGAATTTCGAAAACAAACCTATCAAAGTCAGAGTACCCATTTTGTACTGGACGGAGGAGAAGTAATTACCACGAAGAAACGAGCTGAGCTTTGAATGGACGATTTTATGTTTAGCAATAGAAATATGGGCTGCGAATGAATTTCAATGAACTAATTGGCAACTGGTATGGATCATAGAGAATCATTAAAAAAAGCAGGACGCCTTGCCTAAAAATGAGCTTCAGGAAAAAACAATAGTGATTCTTAAGTCGTTTTCAGTGGAAATAAAAATACTAGAAACTTAAATTAGAATAGTATGAAAAAGCTAATTATTGCATTTGCACTTATTAGAGGTCTTTCCACTCTTATGACTAATCAAGTATTTGCTCAAGAGGTTAGTGTAGAAATGGTTGATTTAAAAACCCAAGAAAAAGTAATCACGGCACAACAGAAATTAGAAAAAAAAGAAGAGAAATTGACCAAGGCTACCGAAAGCTTCCGGAGGGATTTAGATAAATTTGAGAAGCTAAATTCAAAAGGTAAACTTTCTCCAAATGATGTTTCCATCATGACAAAAAAGCTCGATAAGAAGGCTAAGCAACTTAAAAAGTTGAAAGAAGATATTGCTGATTTACACAAATTCATCAACGAGAGTTATTGAGTATTCACTCAGCTTCTGGAACGTAAAGCAGTTGGTTCATTTCAAAATCATATAGAGTTAGGGCTCTAAGTTCATAATACGCCATCCAATATTCTTTCAAAGAATCGAAAAAGGCTCTTTTATTAGAGTCTTTTTCATTCTGCGCAATATTGAGATTTGTAATTGTAACATTACCTGTCTGATATCTTTTAAAGGCAATATCGTATCTACGCTGAGCAACTTCATCGGAAACTCTGGTGACATTTAAACGCTCTTTGATCATCAAAAAATTCTTCACTTTAGTGAAAATCTCTTGCTCGAAATTGACCATATCTTGTTGAACGGTATACGCCACTAATCGCTGATTAGCCATAGCCTGGGCCATCCGCGCTTTGCTTCTACCCCAATCTAAAATGGGAACTGAGATGCCCAGATTTACCAGTGCCTGGGTATTTGGATTTCCATAGACATCAGCCCAATTATAAGCGGTATTATTGGTACCATAACTAGCATTGAAAGTGGCATCAAAGCGCTGACCCTTTGCATACGCCACTTCTGATTCTGCTTCCAGCTTTCTGCGATCAAACCCTAATGATTCTGCTCTATTTTGAAAAGCCAAATCAATAGCCTGCTCTACGTCAACCTTAAAATCGGGAATTTCTATAGGCGACTGTAAAAATATTTCTTCAGATCGATTGAGGCCTATATATGAATTAACTGCAAAAGAAGAGCTCTCTAATGAAAGCCTAGCTTGAGCTAAATCCTGTTTTGCCTGCAATGCCTGAAGCTCTATTTGCAACAGATCATCCTCAAATGTGGTCCCCATCTCATACCTTTTCTTTTCTATCGAATAAATATCCTGCGAGTTCTTGAGATTTTTAGTGGCAATTTCTACGTTTACTTGAGCGATAAGAAAATTAAAAAATAACTCCGTAACATACATAGAGACATTTTCCATTTCTTGAATGTATTCACGCTTACTTTCTTCGAATATTAAAGGCGCAATTTTCTTATTCCATTTATATGGATTGTATGCAAAAATGGGCTGTTGAAGTCGAACATTCACCGGAGTGCCCAGAAATTGAGTTTTCGGTTCATTGGGATTGCTTCTGAAATTATCAAATCTACTGGTGGATGTGTTCACAGAGATTATGCCACCAGTTGGAGCTATTACCTGCTGAAGTCCAATTCCCAGATCAACTAAATTCTGTTTAATTTCTTGATATCGGATGGAGCCATCAGGCTGTGTGACACTACTGTAAGATTGATTATAAGAAGGTATGGTTCCATTGAATCTTAGCTGAGGATTATAATCTGCTTTAAACTGTCGAAACTGCCAATACTTATTTTCCTTAATCGTCTTAGCCCTCAATGAGGAGGGGGAATTATCCTTTGCCCGCTGCACCATTTCTTGCAGAGAATAAGAGGATATTTGCTGACAATATCCAAGGTTAATAAAAGATAGAGATGAAAATGCTATTAACAAAAAACATAAGCTGACTAAGCGTAAATGTGATGTCATACTAACTACTTTAAATAATCAAAAGGGAACATTTATCAACCAAAATACTAATTGATTAACTGCAAACCACAATTTCAACATAATAGAAATATTAAAAAATGTAAAAACGTGAAATATGTGAAGAAATTTTAGGCATTAATAGCCATTAGTTAACTTGCAGCTCGATTCAAAAACACCCATGAAGTCTCTCATCAGTTTTGTCATTAGATATATTCCAAGACCATTTTTGCAGCGTGTCAGCCCCCTGGCCATGTCCGTATTTTCCCTACTGAATAAGGGCAATGTGGTGATGTGCCCAATATGTGATCACAAATATAAAAAGTTTTTACCCTACGGCAGAATTGCTAGAGCGAATGCGTTATGCCCAAATTGTATGGCATTGGAAAGGCATCGACTCATGTGGGTTTTCCTCAAGCAGAAAACTAATTTTTTCACTAGTCCTTTGAGGGTTCTCCATATTGCTCCAGAACATTGTTTTATTGATAGGTTTGAAGCAATGGAAAATTTAGATTATATCACAGCAGACATAGAATCACCACTTGCAAAAGTTAAAATGGATGTGCACGATATCCCATTTCCAGACAATTCGTTTGATGTGGTGTTTTGCAATCATGTGCTGGAGCATGTGAAAGATGATTTAAAGTCTTGTGCTGAATTTAATAGAGTTTTGAAGCATAAGGGATGGGGAATACTTCAATCTCCTGTATATCCTATTGAAAACACGTTAGAGGACAAGGCTGTCACTGACCCTTCAGAACGGGAAAGACTATTTGGTCAAAGAGATCATGTTAGAAAATTCGGAAAGGATTATGCAAATCGGCTTAGAAAATCAGGGTTGAAAATAGAGGAGAATAATTTTGTCAAAGAATTGCCTTCAGAAATTATAGAAAAATATGCACTACCGGAAAATGAAATAATTTTCGTTTGCAAAAAAGGTGACTAAATCCTACTTATTTTTTTCAAAAGTTCAAAAGGCATTCCAGCACCGTAGGACAGAAGTTGAGTTACAGATGTCAACCAACTAAGCAGTCCAACTTTTATAGAGTGGCTTTTAACGCTGGAAGAAATAATAACAAGTGCAGTCCAGCATAAAAACAATCCTGAACTTATGTAGAAACACGTTTTATTCCCAAAATAAAAAACTGGGATTGAAACGCAAAAAATCAAGAATAGTGTAGGTAGCCAATGCACTAATTTAATAGCTCCGGGATGAAATCTTGACACATTAACTCTATTCCTTCCAAATGAAAATGATTGTTTAGAAAAAGATAGGAGCGTATTTTTCCTTTTATGATACACGAATGCCTCTTGAACCAATTGAAGCTTGAATCCAGCTTTTTTAATACGGATGCTCCATTCAATATCTTCTCCTTGATTGGGGTCTACAAATCCACCTGTAGCCGTAAACACTTTTCTTGCCACTCCCATATTAAATCCTCGGGCTTGGAAGTTGGAAGGATCTTTCATTTTGCCGCGAATACCGCCAGTAGTCCAGAAAGAAGTCATTGCAAAATCCATGGCTTTCTGCAGCGACGAAAAATCATCAGAAGCTGCGTCTGGACCACCAAAAGCGTCCAAATTTCTATTTACTAGTGCTTTTAATACTACTTCGAAATAATTTTCTGGAAGAATCACATCCGAGTCAAAAATTACAAAGAAATCTCCCTTTGCCAATTCCATTCCGTGATTTCTGGCAAAACCCTGACCTGAATTATTTTGAAATAAATATCGTATTACGAGTCTATGCTGGTATAATTCTATTATTGCTTTTGAAGGGATGGTAGATCCGTCGTCAATTATGATCACTTCAAATTCTTTGTACGTCTGTATAGCTAAACTCTGAAGCAGTTCATTGAGCTCTGCTGGTCGATTAAAAACCGGTATAATTACCGAGAAGTACATTAAAAGTCAAAGTTAGTCTCTTCATCTATCATATATTCGGTCTCCTTAGATTGATTGGAAGTCATTAGTTCGGAGATAAAACCCGTAAGAAAAAGTTGGACCCCAATAATTAGCGCCACTAAGGCCAAGAAAAATAAAGGTTGATCTGTCACCTCTCTAACATTCAACCCCAGATGGATCCCATAAACTTTTCGAAAAATCAACCAACACGTGATCATAAATCCTGAGAAAAAAGATAAGCTCCCCAGCAAACCGAAAAAGTGCATTGGTTTCTTTTTATATCGATGTACGAATGAAACTGAAATTAAATCTAGAAAGCCATTCAGGAAACGTTCTATTCCAAATTTAGAATAGCCATATTTCCTGGCTTGATGTTGAACTACTTTTTCGCCTATTTTATTAAACCCATTCCATTTTGCCAACAGCGGAATGTAACGATGCATTTCTCCGTACAACTGGATATTCTTAATCACTTTTCGGCGATATGCTTTCAGACCACAATTAAAATCATGAAGTTTTATACCGGAAATCCAACGCGTCACTCCGTTAAAAAAACGAGAAGGAATTGTTTTAGTGAGTGGGTCATGACGTTGTTTTTTCCATCCTGATACCACATCAAATCCTTCAAGAATGAGGGAGTAAAGTCCGGGTATTTCTTCGGGACTATCCTGCAAATCCGCATCCATGGTAATTATCACATCACCTGACGACTTTTTAAACCCAGCATCTAAAGCGGCAGATTTGCCATAGTTGCGATTGAGGTTTATCCCTTTTACTTCATTGGACTTTTGACTTAAATCTCTGATCACTTCCCACGAGTTATCCGTACTGCCGTCATTAATATAAATTACCTCATAAGAAAAGCCGTGATCTTTCATGACACGGCTAATCCATTGAGACAATTCGGGCAGAGACTCTTCCTCGTTAAATACGGGAACTACTACTGAAATTTGGGTCATAATTTAGTAATCGAGAGTCTTATCTTTTTTCTTAAGGATAGCTCCCAAAATTAAGGCAATTATTGCATAGATAATCAAGGCAAAGCCAAAGCTTTTGATCTGACCAATCAAAGTATAATTATTAACACTATCCGCTTTCATTTTCTCTAAAATCGCAGGATCTAAGTTGTCGGGATTTTGTCCGAATTTCTCCATCATAGACATGGCAGTTTTAAACCCTTCGTCGGCAAGAACAGCTCCTAGGGAAGGATCTATCACATGAAAAAGTAATAATTGACCCGCAAGACCAATAAGCCCAGAAATTACCATGGTTATAAAACTGAAGTTAAATGCTGTTCCAAAAGACATAAATCCCCCTAACTCTTGTCGGTATTGCTTGCCAAAATAGATGATAAGTGCGAAAAACACTACTATTGCAACTAGCCCAAACCATCCAGAGGCGAGTAAAGTTGAGTCAATAAAATAAGCGATGAAGGTTAGCACTAATGACACTAACCCAATGACTAGCCCTGGTTTAATAGCTGCTTGAAAAGGTGATTGTTGCTCTTCCATAAGAATATTTAGTTTGGATTTCTTCTCAAAATAATTGAAATAATAATAGTAAAAAACATACCAGAGATGATTTTCCAAATACTATCATTTATAGCAATGTCTAACGCAGTCATATTTTCAATACTTTTTAGCGTTATTTCATAAGAAGCCTCCCCAACTTGAGACAAGATCAATTCCTTAGATTCTGATAATATTTGAAGCTTAGCAGTCAAGATATCCCGGAAAAGTCCATTCATAGCCAATAGAATAACCCATATTCCTAAACCAGATACAATAGCCATGGACATATAACTCACAAAACCAACGGACATGCCCTCAGCAAATGACAGATATTTGCGGTTGGTATATTCTTTAAAAAATTTAATTGCTAAAAATACTACAATAGGGGTGAGCACATAGCCAAACATAAGAGTTAGATTGGAAGGATCTGGTCTTAAAAACGATAATAGGAAGAATGACACCGCACTTATGAGACCTCCTAAAATTCCAAACTTGTACGCGGTTGAAAAGTACTTATACATTTACGGGTAATAATTGACCTTTTTGAATTACATATTTAACCTGTCCCACTAATTCACTTCCAAACCATGGTGAATTAGATGATAGAGACCTATTTGTTTTGCTATCAAAATTCCATGGTTGAGTTGGATCAAATATAGTCCAGGATTGCTCTAAATTATTCGATAAAATAGATGCAGGTCCGGTGGTTAACTTTTCTATTAATAATTCCCATCCAATTTCTTGCTCCAATTTGACCATTGCCGGCAGAAAAGTTTGTAAGCCCACCATACCAAAATTAGCCAAATCAAATTCCATGAACTTTGAATCCAGGTCTTGAGGCTGGTGATTGGAAACCAGCGCATCAATTGTTCCATCCTTTAACCCTTCAATCAATGCATTGCGATCATCATAGCCCCTGAATGGCGGTAAGACTTTGAGATTAGAATCAAAATCAATCAAATCCAAGTCTGTAAACAATAATTGGTAAATGGAAACATCTGAAGTAACTTTTAGCCCTTCCGCTTTGGCTTCTCGGATTAGCCTTACGCTCTTAGCAGTATTTATAGTCTGAAAATGAAGTTTACCACCGGTATATCGAAGAATCTCAAGGTTTCTTTGAATAGCAGCATCCTCAGCAAGATTAGGAATACCTTTTACTCCCATCATAGTGGAAGTATCTCCTTCATGCATAAACCCAAACATTGCTAATAAGGGATCATAGGAATGGTCAAATAATACACCGTCAATTTTTTGAAGGTACTGAAGTGCCTTCATAAATCGGTCAGCATTTGCCAATGGCTTCGTTCCCTCCCCAAAGATATTTACAGCGGATTGATGGTGCATGTCAAGGATTTCGGTAAAATCCTCTCCGTTTGTATTTTTTGTAACCGCTCCTTGTATTAAAAACTCTGGAGTATACTTTTTAGATCTGTTGAGGATAAAATCAACATCACCCTTAGATTGAATAACAGGATCTGTGTTTGGTAAAATAACAGCAGCAGAAAATCCGCTGGCCACCATAGAAGCAGATAAGCTTTCAATAGATTCCTTATACTCATGACCTGGCTCACCCATGGAGCATCTTAGATCTACCCAACCAGAAGATAAGAACCAATGCTCAGCATTAATTTCTTTGTTAAAATAAAAATTTTCCTCAGAAGGTAATATGGATAATGTACCGTCAGAAAAAAGGTAATCTTTCGGACTACTGACACCATTGGGTTCGATAATTCGGAGATTTTTAAATAGAATAGACATTCACTTTGGCTTTGATGCAAAGCTGCAATAATAATCTAAAATTTGAAAGGTATAGCGTTGAGAAAACCGAAAGAATGCAAATGCAAAAAATTCGATTGAAGTGTCCAATAAAATAATTGTTCATCGAATCTTTAAGCCTGTGGGTTGGCGGTTGAATATCAAATTAGGAAAGAGTCTGAACTTGAATTACTAGGATTTAGTGATGATTAAATTTGCAATTATTAATTGAAAGATGTCCGAGGACTGGTAAAAACTTTACGGCAAATCGAATTTGTTTGCCCACTATTATTAGCTCGACAGCCACTACAAATAGATTAGAGTTTGGCCAATAAGGGATAACAGTGTTGGAAAACAAGCACAATATGAATCCTCTGTAGATCGACATTATGAAAAAATTCAGAGTGGCATCAATAGATGTATTCAAATAAGCAATTCAGGGGATAGTTGAATCCAAAGATTCTTGAGTTCAGAAGCGGGAAAGCTCGTAAAATCCCGATAGCGTTTTATAAAATGACCTTGAATCTCTGAAAGGCATAACAGCTAAAGAAGCGGGTTTGCATTCCGATTAGTGGCTGCTGGGACTGGCGAAGAAAATTTAATTAAGACATGAGCGAACATTGTTTGTACATACGGTGAAGCATAAGATTGATCGCATGTCGCAAATTATTCAAACAAAATATAGCAGGTGTAACTTGGGGTCTTGAAAAAAAAACACTTAAAATCCTTAGACTTAAAATAAAACCCAGCTATCAAAGCCAGCTTAAATTTCACAATATACCTCCAGACTTCTTTTGAGGATTCCCATTCTGGGTGAAGGGTGTGTGGTTTATATGAATTTGTAAATACCATAGGGGAGAAATACGAAAAACCCTTTTCGATTAACTAAAGAGGGCTAAGCTAAAAAGTGATACCTCACCTGGAAAAACTCTAAAAAGATTAGAAAGCACTTCTTATCTCCTAGTTTCAGCTGTGCTCTGAGTTCTACAAATACGGATTTGTTGCTTATAAGCTATGCAGTTTTGCTGAAAGACTCAGTCCTTAAAAAGTGAATGGGTTTCAGTTGTGGACTGCTATCTTGGATTTTGGATCAAACGAAAAAAAAGCCTTACAGTTTCCTGTAAGGCTTTATAATTAATAAGGCGGCGACCTACTCTCCCGGGAGTAACCCCAGTACCATCGGCGCTGCAGGGCTTAACTTCTCTGTTC
>Ga0307486_1000276_pt1 | contig 51000 bp, 37 predicted proteins | sample CBIW02metaG_FD_203663 | JGI IMG/M metagenome (GOLD analysis project Ga0307486, IMG submission 203663) | Sea-ice brine microbial communities from Beaufort Sea near Barrow, Alaska, United States - CBIW 0.2 | ecosystem: Environmental > Aquatic > Marine > Coastal | place: USA: Alaska | collected... | reverse complement strand
ATTAAAGTCTTGGGCAACACAGCGTACCGTTTGCCCTGCTGCAATCTTGCTTAGTACAAGTTGTCGAAAATCAGTTGAGTATGTCATTTAGGTATTGTAGTTCTTTTTTGGTTTTTTGACTATATATGGTATTACTGGAGACGACTATCATTGCGAATAGTCATTGCATTTAGTTATCCAATCTAACTGTCGCAACGACAGACAGCCAATAGCATCACACTACTGGCCATCTGCTTAAAAAGCATGACAGAAACAAAGTGACTATTTATACTGCCAGTAAATTACACTGCCATCAAATCAGTTTCTTTTTTGCTTAAACGGCTATCAATGGTTTCGATAAACTTATCAGTAATTTTTTGAATATCGTCACTAGCGCGATGTTCATCGTCTTCTGAGATTTCTTTTTCTTTGGCTAAATCCTTGATATCATTCATCATATCACGGCGGATATTACGAATCGATACACGGCTGTTTTCGGCCTCACCACGTGCCAGCTTTTGCATATCGCGGCGCGTCTCTTCAGTCAGGGCTGGCATCGGTACGCGAATCACGTCAGCGCTCATGGGGTTTAGACCCAAATCCGCTTCGCGAATGGCTTTATCTACTGCTTGAATCATAGTGCGGTCGAATGGCTGTACCAACAAGGTGCGTGAGTCCTCAACGTTGACGCTAGCGACTTGGTTTAGCGGTGTATCTGAACCATAGTAACTGACCATCACGCCTGACAACATACCTGGATGCGCGCGCCCAGTACGGACTTTACTAAAGGTACTCTCAAGCGCTTCCAAAGTCTTTTGCATGCGCGCTTCGCCGTCTTGCTTAATCTCTTTAATCATTACGTGTCCTTATTTATCGTTCCCGATAATATTTATTACTGTTCGGTGTTAATAGAGGTTGATTTTTCATCACAAATTATAGCGTGGCATCAATGATAAACGCGTGTGCCTTCATTTTCACCCATAATGACATTTAATAACGCATTGGGCTTGGTCATATCAAAAACTTGTAACGGCACGTTGTGTTCGCGGCATAAGGCAATAGCAGTTAAATCCATCACGCCCAATTTTTGCTCTAATACTTCATCAAAAGTCAGACCATCATATTTGACCGCATCAGCATGCAAGCTTGGGTCTTTATCATAAACCCCATCAACTTTGGTCGCTTTAAGAATCAGTCCTGCTTCAATCTCAATGCCGCGTAGACAAGCAGCGGTATCAGTGGTAAAGAACGGATTGCCCGTACCGGCAACAAAGATACAAACTTCGCCATTTTTGAGATAGCGAATAGCATTGCGGCTGCTATAGCTTTCGGTCACTTCACCGATGGGCAAGGCGGACATCAAGCGCGTTTTAATATTACGACGCTCAAGCGCGTCACGCATCGCCAGACCATTCATGACGGTTGCTAGCATGCCCATCTGATCACCAGTAACACGGCCAACTAAGCCTTCTTTTTGCAGCTGCGCGCCGCGATATAAGTTGCCACCGCCGACCACGATGCCGACTTGCACCCCAAGACCCCGCAAGTGCGCGATAGACAAACTCATTTTGTCTAGCACTTCAGTATCAATGCCCATATCTTTACCGCCAGCTAAGGCTTCGCCTGAGAGTTTGAGCAATATACGAGAGTAACGGGGATTTTTGTCAGACATGGGGTCACCTTGTTATCATTGAATTATAATGGTCGTTAATGTACAAATAGAAATCGTTAAAACACAAATAGAGTTAGCCTATAGACCAAGACCTGCTAAGCCGGTTAAATTGCGCTAATTGTAGCAAAAACTGCCCACTATTGGGCAATTTTTACATTGAATAGCGAATCTGTTTATCTAATAACTATACTTTAATGGCTACATGTTTATAATAACCGTATTGCTCTAATGGTTATATTTCCCTACTGAGTATAACTGGCAAATAAATCGTATTCGCTAGCATCATCAATGGTAACCGTCAAAAATTGTCCCACTTGTACCGCAGCAGTGATGTCGTCGACATAGACGTGACCGTCAATCTCAGGTGCATCAGCATAGCTGCGACAAATAGCAATATTCTCTTCGCTGTCAATCTCATCGACCAATACCGTTAAGGTTTTACCAATTTTCTCTTGCAGTTTTTGCGCAGATATCTGTTGCTGTAAAGCCATGAAACGCTCATAACGAGATTGTTTAATTTCTTCAGGCACTGGATTGGGCAAGTCATTGGCAACTGCGCCTTCGACGTCTGAATAAGTAAAAGCGCCCACTCGATCGAGACGCGCCTCAACTAACCAATCAAGCAAACATTGGAAATCTTCTTCGGTTTCACCAGGGAAGCCGACTATAAAGGTTGAGCGAATCACGATATCAGGACAAATTGCGCGCCAAGCGTGAATACGCGCTAAGGTATTTTCGCTATGGGCTGGGCGTTTCATCGCCTTTAAGACGCTATGACTGGCATGCTGAAAAGGAATATCCAAATAAGGCAGTAGCTTCTTCTCACCCATAAGTTCAACGACTTTATCCACGTGCGGATACGGATAAACATAATGCAAACGCACCCAAATACCCAGCTCATTCAAAGCTTGGCACATGTCGTAAAACTTAGACTTCAGTGGCATACCATTCCAGAAACTGGTCTTATACTTGAGATCCAGTCCATAGGCGGAGGTATCTTGCGAGATAATCAGCAGCTCTTTGACCCCAGCGTTCTTAAGCGCCATTGCTTCTTTCATCACACTATCAATCGGGCGCGAGACCAATTTACCGCGCATACTTGGAATAATACAAAAAGTACAGAGATGATTACAGCCTTCTGAAATCTTTAAATAAGCATAATGACTGGGCGTTAATTTAATACCTGCCTCATCAATCAAATCTATCTTAGGATTATAATCTTTATCGCTACTACGATCAGGCTTAGGGACATGCAATGCGACGGCTCTAATAACCTCGTCGTAGGCATGTGCACCAGTAACTGCCAATACTGCTGGATGCATTTGACGTATTTTATCCGCCTCTTTACCCAAGCAACCAGTGACGATAACTTTGCCATTCTTACTAATGGCCTCACCGATGGCATCTAGCGACTCTTGTACGGCTGATTCAATGAAGCCGCAAGTATTGACCACGACTAAATCAGCACCTGAGTAATCACTAGCAACCTGATACCCATCACGAGTCAGCTCTGTGATAATGCGCTCACTATCGACCAACGCCTTAGGACAACCGAGCGATACAAAACCAATCTTTGGCGTGCTGGTCGTTGGCGCAGCAGAGGTTGCGACGCTTGATATCGCATCACTACTTTGAGCAATACTTCGGTTCTGATTGTGATTGGCTTTATGGTGGTAAGGTTGGACGCTATCTGTCGTGTTCTGCTCTGATGGCGTTTGAATTTGCGCAGGATTGAACATAGTAGCCGTGTCTTTTGGCGTTGTTGACGCTGAAGGCGTCGTCACTATGTCCGTATTGGCTGGCTGGGTAGAAGTTTTGGGCATGGCTGACCTTGCTAGAGATAAATTGGCTCAGCGCATTGTACGTTTTTTTTGTGAGAATCACCAGTTTTGCCGCGCTAGTGTGTTGATTTATGGTTAAATATTACGCTGCATCTACTTATCAACGAGGCGTTTACAATGACAGCTGATCCAATAACCTTTAAATCGACTCCTGACTTAGCGTTTATGTCACAACATTTATTCACCGCTATCTTATTGGTCAATGATGATCTGTCCATCATATGGTTGAATGCCCAAGCTGAACAGTTACTGGCGATCAGCCGTGCAAGATTATTGAATCAGTCTATATTGGCACTGCTCGCACCTGAAGAATCACCGCTAAAAAACGCTAATATTATAGATAGCGACAGTCTGAATGACGGCGATATAAATGCGCAAACCGCTAAAGAGAAGATAGCTAATGGGGATAAAACGTGCACTTTAACCGAACGTTTTAATCAAGCAAAGCAGTATCAGCAGCCTTTTATCGACCATGACCACATGATAAATCCGCAGCTGAACGGTGGTGCAATGCTGTCCATTGACTATAGTGTAACCCCCGTCATCTACCAGCAGCAGGCTTATTTCATCATCGAGATGTGGGGTAAAGACCGACAAAGTCGCATCTCAGAGGAGGAGCAACGACAACGACAACACAGCGTTGCCCGTCACATGCTCCGCTCTGTCGCTCATGAGATCAAAAATCCGCTGGCTGGTATTCGCGGGGCCGCACAACTGTTACAACGCCAGTTTGTCAAGTTTGGTGACCTTGCTATGCCTACAAGCTCTACTGTCATCGCCAGCTCCAATACGGATCAAAACTTTCAAGCAACCGTAAAAAAACTACGCACTTATACCGATATCATCATCTCAGAAACGGATCGCTTGACCCAACTTATTGGCCAATTGCTTGGCTCCAATCAATTACCAAAATGGCAAATGATGAATATTCATGAGCCTATTGAGCATGTCTTGACACTGGTGCTCAGCCAGTACCCGAAAGTTGCGTTAGAGCGTGACTATGACTTGTCTTTACCAGAACTGTGTGCTGATGAAGATCAATTGATTCAAGTATTCTTAAACCTAATCAACAATGCTTGTGAGTCTATGACTGAATTTGAGCAAACGCCTCAACAACATGAATTGTTAGAATCTAATGACTTACAAACTACTCGTTCACCGATAGACCGCGATTATCAGGCGCAATTACATATTCAAACACGGGTTGTCTTTCAGCATACCATTGGTAGCCAACAGCATAAAAAAGCATTAAAAATCACCTTAACTGATAATGGTAGCGGTATCGACCCCTTGCTTATCGGACAGATATTTTTCCCTATGGTGACTAGCCGGGCGGCAGGAACAGGTTTAGGACTGGCTATCGTGCAAGATATTATTAATCGACATCATGGTATGATTGACGTCAGCTCAGTCCGTGGGCAAACGCACTTTACAGTGTATTTACCATTTAGCCAGCCAGCACCTGCCGCCTAAAGGCAGCTTTTTAAATTATAATTTTAAATAATAGCTCCGACTTAACAGCTCATTAAGGCTTAGATATGACTGACCACAGCATTCACCCCATTTCTGACAGTAATCACCAATTATCCACAGCGACTAGCGATAATGCACCTCAAAAAGACCCTGCAACCTTGTGGCTCATCGATGACGATGCGGCGCTACGCTTGATATTAGCGGATACCTTTACTGATGCTGGTCTGGAGGTCATTAGCTTCACGCAAGCACAAGCAGCGTGGACGCGTCTTAACGATATCTTGCAGCAGCGCGAACCCACCTCCCAGCTACCCGATGCCATCTTAACCGATATTCGCATGCCGCTAATGGACGGCTTATCGTTTAGTGACTGGGTACACAAGCAGTTTCCTGATCTACCCATCGTTATTATGACGGCTCATTCAGATCTGACCTCAGCGATTAACAGCTATCAAACCGGCGCTTTTGACTACTTACCCAAGCCCTTTGACTTAGATGATGCGGTCGCAACTATCTATAAAGCGATCAACTTTAGAGCGACTAATGATCAACCCATTGGTAATACGACTGATAAAACAACTAAAACTGACCCTAATCCTGATGTAACCCCTGATTCTAAAATAAAAACTAGCGCAAAAAAAGACAGCAAACCTAACTCTGATAATAAGCCAGCCAGCAGTTCCAACCTTCAAAATAATAGCCCTACCAATAACAATCCCAGCGGCATTATTGGCCAGTCGCAAGCCATGCAAACTGTCTTTCGCGCGGTTGGACGCTTGGCCCACTCGCCGATTACTGTTCTGATTACTGGAGAATCAGGTACGGGTAAAGAGCTGGTTGCCAGCGCCTTACATCAACATTCACCGCGAAAACAGCAGCCCTTCATTGCGCTTAATATGGCGGCCATTCCGCACGATTTGATTGAGTCTGAGCTATTTGGCCACGAAAAAGGCGCATTCACGGGCGCAACCACGCAAAGACAAGGTCGCTTTGAGCAGGCAAATGGCGGTACGTTATTTTTAGACGAAATTGGTGACATGCCCTTTAGTACGCAAACACGATTACTCCGAGTATTGGCCAATGGCGAGTTCTATCGTGTTGGCGGTCAGCAGCCAGTCAAAGTCGATGTGCGCATTATTGCGGCCACGCACCAAAACTTAGAGCACCTCGTACAGCAGGGCAGGTTCCGTGAAGATTTATTTTACCGTCTTAATGTCATTCGTCTGCCCCTGCCGCCACTACGGGCACGCCGCGAAGACATTCCAGCGCTTACTGGCCACTTTATGCAGCGTGCAGGCGAGCAAATGAACACGGCTCCCAAACAATTACATCCCAACGCCCTACAAATTATGCAAGCCTTTGACTGGCGCGGTAATGTTCGCCAACTTGAAAACGTTTGTTTATGGCTGACGGTCATGGCAACGGGTGACACCGTATTAATTGAGGATCTACCGCCAGAGTTGCTAGCTGATGTCGATATACCTTTAAACGCCAACGTTCATAATCATCAGAGCTTTACGCAACAAACTGATGGTCAAAATAACTTACAAACAACATCGCAAGCCACCTCACAAAGTATCCCGCAGATTGCAGGAGCAAATAGCACGACGCACTCGCAGCCCTATCCGCCTGCCAACCCAAGCTGGCAGCAAGCATTGGCAGATTGGGCTGAGCTTTCACTAAAAAAAGGCGAAGTAGACATTTTGCAAACAGCAGCGCCTGAGTTTGAGCGCGTATTACTAATCGCTGCTCTCAATCACAGTAATGGTAAAAAAATAGCCGCGGCCACTCTATTAGGCTGGGGGCGCAATACGCTGACTCGCAAGCTTCAACAGCTGAATATTTCTATATCAGGGAGCCAGGCAGAAGAGCAACCAAACACGCAAAAAGACTGATATAAAAAATTTAGCAATATCAGCTATTTATAAAATTAAGTACAAAAAAATGCGAATAATTTAAAAATAATTGCGTAAAGGGCTTGCCAAACCATTCAAACTCTATATAATGCCAACCACTGAGACGCACTACCGAATCAGTTAGCTATCTGAAGGGTGTTTGAATTTAAGCATCAATAATGATAGAGTAACGAAATGGGGCTGTGGCGGAATTGGTAGACGCACTAGATTTAGGTTCTAGCGCCGCAAGGTGTGAGAGTTCGAGTCTCTCCAGCCCCACCATTTATCGTACTGATTTATATAGTGTTTCTCAAACCTAATTAATAGTTGTCGCAGTTTTGTCGCAATTATATAAAAGCCCCGCTTAATTGCGGGGCTTTTTGTGTGTTTGTCATTTGACAAGTAAATCTTCTGAACATACTAACCCGCATGTTGCCTCTCTACTTTCTACTGTTAATTCTTTACTGGATTTTATGAAACACACTCTCGAGGTCGGCTCAGAATCTATTCGGACTCAGTATTTTCGAGTGATCTTAATGGGCATCAGTGCGTTCGTGGTGAATACCACAGAATTCGTCCCTGTGGCGCTGTTAAGTGATATTGCCCAAGATTTTTCAATCACTACGGCAGAAACGGGTTGGATGTTAACCCTCTATGCGTGGATCGTCGCTGCCATGTCGCTACCGCTGATGCTACTGACCGGTAAATTGGAGCGTAAACGGTTGCTACTAGCAGTTTTCGTGGTATTCATTGCCAGTCATGTACTGTCAGTTTTTGCATGGAGTTTTCAGGTATTGCTGATTAGCCGAGTTGGTATAGCTTTATCTCATGCGATATTTTGGTCAATTACGGCGGCGATAATACTACGCGTTGCCCCTGAGGGTAAAAAGGCACTGGCGCTTAGTGTGCTTGCTACGGGTACGTCATTGGCGATGGTGCTGGGTGTTCCTATAGGACGCTTGGTTGGCCAATGGTTTGGCTGGCGAGCCACGTTTGGTGGCATTGGTGTGATTGCCTTTGTGGTGTTCGTTCTACAAGCGAGACTATTGCCAACCCTGCCCAGTATGTTTGATGGGACTATCAAGAAAGTGCCAGAATTACTTAAAAACCCGTTACTGGTCTGCTTATATTTGTTCTGCTTTGTGGTCTTTACGGCCCACTACGCCGCCTATTCTTATATCGAACCCTACATGCGCCAAGTCGGCTCAATCAGTGAAAACTTGACCACCTTCGTGCTACTGTTATTTGGCGGCGCAGGGCTGATTGGTAGTGTGATATTCAGTCGTTGGGGTGATAAATCCAATACGATGTTGATGTTGATATCTACGATACTAATGTTGCTGTCTATGGCAGCGCTATTATTGGCGGTTAAATCAATATGGTCGCTGAGTGTGATTACGTTACTCTGGGGAGCAGCACTCATGCTGCTTGTGATCTGCACGCAAGCTAAGGTCATTATGATTGATGAAAAGGCTCAAGATGTGGTGATGTCGATGTTCTCTGGCGTTATTAACTTAGGCATTGGCACAGGTGCCTTGCTCGGTGGCTATGCCGTCACCCATATCTCGCTGTCGAGCGTGGGATTCGTGGGTGCTGCCGTCGCTAGTGTGGCACTGCTACTCATGATATTTATGATCCAACGCTTCCCTGCATTACGCTAATCGGTATGGTTGTACTTTCATTGTAAAAGATAGATGTTAAATGGGAATGTTAGAGGTAAGTATTCAAAGATGTTAGTCGCTCAAATGGGCTGGTATTTTGCGATAACTACAGTATCTATAGCCTACAACTTGTCCAAATCTCTAAGCACCTCATCCATATTCTTACAACGCCGCTCCACCCGTTTCGCCAATACCCTTTCAATAATAGGCTGATAATTCTGATATTCCTTCGGCAATATTGGAATTAGCCTTTGGCAATGCTCAATCGCCCAATCTCTTAATGGCTCACTACTTCCCGCTGCTATTTTAAACGGTCGCTTTCCTGTTAACATTTCATAGATCATTATCCCAAACGCATAAATATCACTTTGCTGCGTTGCACCCTGCCCTTGCCAGCGTTCAGGAGCGAGGTAAGCTGGTGTGCCAGCTGCGTTTATAACGACCGCCTTATCAAAGTGTTGCGCCAAAGCAAAATCGGTAAGTAATAAAGTAGGTGTTACGATTTCACTGTCAGCAAAAGGTGTTTGATGCTCACTGAGCAGAATATTACTGGGTTTAATATCGTTATTTAGCCAGCCACTATTATGAATATTGGCTATAAGATGCGCGACTTGAACAATGAGTTGATATTTTTGCTTATCTGTTAATGGCTGGCGTAAATAATGCGCCAAGTTTCCATTTTTATAATAAGGCATAACTAAGATAGTTAGCGGCTGATTCTGCTTAAAGACTTCTATTTGCAAAGTATCATAAGCCAGCACTGGCGGCGCTATAGCTAATCTAGGTTCGGTATTTTTTTGAGCTTGGATTAGTTGTGATGTATTTAAAGCAGATAAAGCAGTTATTTCATGATCAAGATTATTAAACGCGTCATAGTTGCTATCAGAGCTAAGTTGCCACTTAATCATAACGCTACCAAACTGTAGATGATGTGCGCGTGTTAAGCCTTGATAGCTATTGGTTTTGATATTTCCCTGCTGACTTATACGCTGGTGGCATACCTCAACATAATCCAACGCTGCCAACGCAGCAGTCAATGCCGGTAATAGAGGGGCAGATTGTTCTTTTAAAACCTGTTGAGCGCTAGAAGCTTGTGTTATGGACGAATTACTGGCACTATTTTTCATGGTACAGTCAAACCTTATCAAGCCGCTACCAAACTATTAAACATAAATTTTATTTTTTATTAACGATAAATTAATTAAGAGCCATTATGTCTCCTTCATCTAAACCATCTAAGTCATCATTCCCTTACGCCCTACCCGATCCACTGCTAGATTTACTCAGCCAGTATTTACAGCAGCAAGTCACCCCAACTATTGAGATTGATCCTGAGCAGCTGGCCTATCGCTGGGTTGGTGGGCGTACTGGTCACTTAGAGCCTTTAGTGGTCAATCTATTTTTAAGTTTAGACGATTTACACGGTATCGATACGCAAAAATCGAAGCTGGTACAGAACACGCGGCAGTTCCTGAAAGGCTATCCGGCCAATCACGTATTAATGACCGGTACGCGCGGCGCGGGTAAATCATCGCTGATTCGCGCCCTGCTGCAAGCCTATCATAGCGAAGGACTGCGCATTATTGAGATTGCCCGTGATGACCTACTCGTGCTGGATAAGATTCGCGCGGCGATTAACGCTCTTCCTGCCGACTGTGGTTGTCGCTATGTGGTGTACTGTGATGACTTGTCATTTAACGGTCAAGATGAGAGCTACCGTACTTTAAAGAGCGTCCTTGATGGCTCACTGGACTCCGAACAAGACAAGCTATTGGTCTATGCGACCAGTAACCGCCGGCATCTATTGCCGCAATTGATGAAAGATAACGTCAATATTTATGATGGGCAGACCGATGAGGTCAATCCTTATGAGACTATTGATGAGACCGTATCGCTCTCTGACCGTTTTGGCGTATGGCTGTCGTTTTATCCGATGAATCAGCAGACCTATTTGCAAATTGTTCAACATTATTTAAGCTTACAACAAGCACGAATAACAGATAGCGTTGTTAATACTGACATTGATACTGTCATTGGTACTGAGGTTAATAATAACGGATTACCCGAGGATATTAGAGCCGATGCACTACGATGGGCATCAGAGCGTGGTGGACGTTCGGGGCGTATAGCCTATCAATTTAGCCGCTACTGGATAGGAAAAGCGCAGTTAAAAGCTGCGGATAATCAACTTTAAAATACTTAAAACAAAATGCTAAGGCAGCTCGTCAATTAGATTATGAGACCTAACAGGAGTACAGAAGCTAATTGATGACATGCTCCAAAGCTGTATTCGTAAACGACTGCTTATTGTCGCGTGCCATTGTTATATAGCAGATTCACTTTAGAAAGCATACAGTGCTACTAGAATAAATTTTTCGAAGCCTCTGGAGTGGCGCAGCCACACAGCAAGCGAGTAAAATTTGTACCAGTAGCACGTTATCATATCTGTGCTTATTTTATTCTTAACTGACTATATATAGAGTTTAAACACTGTACGCGGCTATCCGACTGCCCATCTATTTCTGCTCCTCCGTTAACCATATATTGTGCAAAGTCAGCGGCCAGCCAAAGATTGCCTTGATACCCACTTTCGGCATCTTGGCGAATATGCCCCATATTAGGCGTGCGACTGTTTGGATTGTCAAAGCGCTGATAACGGGCGCTAAAGTGAGTTAGTATTAGATTATTAACACCGATAGCTTGCGCGAATTTGCCGACTTGTTGCGCACTACTATGCATCGGATCAAAGTTTATATTTTTAGCCTGAATTTTAGATAGTAGGTCAGAAGTATAAGTTGCCTCATGAACTAATAAATCAGCATCCTTGACAGCATCCGTAAGTAAACGTGGCGTGTCATTGTCTCCTGCCACGACGACTCTAGTACGCTGCTGCTCATTCTGAACATAATCTACCGAAAGCAATAACTGTCCATTTTCTGTATAGATATCTTCGCCTTGTTGCAGTTTACCCCAAAGCGCACTTGCTGGAATGCCTACTGCTTCAAGCTTATCCGTATCCAAGATGCGATGATTGATAATTTGAGTCACACCAAACGCATGTGAAGCAACCCGATGCGATAACGGCGTGATATCAATGCTAACCTCATACTGTTGCTGACTGTCTACAGGCAAACTGATTTTGCCGTTTTTCTGGGACAAGACCTCCTCAATCGCCATGAAGTTAATGACAAAGGGAAGGTATAATTCGGTGGTTAAAGTAAAAGCATCAAGTAGCGTAGCGATAGCTTGTGGTGCAATAATAGTGAGCGGTGCAGTACGTCCTGACATAGCAATACTAGCAAGTAAACCAGGCAGCCCATAGCAATGATCGCCATGTACATGGGTGATGCAGATAACGGTCAGTTGATGTAGCGATAATTTGGTATGTAATAGCTGCTGCTGAGTACCTTCGCCACAGTCAATCAACAGCCAAGGGCGGGATTTGCCAGTTTGCTGCTTACTACCTGAGGCATACCGGTTTAGGCACTCAATAGCCAGCGCGGTAACGTTGCGCTGCTTGGTAGGTACACCCGCTGATGTGCCTAAAAAGGTTAGCCGTAGCATGGCTTATCTTTCATAAAACACACCTTGTCTATAGAACATATAATTTATGATAATTCACATAAGATGGTCTTATCACCTTCAACGATTTGGCCGCCGTTAGCAAAACATTGATTCACCATGCTTGACTCATGTGACTTCCAGCCACCATAAAAACTTGCCACACATAATAAAACGACCAGCAGTTTTTGTGACCATGCTTTGATCGATACCTGCTGCGGATCGATGGTTGGCTCTGTACGTCTTTCGACCTTAGTATGAGCCGTCTTGGTGTCCAAGTTATTGGGGTCTGTCATCGCGTTACCTTATCAAGACTCTGTCTGTTAATTTGTTATGGATTCGTTATTGAATATAGTCGATGCTAAATAAAAACATCAATCGCAGCATCTTCTGCAATTAAAACTGAATACGACCGCCCTTTTCTTCAGCGCGTTTAAAGGCGTCACGTTCCTGACAGCGTTTGAGCCAATTTAATACATTAGCATATTTACCATCGCTTAATCCTGTACGTGATTTGGCTGCGACCACTGCAAAATACATCTGAATGTCTGCGGCACTAAAGGCCTCACCTGCGAACCAATGATTGTCTTGTAGCTGTTGCTCCATCATAATCAGGATGTTGGTAATACTGTTCTCAATCATACTGCTTTCGACTTGCTTTTGGATATTTTTACTGATGGGTTTGACTAGCATTGGCGACCTTTCTACCACTTTGGTAAACACCAAACGCATAACCAAGGGCGGCATTATTGACGCTTCACAAAAATGCAGCCAAAAAGTGTAGGCTTCCCACGCAGCTTCATTATCACCAGAAGGCTTGAACCGCTGTTCTTTATCATAGTGTCTGAGCAAATACTCAATGATAAATCCGGACTCGACTAGCACGCGATCGTCTACTTCTAATATTGGGGCGTGACCTAATGGATGAATCTCCTTTAGACTATCTGGCGCAAGATAAGATTTGGTTCGCTCGTAACAGGTCAGTTGATAATCCACATTCAACTCTTCTAATAACCACACAATACGAAATGAACGCGAATTTTCTAAATGATGAAGATGTAACATAGACCATCCTAATAATAAATTATCGTGAATCAAACATAGTAATATACACTTGTTATTAATAATAGCCTACTTACCTTTAACACAGCCTACGCGCGCTACCGTTACCAAAAACAATGCCTCTCTAGTCAGGTTTGAGACACCATCCTATAGCAGCTTTATCTTGAATGTAGCTGTTCAATTTTATTGGTCATCTTATCTATTTTTTGTTGATAACGCTTGATTTTGCGAAACCGACGCGCAGTCAATACGCCTTTAATACGGCGATTTTTTAGGCGGCGACGCGGCGGGAAGCTGTTAATTTGTGGCTCATTATAACCATGCAAGCGGTTATCACGCCGGCGACCTACATAGCCCATTGCACTGTCCATAATCATAATCAATAGCGCGACAAAGATCATACCGTACATGAATAGAGAACCACCTTCTTCGATATTTTGGTTTAAAAGGGTGAGAGAAAATATGAACAGAAACATCGGCTCAAGATAGCTTAACGTACCAAATAGAGACACTGGCAGTTTACGACTGGCAATCATAGTGAGCGACATCGCTGCCGTGCTAATAATCCCCAGTAGCGGCAACAAATACCACAGTCTAGTGGTCGATGCGGCCAGCTCAAAGCCACCAGTGAGGTATAACGCCACCAAAACCACTGGTGTTAGCAGCACAAGATCGGATATCAAACCGGTGATAGGTGGCACGGCTAGTTTACGGCGCAATAAATAATAAGGCGGATAACCCAAGCATACAAATAACGTCGCCCATGATACGGTGCCGTGTTGCAGCACGTCATAAGCGATCCCTGCAGCGGCGCATAAGGTCGCAACCCACTGCAGCACACTCATTGACTCATGATAAAAGAACCGGCCAACCAGTATCATGACTAACGGATATAAAAAGTAGCCCAAGGTCACATCAAGGCCTAAGCCATTGACTGGCCCCCACATAAATAGCCAAATTTGCCCACCCAAAATTGGTGTGGGTAATACAAACAAAAACCACTCTTTCCGTGTTTTTAATGTCTTTAGATAATCAAAGACATGCTGCCACTGCTTTAATATACTCACCAATAAAACCAAGCTGAATAGCATTAACAACACGCGCCATGACGCCACTTGTGTACCCGACAACGGGTGCAAAAACAGTCCAAACAAAAACAATAACGAGAATAAAAAATTTGCCGTCGTCGCAGCAGAGGTGCCCTGTACAGTTTGGTTAGTGGTCAACATAACAACAGCCTTGAAAAAAATAGCTTTTAAAAAACAACCTCTATAAATAGGTTATATCGATAATGCTTTATCAGAAAAAACACAAAAGCCTCAGACGCGAACGTCAGAGGCTTCCTTTCACTTTGCCATTAGCCGATAGAACAAGGCTAAGACAACTGGTATTACTTTATGGTACTCAAATTATATGTCAGTATTATGTCAAATGCCAACTGAATAAGCAATAACACGGCTTATCCAGTTGACCCAGTCTGTGAATTACAAACTCAAACGCTTATTCTGCGTCGTCGTCGATAAGAGGGGCATTATCGTCAACACTGTCATTAACATTGCCATTACTAACAGTGCTTTCAGTCGCAGCATCTACGTCTATTTGTTCCTGACCTTCTACATCAAAGACACCCTCTTCTTTTAAGGCGTCAACTAAAGCGTTATCGCTTTCTACATACTCAACCCGCGCCATAGCAACCAGTTTTTCATCTTTTGACAAACGAATCAGAGTAACGCCTTGGGTGTTACGTCCCGCACTGGCCACGTGTTCAACGGGTGTACGTACTAAGGTACCTTTATCAGATATTAAAATAATATCATCTTCAGGTTCAACCTTAGTCGCACGTACTAGTGCTCCGTTACGTTTACTGGTCTTGATAGCGATAACACCGCCACCGCCACGCCCTTGTTTATTAAACTCCTCAATAAAGGTACGTTTACCAAAGCCGTTTTCGCAGGCAATCAAGATTTCTCGAACATCTTCTTCAATGACCACTAACGACTTAATAAACTCATCGTCAGCAAGACGCATACCGCGAACACCTTTAGCCGTACGTCCCATCGAACGTGCGTCATTTTCATCAAAACGTATCGCTTTACCACTAGAAGCAAATAGCATGACATCTTGAGTGCCATCAGTAATACGGGCGCTAACTAACTTGTCGCCCTCTTCTAAACCAACGGCAATCAAACCATTAGAGCGAATGCTGGCAAACTGCTCAAGCTCTACCCGTTTTACCGTACCGTTAGCGGTAGCAAAGAACACAAAATGACCGGTCACTTCAGCAGTGGTTTGCGGTATCGGTAAAATAGTCGTTACTGTTTCATCATTATTAAGCCCAATCAAATTTACCAATGGACGACCACGTGCGCCGCGACTGGCAATCGGTACTTCAAAACCGCGCAGACTAAATACTCGACCCGTATCAGTGAAGCACAACACGGTGGCATGGGTTGAAGTTACTGCTAAATGATCAATCACATCGTCTTCTTTCATAGCAGTGGCTGACTTGCCTTTACCGCCACGTTTTTGAGCGACATAGTCGTCAATCGGTTGCGTTTTTGCATAACCCGTACGCGAGACGGTCATCACAACGGTCTGTTCAGGAATCAGATCTTCACGGCTAAAGTCAGTACGTGAATCGATGATATCAGTACGGCGTGCATCGCCGAAGTTATCACGAATCTCAATCATCTCATTAGAAATAATGGTCATTAATTTATCAAAATCACCGAGGATAGATTCTAAATTCGCGATTTCACGTAACAAGTCTTGATACTCTTCGGTCAGCTTATCTTGCTCAAGACCAGTCAAACGGTGCAGTTGCATCTCTAAAATTGCATTGACCTGATCTAATGACAAGCGATAGTTTTCGGCACCTTCAATAAGTCCAAACGGTGCTTTTGGATCTTCGCCTTCAATGAAGTCAGGACGTACTGATTGGCTACCTGCAGCAGTGAGCATCGCTTGTACGCTACCTGAACCCCAAGTATTGTTTAGTAAGCTTTCACGTGCTTCACCGCGGCTTGCAGAGGCTTTAATAGCGGCAATAATCTCGTCAATATTTGCCAATGCAACGGTCAAGCCTTCGAGCAAATGACCACGTACGCGTGCTTTATTCAACTCATAGATCGTACGGCGCGTCACTACTTCTTGACGATGGCGTACAAAGGCGGCAATGAGCTGACGCAAGGTCAAGAGTTTAGGCTGACCATTATCTAACGCCACCATGTTGATACTAAAGCTAGACTCAAGAGGCGTTTGAAGAAACAGATTGTTGACAATAACCTCAGCGGTCTCACCACGACGCAAATCAATAGCGATACGCATACCGTCTTTATCAGACTCATCACGTATTTCGGTAATGCCTTCTATTTTTTTGTCCCGTACCAATTCAGCAATACGTTCAATCAGTTTTGCTTTGTTGGTCTGATAAGGCACTTCAGTGAAGACAATACGCTCACGATCACGGTTGACACCCGTGTCACTCATGGCCTCAATAATATAACGACCACGAACATGCAGACGGCCTTTACCGGTGCGGTAAGCATCTAAGATACCCGCACGGCCATAAATAATACCGCCTGTCGGGAAATCCGGACCTGAGATATAAGTCATCAGCTCTTCGGCTGAGATTTGCGGATTTTCTGCATAAGCTAGGCAAGCATTAATCACTTCGGTCAGGTTATGCGGCGCCATGTTAGTCGCCATACCAACAGCAATACCTGTTGCGCCGTTGACCAGCAAGTTAGGAACACGCGCAGGTAGGACGCTTGGCATGCGTTCAGAGCCGTCGTAGTTGTCTTCCCAATCGACCGTATCTTTATCCAAATCAGCGAGCATTTGATGGGTCAACTTGGTCATACGCACTTCGGTATAACGCATCGCTGCCGGTGGATCATCATCAATTGAGCCAAAGTTACCTTGACCGTCAATCATCGGGTAGCGCAAACTAAAATCCTGCGCCATACGCACAATCGCATCATAGACGGCACTATCGCCATGCGGGTGGTATTTACCGATGACATCACCGACCACACGCGCCGACTTTTTATAAGCTTTATTATAGTCATTGGATAACACGTGCATCGCATACATCACACGGCGGTGTACTGGCTTGAACCCATCACGCACATCAGGTAGCGCACGCGAGACAATCACGCTCATCGCATAATCCAAATAGGATTGTTTCAATTCATCGACGATGCCAATAGGACTGACCGATTCGCTCATATACATTCCTTCAATCACACCCATTCTCTAAAATTTGCATTACTCATAGTGTCTAATTTATTTACATCTATATTCTGCTATACATAAAATCAGCCGCATAAGTATGCCGCTATTGTTAAGGTATAAAGCTTGAATATCAGTCATAAAATAAGTACTACAAACCGCACGAAAATATAGAAAAATGGCGATAGTTTTAATGGTAAATAAAAGAAGCTATTTTAGCACAAATTTGCCTATTTGGGGGCATTTGCGTGCTATTAACCCGTAACGAATCAGGTCGTTTGTGGGGTTTATTTTAGATTGTTGATTAGGGTCTATAAATAACTAACTTATGCCGTTACTGCTCAAATAATATCAACGACATATTTTTTTGGATTGACTAATTTTACCATTTTTACAGACAAACTTACCGTCTTTTGAGCAATGGTCTACCCCGCCAATTTTGCCTGAACAAGGCGTATTACGGGCTTGTGCTTGGGTGATTGGTGCCACTACAAAAATGGCGGTTAATGCTGCTGTAATCATTGATTTCATATTTATTCTTTAGAATATTAAAACGTTTAGCATGAATTTTATCTATTGCGCCAAAATAGTCTAAATGACAAAATGCCAAACACTTTTCAATGTTTGGCATTTTTTAGGAAGTTTGAAACTATGAAATATACACTATTATATTTAATTACAAACCTACTTAAAACGCTCCGCTAAGCCCGACAAAGAAACTCGTTGATTTGTCATCGTTACCTTGTGAACGAGTAATACCTGCATTGGCATTAAGTAGACCAAAACTTCGAGATAATCCAAGGGTCATTGCAAAGTTATCATCGTCTGTTTCGATAGTAGGAGTATTAAAGCTAATATTTTGTACTGTGTTTAAGCGCGCTGAAACGGCGTCACGGTCATCACTTAGTCGCTTTTGATACTGTAAATCACCAAAGATATTGAGGTTTTCAACCAAGCTATGGTTTGCTTTTACACCAATCTTACCGTAAGTAGTGGTGTATTTTTGTTCATCGAACTGCATGGCAGTACCAGATAACTCTTGTTCTTCTAGTGCATCTATTTTGACACGGTTTACCGTGGCACCAAGATAAGGTGTAAGGTTAATACTGCTCATTTGCATTGGATAACCCGCTTGCAAATTGGCATACAAACGTGAGCCGTCAGCGTCTGAGTCAAAGTTTTGAATATTGCCACCTAAATTAACGCTACGAGTGACATCGACATCCATTGAGCCATAACCAATAGCGCCATTGAGCTGCACACCGCCTAATTGCTCTAAAGTAGTAGTATGGTAAACACCAAAACCGATCTCATCAATGCCGATATCGCTAAGACCTGAAGAATTACTTGAGCGATCAAAATCTTTGCGAGTAATATTGGCATATAAACCTGTTACGGCATTAGTTAAGCTTCCTAGGTCTGCATTAGCGAAGTCTACTCCTACTAATACTTGAGCATTGCTGTCACTCTCAAACCCTACAATATCTTCATTGCCTATTTCGCCTGTTGCCCATACTGTGCGCGCCACTTTTTGTTCGTTGTTTTGAACTTGATTGACATGTGACTGTAGACGCTCATTAGTCGCCAGTCCTACTTTGGTAGCGATATGTGGCAACACGCCAATCTGACTTGGTGCAGTCACTACGGCATTGGCGTAATCAGCTACTAGCTGATGAGTACGACCTGTAGGATGAATGCCGTCGGCGAAAAAATAAGTATCATCAGCATTTGGTTCTACTAAAGTAGCTGACCCGCATAACAATGAACTAGTAGTACCACAAGCTCTATCAGTCACATTAGTAAAACCAAAAGCAGCTGGATTTACATTAATTTGACGAGTTAGGCTAAACAAATCTAAAGGTATAATATTAGCACCAGTAGCTGCTACGCTACTAAGCATTGCTTGATTGTATTGATTAGTAATAAAGGTACTTTGTCCTTGTATTACAGCTCCTCCGTCAATGGAGTTAGGAGTCAAACCAATATCGGGTATATTAGGTACCAAAATATAATTTGCGCCATTATCTTTTAACGTTCGAATAGTTACAATCTGACTACCTACTGCTGCACCAACAATATTTTGAGCATTAGCAGGATCTTGTGATGCGGCAAGCAGGTCGTTTGCACCCGCCCACACTACATATAAACCATTGGAATCAACTTCATTATTGGCCAAGTAGTTATTGACTTGAGTGTTCGCAGAAGCAATAGTAATAGGAATTCCAAATCCGTTATTAACAACGTCAACACCCGCGCGCGCACCACCAATAGCATAGTTATTACCCGTTTGAGGACTACCGAAAGTATTTGCAACGGCCGTCGTACCTAATTGTTCAGCGAACGAGGTTGCCCATACGTTATCAGGGTTCGTTGTAAATTGTCCTGATTCGGCAAGTCTTAAGGTGCCTTGAGTAATAGGACTAAAATAACCACCATCAGTCAAGCTATCACCAAAAAATGTGACACTGCTGTACTCGCTAGCATGAGCAACACCTGCGATAGATAGGCTAATCGCAAGCATGCTTTTAGTAAGGGTTTTAAGAGCGGTATGGCTACTGATAGGGCGAGCATTATTACGAGTCATAGTGACTTCCTTGTCGTCAATGTGGCGGGTTTATAAAAGAAGTGTAACTGCTTTTAAAAAAGCTGGCAATCTATTTAACTGCCCAGTCTAATATAATTTGGGCGAAGGCTGATTAAGTTTCATGATGATTTTTTAGGTAAAAATTAATATGTTTTTTATAGCAAGGAAAAGTTTGGGCACCGCCCTAAAAATAAGAGTGTCAATTGGTGCATGTCATCCTGATATAATAAATTAGCCTGTCATTTCTTGAGTGCTCTTCATCTGGTCTCTTGTGTTGTTTGGCTTAATTAATGACACGCTCTAGTATTTGTTATAGATAATAGTAAATGATTACCTCATAATATTTATACCGATTACACTTGTGACTGTTCTACTTAGCCCTTAAAAGCACAATTTTTATTCTTATTATTCAATACAGGCCTACTTTATTATGGATATCGTTCTGACTATTGTCTGGATTTTGGCGATGGTGTTATACAGTTTTTCTAGCGACTACGCTGCCAGTTTCCCTAATCATAATAATAGCGCCTTACCGTTTGTGCGTTGGGGTTCGCTACTGGTGGCTATGGGATTATCAGCTTATCTTGCCTCTGCCTATCAAGCCAACTTGCAAGGGTCTGGTATTTGGGTGTTCGTTGCGGTGGTATTTGTGATTATTACCTTATCCAAGCTGGTATTCAGATGGGTGCTCAAGCGCCGCCGTTAAACGGTGCATAACGATTCTCTACTTCCAACGATAGAACTCTGATGTGATATGCAAATTAATGATAAAAACTTTAAAAATAAAACAGCAAAGGTTGTGGCCGATAGCACGTCAAAAAGCAACAATGCAGCAGTGCCAATTATGAAAGAAAATAACGAAGTACGCAGCGATCGTAGCTTTGATGCGATTGCGGATCATTTTGAAAAAAAGGTTTATGGGGGTTTAAAAGGCGAGATACGACTGGCCGTGTTGCGACGTGACATCTTTGACTATACGGCGCAGATAACTAAAAATCTTGGGCGTCCGCTACGTATTTTAGATGTCGGTGCAGGTCTTGCGCAAATAGCCATTGATCTTGCTGCGCAAGGTCATAAGGTGGTGGTCAATGATATTTCAGAAAACATGCTTGCTAAGGCCAAAAATAATTTTGAAAAACAAAAGGCTGCTGCAAATAGCAATGACTGTAATACGAGGGCTTTTGGGGAGATGACATGGGTTGTCTGTCCGTACCAACAGTTTGAGGAGAAGTTAAACTTTGATAACAGTAGTGTTGATAAAACTGACTCTGATAAATCCACCAAGTTTGATTTAATACTGTGTCATGCTTTGCTTGAATGGCTGGCACAACCAGCGGCAATCATGGACTTTTTTGATCGGCAGCTTACCGATGATGGCGCACTGTCGTTATGCTTTTATAATCCAGTAAGCTATGAGTATCGCAATCTGATTATGGGCAATTTCAATCTACTCGATAATACAGAGTACAAATCGGACAATAAAACCAGCTTGACCCCGAATCATCCAGTCGCCAAGCAGCAAGTAGAATCATGGTTGCAAGACCATCATTACTACATTGTAGTTACAAGTGGTCTGCGCGTGTTTCATGACTATACGCCGTTAAAACGTGGTGGCAATACTGATCCCGAAGCAGTGATAAGAATGGAGCTGCGCTACTCACAGCAAGAACCCTATAAATGGTTGGGGCGTTATTTGCATATTTTGGCCACTCGTCAGGCCTAATTGTTTTTTTTGGGCTTTCATGACTATTAGATACCGATCAGCACTTATATAAGCTTAACCATATCTTATGACATATCATATTCTGACCACGTGGTCGCGTTGATATTCTTTTCATCAAAGACTACCACATGCTTGAGCATCGGCAAAATACCAATACGCGTGCCAATATCATGATTATGATGGCTGGAAACCAAAGCCAATACCGTCTGTCCGTCATCTAATTGCAAGCGATATAGATAGTTTGCACCGCGAAATACGCGTCCAACCACCAGCGCTGTTTGTGTACTGTCATCGTCATGAATGATATCGTCAGGGCGCACCAGTACCTTGATTAGCGTGCCATTAGGGTAGTCATACTCGCAGTACTGTGGCTGCCCTGCTGCATCGTATACTTCCATCCGCCGGTAAATATCGCCAAGCGCGGTTTCAACATGGCCTTCCTTAATAATACCATCTATCATTGCGCCTTCGCCGACGAACTCAGCAACAAAAGGACTGACTGGCTCATGATATAGCTCAGTTGGGGTCGCCCACTGTACCAGCTTTCCTTGGTGCATAACGCCAACTTTATCCGCCAATGCAAAGGCTTCGTTTTGATCATGTGTGACCAAAATCGCGGTGGTATTGGTACGTTTAAGAATATCGCGAACGCTCATTGCTAGCGACTCACGCAGCACCACATCCAAGTTAGAAAATGGCTCATCAAGTAACAGTAATTTAGGTTTCGGTGCTAAGGCTCGTGCTAAAGCCACCCGTTGCTGCTGCCCACCTGAAAGCTCAGTTGGCCGCTTATCCGCATGCTCAGACAACTCAACAAGATCAAGCATCTCAGCGACCCGTGCTTTTTTGTCCACAGCTGACCACTTATTAAGACCAAAGGCAATATTTTTGGCAACGCTTAGATGCCCAAACAGCGCATAGTCTTGAAACACCATACCCATACCGCGCTTGGCGGGTGCCACCGCAAATGACGTACGCGCCGTCTGCTCAGTAAGACATTGATTATTTAAACTGGTTGTTCCAAGGCGCGTTGGCTCTAAACCTGCAATTGCGCGCAACGCTGTCGTCTTTCCGCAGCCGCTAAAGCCCAAAAAGCAACCAATTTCACCTTGTTGCAAGGTCAGCGATAGCCCATTTACCACCGTGATATCGTCATAACCAACGACTAAATCCTGCACGCTAAAATAGGGCTTATCAGCAACGCCCGCTTTATCCAGACTCGTCTCATTCAGCTGACTATCGCCGCTATCTTGCCTAGAATTATGATTGTTATCTGTATGATTGTTTTTAGTTTGCAGCTTTGTAGGCGCCGATATTTTTTTAGAATGAGCAGGTCGCGCCTTAGTCTTGGCTAACTTTGGGTTTGATTGGTCTGTCGAGTCATTAATCAAGTCAGTATACATAGACGGCACCATTAGGCGATAAATAAGAAGCGATGAATGAGTGAATCTGTAAAAATAAAGCGATGCAATAAAGAGTTAGAATAAAAAATAGCATTTAAAAACGAGGATCTGGTTGACCCTTAATAATAACTTATTCAGCTCATGACAGGAAAACTTAACCTGTTTTGTCACTTTGGCGTAACAGTATCCAAACCGGAAGAAGACCAACCAGCACAATCAATAAACTAGGCAATGCAGCACGTCCCCACATCCCTTCACTGGTCATCTCAAATACCCGCACTGCTAGCGTATCCCAACCCTGCCGCCGCGTCATTAAAGTAATGGGCATCTCTTTCATAACCTCAACAAACCCCATTAATAAGGCCGTCAATACCCCTGGACTGAGCACGGGCAGTACCACTTGCCGCCAGCGTTGTATCGGACTGTCACTGAGCAACTTAGCGGCTGCTTCTTGATTAACCGTTAGCCGCTGCAACTGACGGTCGACTGGTTGAAAACTGACAGTCATAAAACGCGTCGATAAGGCCAGCAGCATCACGACCACACTACCTGATAGTACTTGATGAGAGGTAACACCAAAAGCAATCAGTTGGTTATCAACCCAAGCGATAGGTATAAATACCCCAACGGCCAATACTGTACCCGGTACCACATACCCTAAATTGGCTAAAGTTGTTAGCAATTTAGTCGTTTTATCTGGATATTGACGCTTAACCCACGCAATAATAATCGCTAAAAAGGCGATGAAAAGCGTGGTCATACTAGCAATTATTAGGCTATTAGTAACAAAATCAAGATAGCGCGCATCAAAATCTTGACGGAAATTCATTGCTGTCCAATAGACCAGCTGTAAGAAGGGTATTAAAAAGGCAATTAAAAACACCACCGTACATAACAAGGTCATTGCAATTTTGGCCGGAAGGCTGGCATCAAAACGGCGGTTGCTGCCTTGAGTGACGGTATTACCGCGTCTTGCTTGCCAATATTGCTCGAAAAGCACAACGATAAATATGACGCCAATTAATAGAGCGGCTAACTGAGCAGCAGTCGTTAAACTAAAAAATCCAAACCAAGCCTTATAAATAGCAGTCGTAAAAGTATCCACATTAAATACGGACACCGCACCAAAATCAGCAAGGGTTTCCATGCTGGCCAGCAATAGGCCACCAACCACCCAAGGGAGTGCTTGCGGTAATGCCAAACGAAAAAATACCCGACTGCGACTCAGACCCAGCATTTGACCCGCTTCAATCGCACGTCGTCCTTGCGACAAAAAGGCTTGGCGTGCCAGCAAGTAAACATAAGGATAAAACGCCAACGACAAGACCAAACCTGCGCCCCAGACATTACGCACTGAGGGTATAGCCGTACTGATACCAAAATCGCGTAACCCAGTCTGTAACGGCCCGCTAAAATCAACAATCCCTATCGTGACAAAAGCCAGCACATAAGCCGGTATCGCCAGTGGCAACATCAGCGCCCAAGAAAAAAACCGCTGCCCAGGAAAACGATACATGCTCGTCACCCATGCCAGCGCCGTACCGATACTACCGGAGATCGTTATGACCATTAACAATAAAATGGCGGTATTTTTGAGCACTTGCGGCAGCACATACTCACGCATGTGGGTCCAGATATCGGCTACTGGTTGTGTCCACGATAACAGTACCACTAAAATCGGTATCAGCATAAACAACGAAATCAGCCCTAAGACTGATTTCGAGATGATACGTTTGCGGACTGCGTGGTCTTGGCTGACAGCCTGGTTGTTATTGTCACTACCATTGACAGTGTTGTCTTTGTTAGCAGACGCTCCTGGCATTGTCATCATAAAATTATTACCATATCAGACGCATAAAGACCATGACCCATAACATCCTATAAACTTACTGACCAGCGGTTATTTATATCCGGCTTTATCCATCATTTGGATCGCTTGGGTCTGCAATGAGCCGAACTTTTGTACATTAATGTCGTCTTTTTTGAATTCGCCCCATGATCTGAGCATATCCGACTCATCAACACCCGCTTTTACCGGATATTCTTTATCAGCACTGGCGTAAATACCTTGCGATTCATCAGAAGACAACCATTCCATCAGCTTAAGCGCGCCATCAGGATTGTCTGAATTGGTCACCACACCAGCACCTGAAATGTTCACATGCGTACCGGTCGTATCTTGGTTGGCCCAAAATATTTTTACTGGGAAGTTAGGTTTTTCATCCAGTATACGGCCATAGTAATAGCTATTAGCAACACCCACTTCACACTGACCCGCCGCAATCGCTTCTAACATGCTGGTATCATCACTGAACACATCGGTGGCTAAGTTATCAACCCAACCGCGAATGACTTGTTCGGTTTTTTCCTCACCCAAATGCTCCATCATGCTGGCAACAAGTGATTGGTTATAGACCTTTTTCGAGGTGCGCAAACATAGCTTACCTTTCCATTTTGGATCCGCTAAATCGGCATAAGTGGATAACTCGGCGGCATCGACTTTGCTTGGATCATAGAAGATAGTACGTGCACGAAGAGACAGACCTGTCCATTGACCTTTTGGATCACGGTATTTAGCAGGAACGTTGCTCTCTAAGATAGTAGAGGCGACTGGTTGCAATAAGCCTTGCTGCGCCGCTTGCCATAAGTTACCGGCATCAACGGTCAGTAGCATGTCCGCTGGAGTATTTTTACCTTCAGCTTGTAGGCGCGCCATGAGTGGGCCGGTTTTATCGGTGATCAGCTCAATCTTCACACCCGTCTCTTCAGTATACTTATCTAATAATGGCTTGATTAACTGCTCATTACGTGAAGAATAAATGGTAACTACTTGATCACTATTAGTCGTCGCAGTGCCATCTTGTCCAGCTACGGGCTCAGTAGTTTCTACTGGCGTTTCGGCATCAGCACTTTGCTCAGGCGTTTCCGCTTTATTACAACCTACCAAACCTAACATCATGCTAAATACAGCAACAGATAAAGTGGCTTTGACAGGGCGGGTAAAAGATAGAGGGGCTGTAATCGCATTCAACGACATGGTTTTCTCCATAAATAGTGCGATAAATAGGTAAAGTAAAATTATAGAATCAACGGCTAAGGGATAAAAAAACCGAAGAGAGGCTGATCAGTAAATAATAAAACCTGAAGGCGATATACTAATACAAATGATATTAGTTATCAATACATTTATATAGCCCTGTAATTTGCATGTTTATGTGGTCTCCAAAACACTCAATAAAAGGATATTTAATAGTAATATTTCGTCATAGATTTCATAGTAGCCACTGTCCAAGAAGTGCATTGACGGCGGCCTCTGTTCGCAGTACTCGCCGCCCCATATTTACCGCTTGGCAACCTTGCGCCGCCAGTAGCTCAATCTCGTAGTCAATCCAACCGCCTTCTGCACCAATACAGACCAAACTAGGCAAGGCCGCTTTTATATGTGATTGCTCATGTTCTTGATTAGAAATACTTGCAGCGCTGTTCAAGGTATAAACTGTAGGCTGAGCATGTTGCTGTAAATACTGCCCTAGCGACAGCTCACTATAAGGGTGCGCTACAATGGCACGATTGGTTATTGAACTTGCCAGCTCATCTTCGACAAACGGTTTGAAACGTTTTTGTAGGGTAATACGCGGAACAAGGGTATCGACGCCTTGTTGCAACCCTTCTAATACAAACTCATCAAGACGCGCTAATAAGGGACTTTGCCAATAGCTTTTTTGGGTACGATAGCTATTGATCAGGACGATATCGCGCACACCCAGCGCGGTCATATCCATAATTAAGCGCCGCAATACTTTTGGGCGCGGCAATGCCAAAACCACGGTGACATCTAGCTTGGAAGGCGGTTCAATAGTCAACTGTACGTCACAAAGCTGAATCTTAGCAGGTGTCATCTCATCAATAACAGCGCTACCAAGATTGCCACCCAGTTGGCCAATTTTTAACGTATCACCCACTTGCGCGCCCAATACTGTATTAATATGCTCAATTTGCTTAGGTCCATCGATTAGAGCGTGTGTTAGCGAAAAGTTAACCGCTGGCAATAAAATACAGTTCATACAGCATGTCGCTTAATAGTGAATAGTGAATAGTGAATGGTAAGCGTTGGGTAAAAATTAGCTTGACTGGCGTTAGCGATTAAAAAAGGTCTTGAATAACAATAACAATTTTTAAAGTTTCCTATTAGAAAACTGCTTAACAGTTTCTTCAATCATCGTAAATTGACGAGTAAGTACCGTTTGCTGCTGTAGAGTTAACTGCTCCCCTGCCTGCCCTGCCTGCGTCGCTAGTTGCGGATGACTGAGCCAAAACTGCAGTTGTTCATAAATAAGAACGCTATCATCAGCATCCGCAGCTTGCAGAATAAGTTCGGATTTATTCTGCTCGACTGGCTGGCTATCAAAGGTAATAGGTCGATAAAAATGATTGCTCGGCTGATATAACGCGCCAACGCTAGCAAGTTTATCAACCACACTTTGACAAGACTGGGTATAGCGTCCCATCAGTACAGGCGTTGCCACACTCGACGGCTCAACGGGATTATGCCCACCAATATCAACCAATGAACCGCCAACTAAAGCCACATTAGCCAACGCGTACCAGTGCATGAGCTCACCCATACTATCCGCCAGATAAACCTGCGTCTGCGCGCTGATGGCTTCCTGATTACTACGTCGCGCCATTTGTAACCCTGACTTTTGAATAAGGTCTGCCACTTCATCGAAGCGCTCAGGATGTCTGGGTACGATAATTAATAAAGTTTCAGTAAGTGCGGGTATGAATAATAGCTGCTGTTGTAATGCCAGCGCGGTATCTTCTTCACCGCTATGTGTGCTTGAGGCCACCCAAATAGGACGGTCGAACTGTTTCAATTGCTCTAATTTAGCTTTAGTGTCATTTCCCATGTCACTTTCAATATCGTTCTGAGTACTACTCTCAGTACCACTTACAATATCGCTCTCAACATCAATTTTTTGCTTCTTTATTTGCTTCTCGATAGCGTCATTATCATCATGTATAGGCTTAACTCTGTCTTTGAGCTTAGGGCTATTGATGACCCATTTAAGCGAGCCGGCCACGCGAATTTGTGCACTATGAGCACCTAACTGCCGAAAGCGCTTAGCCGATTCATCATCTTGCGCGATGATTAAGGTTAGGTTTTGCATCATGCTGCGACTTACCGCGCTAATTTTTTGATAGCGGATAAAAGAGGCTGCTGATAAGCGACCATTGACTAAGATACTTGGAATATGATGTTGAGAGAGCTTAACTAGAATATTTGCCCATAGCTCAGTTTCTACAAACAGCGCAGCGACTGGCTGCACGTGGGCCAAAAAATTCTCGATTACTGCCGGACTGTCCACGGGTACATAGCTGTGACTCAGTCGACCTTGAGCAATATCATCGGCAAAACGGCTGGCACCACGTGCAAACCCAGTCTGTGTGGTATTGGTCAGCCAAATCTGATAGCCCTGCGCTAATAAAGCGTCTAATAATGGCGCAACCGTATTGGTCTCACCTAAGGAGACCGCATGACACCAAATGATTTTATTATTAACATCGAAGCTATTAACATTCGAATTATTAACATCGGCTTTGTTAACGTTAATGCTGACATCGACCATGGGACGCGGGGGATAATGCTTACCAAAACGCTGCGCAACCTCTTGCTGATAATTATCACGCTTATGCGAACGCCGCCATACTTGCAGGCGGTATAGTGGTTTTAATAAGGTAATGGTAAATCGATAATACCAAGGCGGCCTAATAGAGGTGCGAGCGATTAATGGTACGGAGATAGCGTCTAGCGGATTGACAGGCGCGAGCGAATCCGGCTTGGTAGAAGGCTGTGGTGGCAAATGAAAAGCTGGCATGCAAAAGCCCGGGTTAATAATGGATGAAATAATGAATAAAACAGTGAAAATAGAGGGTCAAAAAATGCGTCAATTCTACCTGAAATGAGCGCTTAATAATAAGCTTTTAAACTAAGATTTTTAGACCTAGCTATTTAAAAACAGCTTTATACAAAAGCGATTAACAATAACGCGGCTACTATCACAGCGCCAATCAATAACTGATACCGCTTAAGACTATGCTGCTCTTGCTGGCGTGTCATGATCAACGCTTGCGCTTGCTGCCATTGCCCAACGAGACTGGCTGCTTCTACGTGACCATTTTCGGCTGCTTGTTCAAGCCAATGTTTACCGTTATTGATATCTTGCGGCACACCTACCCCTTGATAATACATTCTACTCAGTAAACGCTGGGCGCGACTGTCCTTTTTATGAGCCGCTTGCTTGACCCACTCAATACCTGCCTCTTCGCCTTTTTCGTTACCCGTGGTCAGCCCTTCATCTAATAACTCATACATAGCAAGGCGTAGCATCGCAGCGGTATTGCCAAGGTCAGCAGAAGTTTTTAGCATCGTCAACGCTTTTTGCTTCGCAGCCTGATGGGACTCAGAAAATACGACTTGCGCGCGCGGCTTATTTTTCTTAGCAATATGTTGTTCAAACTGATCGAGAATTTTTCGGGCTTGTTGATAGTCATCGTTGCCAGCAGTTTGTTCCACCTCAATCTCATCCAGCTCAGTAAGCAGTTGGGTAAAAATCTCAGGTGTGGGCGGTGCTATTGGAAGGACTTTTGTTTCTGGTAGTGATGATGGTGATGAAGATAAATCTTTAAATAGGATGGGTTTCGCTTGAGTCTCTTCGCTAGATGAGCCAGCATCCGTCACAGAGTCTTGTGTGGGAGTTATAGAGGCTTTATTTGCAGACATTTTATCAGCAGAAACCTTATCAGTCAGACTATCTACTGGTTTAAGCGTATCGCCAGCAGGATTATTTAAAATCTTATCTGTCGTAGCCTTGGTTACTTTAATAGCCATTTTAGGCGTTGTTTCAGAAGCAGTTTCAGGTAAAGCGTCATCTTCTGTAGTCTTAGCAAGCGTGACAGCTTGAGTTGAGTTTAAGCTCGTATTGGCGCTTACATCTGAGTTTGTATTTAAACGGGTATTTGCAAGTGGCACAGTCGAAGTCTGATTAGCAGTCACAGGATCAACAGTCACATCCGGTAGCCGTATTATGACAGCCCGATATAAGCCACTAGCAATTTGTCCGCCATGTACCGCCTCGAACTGCCGATCTATATGACCAAACAGACGCATCCCTATAGGCTCTAAAGCAAAAAATACCGGTGCAATTACTTTATAATTATACTTATCGGCATCATGATTTTTATCATGACTGTTCTCATTATTATAAGTAGCAGCAATAAAAACAGAGGTGTCGTTATATAACACCGCCATATGCTGATAAAAGTCATCAGTTGTCATTGCTAATTCAGGATAGCGATTACGCAACTTGATTTGATCATACCAATGCGGGGTATTTTGCCACTGCCGTGCCAATACTCGTCCTGCGTAAAACGCCAAAAACACCAACAAATTACGATAACGACCATCAGCCAGTATCGTGGTTTCATCCCATGTGCCCGCTTTGACCCTATCACGGCGTATCTGCGACAATAACGTATCGACCCGCTGTAAGCTTTCTAACGACTCATCTAACTGGCAGTTATGCAGCGCGTCTTCATAAGCAATACCGCCAGCAATAGAACGCTTAGCTAAGAAGTCTTGCCAGTAATCTTCTGCAATATAGTCGAGGGGCGTTAAGGGAGAAGCAGATATAGCAGGCATGAGGCAAGCGTCTCCTTTCATGGAATAAGTGGGCAGTGGCAGTAATGAATCGACGGCGACTATAATAAAACAGTAGGAGCTTACCTTAACCTAAAATTTGAATGGCTACAATGAACCGCTACAGCAAAGGACTAAACAGGCGTACGACATTATCGAATAAGCGTTTATAATCACGCCGCTGCTCCCATTCTTCTAAGCCCATAAAACGACAGCTTTGTAAGTATGACTCCTGACAGTCAGCAACCTGCGCAACCATTTCTGGCGTATAAATCGCCAAGCTGACCTCCATATTTAAATAAAAGCTGCGCATATCAATATTGACTGTACCAAATAGACAATAGTCATCATCGATAACCACTGTTTTGGCATGCAACAGGCCGCCTTTAAATAACGCAATGGTCACCCCCGCCTCTAACAGCTCTTGATAATACGCTTGCGAGGCATGCTGTACCAAAAACGAATCGACCTTTTCAGGAACAATCAGCGTTACCTCGACCCCGCGCTTAGCCGCTGTGACTAACGCTCCTGATAAAGCTTCATCAGGGACAAAATATGGCGTGGTGATTTGAATACGTTTATTGGCGCGGTGGATAATGGTCACTAAAGTATTATAAATCACATGTGCGGTCAACTGTGGTGCTGAGGGAATCAGCTGTGCCACCACATTTTTTACCACGGGCATTTTCGGAATGACAATCGACGTTGACCCAGTGTTAAGTTGTTCAAAATGATCTACGCCATCATCTAGCACCTTTATGCGACTGTTCATATCGTTAATAGTCGGATCTAACACGTATAATTTACGCGTATAGTTATTAACTCGTTGATGCAACGCATCTAAATTGTCATTGTTCTCAGCGCCAATATCAGTAACCACCACCTTAGCCATTGCGGTTGCAATACTGATTGACTGCTGACTGACACTACGTATCGCCACATCAATCCACTGACCGACATCTTTATCCTGCTTAAAAAACTTGGGATCGACCAAGTTAAAACTGCCTATATAACCAATATATTCGTCAATAACCACAATCTTGCGATGATTGCGCAGATCAGAACGCTTAAATAAGGTCTTGAATAAACCTACTGGCAGCGATTGGTGCACAAAGACGCCAGCACGTTCTAAATCCCTATGCTCAGCGCTATTAAAGAAACTAAAACTACCCACACTATCTATGAGAAGGTGACACTCTACACCGCGTTGAGCGGCTGCCATTAACGCTTGTATGACATCTAACACTTGCCCCTTCGAATAGATAATATAAAACTCCATCAAAATAGTACTTTGAGCCGCATTAATATCATCAATCAAAAGCTCAAAAATAGTATTAGGGTGAGTCAAGAGCTGCATATCATGGTCTGCAAATACGCCAAACCCTGTCCAGCGGGTGCCAATTTGACTGACGCCGCGGTAGTGCTCAGGCAGTAGCTCTTGACCTTGATCAAAAACCAAACGTTCACGCTCTGCCATCTCATTCATAATGAGACCTGCCTGTTCCATCCGCTGAAGGTAGCGGCGTCCAATCATGGGTTCACCCACTAAAATATAAGCAATCAGCCCTACCACAGGCAGCGTATATAAAACGGCTATCCACGCAATCGCCACCCCAATATTGCGCTGCACCGAAACAATACGTAAGGTCAGCACAATCATTAGGATAATGTGCAATATGAGACCATACCCTGCAAAGTCGCCCCACGACCACGCGGCAAGTTGCGACTCAGTATCTAAAGCTTTTATACTCACCTCCATCAACCAATATGACTCATAGAATCAAAACCAACTAAATATAAGCACCATTACTAAAAAGTTACTAGGGTGTGTCCTTAATTGAATTATGAGGCTAAAAGGGCACGCCCTAGTATAGTGGCTTTTGGCAGTCACACAATAGCCAACTATGTAGCCCGCCTTCGCCCTTAGTTCTGTACCTTTGCCACATAATAGCGGCCCTTTTATAAAATATGTGAAATAATATTTGACAGGCCAATGTAAATGTATATAATACACACCCACAGCAAGGGGCTTTAAACAGTTCTAGGTTGTTGGAAGTTTTTATGATTCTAGAGTGTGACACCTTTAGATAATTAAACTTCTAAGAAATCCTATTTAGAGGATTTCTCTTGCGGATAAATATCTACTTTATGTAGGTGCTGAGTTTTTAGAATTTACGAAAATGTAAATTCTCTTGCGCTCGGACGAAGCGGTGCTTCGTTAATTTACGCTTTAAGAAATCTTATTTAAAAGATTTCTCTTGCGAAGCTAAAATTGCAGTGCAATTTTTTAACGCTTCTCAGGGTGATTAGCTCAGTTGGTAGAGCGTCTGCCTTACACGCAGAATGTCGGCGGTTCGAACCCGTCATCACCCACCACTCTTTTAGCGAAGTGGGTCCTATTTATAAGGGCAAGACGCTAAAAACGACCTAAGCAGCGGTAGTTCAGTTGGTTAGAATACCGGCCTGTCACGCCGGGGGTCGCGGGTTCGAGTCCCGTCCGCTGCGCCATATTTAGTAAAAAGCTAAAACGAATTTAGACTCTCGAGTTTAAGCAAGTTTCGCCTCAAGCATTAGATTGTTTGGGGTTTTTTTGTGTTTGTTATTTTAAATGTTTAGAATTGACGTATTTCCTGATCTAATAAACAGACCTAACAATAAAACTAATCTTAACCTTTCTTTAACATTTAACTTGCTACGCTAGTCTTCTCCAATTGTTCAGCGAGCGGTCACTATGAATCAAATTAGCGAATGGGTGCTGGCTATCATGGCAAAGTTTGGCTACTTTGGTATTATCTTTGCCATGTTTGCAGAAAACGTTTTTCCGCCTATTCCCTCTGAGATCATTATGCCAGCAGCAGGCTTTGCTGTGGCCAGAGGTGACCTCAATCTGTTGCTGGTCATACTAGCAGGGACGCTTGGCACCGTACTCGGCGCTCTACCGTTATATTACTTGGGAAGTCTGTTTAATGAAGAACGTCTAGTGATATTCACTAAAAAATATGGCAAGTATGTGTTTGTTAAGTCTAATGACGTACTGGCTTCTAGTCATTGGTTTGATAAACATGGCAAAAAAGCGGTATTTTTTGGACGAATGGTGCCAGGCATTCGCTCGCTGATTTCTATTCCTGCAGGTATGAATAAGATGCCGATGCTTCCTTTTTTGCTACTGACTGCTTTGGGGTCAAGTATTTGGATAACTTTGCTGACGCTTGCAGGCTATCACTTCGGTAGCAATTATGAAGTTATCGAAGCCGCGCTCGCGCCATATTCCAAGGTTTTTTTGCTACTTACTGTGGTCATTATCATAGGTTGGTTCATCAAACGCCGACGGTCTACTCATAACCAGCTTAATACGACCGATGTGTAATGCTAAAATCGCTCATGGAATCTTCAGCGTTTATAGTTTTTGATGCAAGCTTTAACGATTCCTTCAGCCCGACCCGCTTAACATCTTCTTAACACCAAACGTGCTACCTTGAAGAATGACGTCCTCTTTCATTCTATTAAGAAGTCCGTATATGTCAATACCCCAAGCACTTAGCATCAATATTACTAAAGCTGATAGTAAAAACGGCTATATAAGCAAATTCTACCCTCGTGAGATAAATCTTAATTACCTGATCATAGTGGTTGCACTGTATTTGGTCGCTACAGCAAATATTGGCTTTTTTAAGCAAGTATTAACGGTCTATCCGTTCGCTGATAATTTCGGCTTTATAGTTTCTCTTACTGGCTTATTGTTTGGGTTAATGTGGTTGCTATTCCAGCTGCTATGCTATCGGCCAACGGCAAAGATAGTATTGATTACAATGGTAATTATTGCTGCAATCTGTGGCTATTTTACTGATGCGTATGGGACGATATTTGATAGTAATATGCTCACCAATAGCTTACAGACTGACCAAGCTGAAGCGATGGGATTGATGGCACCAAGCTTGATTATTCGAGTACTGTTGTTAGGCGTACTACCAGCCTTTATTATCAGCACAATTCGTTTAAAGCGTCCTTCTTGGCGTCGAGCAATATTGCAAAAGGCAGCCACTTTGATACTGTCTATTGCACTAATAGCAGTCTGCTTATTACCATTCGGTGATCAGTACGCCAGCTTTTTTCGTCAACATAAATTAGTGCGTAGTTACACCAATCCCATCACTCCCATTTATTCAGTCATCAAACTCGGTACCGATTATATCGATGAGCTCAGCCGACCTGATACCATGATACTTCATGCCACAGATGCAAAACGTATAGCACCCGTCAATAGTACAGCGAAACCTAAGCTAATGGTCTTTGTGGTAGGAGAAACGGTTCGAGCGGACCACATTGGCTTGAATGGCTATAAGCGCAATACGATGCCATTACTCGCCAGCCAACCAAATGTTTATAGTTTTAAAGATGCGACTTCCTGTGGGACGTCCACAGTGTACTCGGTGCCATGTATGTTCAGTTATGCTAACCGAAAGGACTACAACGTCGATACCGCTGAGTATAATGAAAACGTGCTAGATACGTTAAATAAGCAAGGCGTCAATGTCATCTGGCGAGACAACAATTCTAGCTCTAAAGGCGTGGCAGACCGAGTGACTTTTGAGGACTATAAAACTTCTGATGTTAATCCGAATTGCGACAGTGAATGTCGCGATATTGGTATGCTTGATGGTTTTGATACCTTAGTCAAATCAGACGCTTCCCCCTCTACTAGCAAAAAAGACACGCTGATTGTGCTGCATCAAATGGGCAATCATGGCCCTGCTTATTACAAACGCTATCCCAAAGCGTTTGAGGAATATAAGCCGGTATGTATGACCAATGAATTCGCCAAGTGTGATCCTCAGTCCATTATCAATGGGTATGACAATGCGATTCGTTATACCGATTACTTTTTGAATACTGTTATCGACACACTAAAACCCTATCAGCAAGACTATGATGTGGTGATGGTATATATTAGTGATCATGGGGAGAGTTTGGGTGAGAACAACATTTACTTGCACGGCCTCCCCTATAATTTTGCGCCAAATGCCCAAAAGCAGGTGCCAGTAATTATTTGGTCGCCTACTGGTAATAGCATTGATGATCAGAGTCTTTCTGCTATGACCAGTCAGCCGGTGTCCCATGATTTTATTACGCCCACCTTGCTTAGCTATTTCGATATCACTACTCAAGAGGTTGCAGCAGCACCCACTTTTTTTGAATCCGCCCATTAAACATTTTTTTATTATAGCTAAGCTCTTTTGAGATGGTGTCAATTATGTACAAAATACTCGTTATTGAAGACAACCCCGATATCGTGGCAAACATTTACGCTTTTTTTGAGCCAAAAGGTTTTGAGCTAGACAATGCTTATAATGGACTTAGCGGCTTGGCACTGGCATCAAGCAATCGTTATGACATTATATTGTTAGACGTAATGCTCCCGGGTATGGATGGCACCAAATTATGCAAAAAGCTTAGAGAAGAGCTGCATAATAAAACACCAGTATTGATGCTGACTGCACGTGACACTATTACGGATAAGGTTGCAGGGTTCGATAGTGGTGCCGATGATTATCTGGTTAAACCGTTCTCATTAGTCGAACTAGAAGCCCGTATCAAAGCACTGATACGACGTGATCAAGATGAACATTTTCAGCACAACATTACCGTAGGAGCCTTGTCTTTAAATCCTAATGAGCATAATGTGAAGCGAGAAGATCGACTGATAAAACTGACACCAATAGGGTTTAAAATATTGCATACGTTAATGAGTGCCTCACCTCGGGTAGTCAGTAAAACGGAGCTTGAGGAAAAGGTATGGGGTCAAGATATTCCCAGTAGTGATGCTCTGCGTACCCATATGCATAGTGTGCGTACGCAGGTCGACAAGCCGTTTTCCAAAGCAGTTATAATCACGGTACCAGGGGTCGGCTATCAGATTATAGACCTCTGATTATTCATGGTAATTGTTGACGTTTTATCCCTTAATTCTAATGCGCGCTTCTATAAAAAACCCATCACCTCTATAACCGTTACGACTCAGTTATTTGTCGTCTCTTGCTACCGAAGAAGTAAACGCTATGTTCAATCCAACCTCCATCGTCAATAAATTTCGGCTATCCTACCTCGTGTTTGCGATTCTGCTGTGTGCGACTTTCGTCAGTATTTTCTTATATGCTGAGGTTAGAATGGAACAAGAACTGGTAAAAGGTCGTCTCTTACAACAGTTAGAGATTAGTCAAGAAGAGTATGGCGATCAGCCTATTTATACTGCCAGTCCTGGCATTAAGATTTACCGTTATGACAAGGCACCTTTGAGCCTACAAACTCTAGCAACTGAAACGGTGCAAGAAATTTCTGTAACTATAAACACTGAAGAAGGTAAAACTAAGACTAAACTTCATTTCTTCAACTATCAACAAAACAAACAAGACTATATTTTGACTTACTTAGAAGACACCGAAATGGTAATGGCACACTATCCGGTCTTAGCAATTTTTGAGCATTTAGAAGACATATTTGCTAATGCGCTGAAAATCGCCGTCATTTTGAGTTTGTTTATCGCAGCGATATTCTCTCATTTATCCTCCAAACAAATCACTAAGCCGTTATTGTCCTTAAAGCAAGCCGTAGAGACGGATCATCAAAATTTAACCCAGTTGACCCATCTGCCCTCAGAAGTTGGGGTATTGGCACGGGCCATTGATGATAAAAATCATAAGCTGGCACAGTATTTAAAACGAGAGCAGCTGTTTACAGGGGATGTCAGTCACGAGCTACGCACGCCATTGACTATTATTTTAGGCGCATCCGAGGTGCTCGCATCACAGCTCGAAGATAACCATCGCTTGAGCGAGTTTACCGACCGTATCAGCAATACCGCTAAGGAAACCTCTGAGATTATCAGTGCTTTATTACTGCTATCTCGTGCTCCAGAAAAATTGGACGCACCGCAAACGTCTATTAATACTATCGCCAATAGTGAAGTGGCACGCTTAAAATATTTGCTCCGGCACAAGCCTGTGACTTGTAGTATAGTCGCTGAGCAAGACTACGTAGCGTATGTGCGACCTGAGCTATTAAAAATGGCCTTGGGAAATTTAATAAAGAACGCTTTTCAATATACCGATGACGGCGAAGTAATCGTCACTATCGATGCTGAGAAGATTACGGTGACCGATACTGGCCTTGGTATTCCTGAGGCGATGATGCATTTGCTATACGAAAGGTTTGAGCGTTTAAATCATAAAAGTACAGGCGAACAAAGTGATAGTAAGTCCAAAAATGATTCAGTGTCGCAGGAGTACTCTAGTAGTGACGTAGAAGGCACAGGTTTGGGGCTTAGTATCGTGCAACGTATTATGACTCATATGGGCTGGCAGTTAACACATCAAGCAAATGAGACCGGTGGCAGTACGTTTAGTATTTACTATAAGTAAGGCTATCTGACTATAGAACCAATTATATATAACTGGCTATGATATTAATCAGTAAAGAGATAATGACCAAATTAAACACAAAGGCGATGATGCTATGAAGTGTGGCAAGCTTTCTACCTGCCTTTGAGGTAAAAGCAATATCAGCGGTCTGGCCGGAAGTACCGATGGCGACCGCGCAGTAAAAGAAGTCTTCGAATGTAGCCTGTACTCTTGTTCTCGTTTCGTCGCTGTTGTCCTTATCCTCCCCCATAATTTCAGGGAACATAAAAGGTTGAGGAACGCCTCTACGTTGTTCAGAGAAATATAAATAAGCATATTGCATGGCAAAAGTGACTTGTATCATCAGCCAAGTGATAAAAATAGTACTCACCGTGAGCACAATAGTTAAAATGCGCGCCATGCCTTGATAGTCTTTGCCAATCTGGGTTTGCCTAACGATAGCCAATAAACAGATCAAACTGGCGATACTTATGAGGCTTAAAATAATCACTTTTCCGTCATGATCTTGAGTCAAATGTCCATGAAGGGTATTAGCACGCATCATCATAATGATACTGACAATATAGATCAAAATGGCACTATCCCAACCAATAATAAAGCTGGTACTAAAAGAGACAGGCAGTATTGTCGATATTACTACGCCAATAAGCGCCCCACTTATTAGACTGCCTAGCAAGCGCCAATGACTAAGAAAAGTATCTGATGATATTGCCATAATATTGATCAAACTTTATTAATTAGGATTCAGATTATACAACCATACTGAGTGGTACTACCTTTTGACCAAGCTTCCCAATCCACCGGATATGAGTAACGTGGTATCTGTTAAGCCCTTAATCGGATTTATACCTGCTCTAAGTCCAGTTTCAATCCCTATATAGCGTGGTTCCCAATGAGGATTGTACTTTTCTTTAAAATTACGTAGTCCCGTAAAGTTGTAATACGTCTTACCATATTTGGTAACGGTATGGGTTACATAGCGCCATCTTGGTCCGATAACTTCAGCCCCTGCTATAGCCTCAATTCGCTCATTCTCTACTGTATCTTGCTTAACACCAAGTTTGATATCTGCTAAGATATCACGCTCAACAACTGGCTTAGTTTCAGTTTCAAGTCCAGTAAATGGTGCCATACCTAAGCCAAACTGATGAAACCCAGCGTCTTTCCCCCACATAAATAAATTCACAAACAAATAATCCATCATACTCTTAATTTCTTTGCCCTCGCTATTATAGATTTCTTTATAGCGCATTAAATCAATAGACAATTCATTGTGCTGACCACTTTGCCAGAGGTTGGCAAAGGCGACGATTTCGTCTTGGTATTTCACTACCGCACAATCAAAATGTTTTAAGTAGTCTTCATCAAAATACCCTAGCGAGAATCCTTTTTCTGCCGTTTTTTTATCCCCTAGCCAAATATCAGAAACTGCTTTTAAATCTCCCAGTAATGCCGGAACTTGATCTTGCGGTATTACCTCAAAGCTAAGTCCGTCTTTTGTACCGCGACTGACTACTTGGCGAAACTTAGATTGCTTACTGCCTTGCAAGCTAAAAGCATCCAAGTCAACAATGGCTTCTTCCCCGATTTTTAGTAGTTGTATCCCATTCTCGTTAAATATTTGACGGTGCCTATTGCTTACTTCATAAAATACAAACGTACCGCCAAAGCTTTGGCATAACTCGATGAATTTTTCGATTAAATCAGCAAACTCACTCTCATCTCCAATTGGATCAGACATAACAATCCAGCTTCTACCTTGAGTTTGATACATGATAAAGCTGTTCGCAGAGTCGCTGAATAGCAGTTGCTTGTCACCCAGCAAGCTTAAGTTTGCAACTGAGTAGGCAGATTGTTTTGCCACTTGGCAAGCCCTAGCAAGTTCCATTTGGGTTGGTAAGTTTGGTAGGGGTTTGCTAAATCTAATGAGACTGAACAAGGCATAGGCGATGGTTAATATAGCGAGCATAGCGTATGAGCGTAAGAAACGTGCCCCGCCATCTCCTGATACATTCCACCATAGATCAGGGCTATAGGCTTCATGACGATAGACGTACATACCGACCCAAAAGAGGCTGATTAAAAATACGGATAACAAAATTAGGGTTTGTGAGTTTAAGCGTAAACTCGTTAAATTAGACTGACGACTGAAGTATCGGCGGTTGAAGTAGGCTACTGCAAACAATAGGGTACAGATAACCGCTACTTCTATTTCTAGATGCTTAATCAGTAAAGTCACTATTGAAGTACCTAATAACCACATTGAGATATGCCATGCGCCATTTAAACGTTGATACAGTCCACGAGCCAAAACAATTAAGGCAAAGCCCATCAGCGTATTTAGAAGATAGGATGCCTCGACAATAGGGACGGGTATAAACTTTCCTAATAATAGTTCTCGAGTAGCAATAGGCGGTAGAACGCTCAGCACCAACATGGTTATACCTAGACCAGCAGTTGCCAAAGCAAGTAGCTGTGGTACCCATACGCTAGGTGAGATTTTACGTTTTTTAGTGGCATCCATGCCTGAGCGTATATAAGCCTCATGTAAGAAGAACGACAATAAGCCGAGTACAAAGGGTATGAAGTAATAAAGAATACGAAATAATAGCAATACGGACAGTAATGTCGTCTTGTCCACTTGCGGTAATGAGGCCACCATCGTTAGCTCAAATACGCCAAGCCCCCCTGGTACATGGCTAATGATGCCGACAGTGATGGACTGTACGCAAGCTGAAAAAACCTCCAAAAAGCTGACGGCCATACTCGGAGGTAATAAGACATAAATAAGATAAGCCACTAAGGCAATGTCAATAACAGCGAGAAGCATCAATTTTAGCAGTACTGTCGCAGGTGGTAGATGCAGCTGCCAGTGCTTGATAGAAAATGCTCGTCCTGCCTTGCCAGCAAATATAATACTGGCCGTTATCAGCGCTAAAATAACGACCCCAATCACTCTAAACACCAACGGTGTTACTTTGGTAAACCAGGGAACAGTGTCAAGCAAGTGCGCCAACATGTGCGGATTTACGAGCAAGGACGCGCCAATAACGGTCGCCATACCGTAACTAAACGCCAAAGATACCAGCAAGATGATATTGGCTATCGGTGCACTCTCAATACCATATTTTCCATAGTAGCGAAAACGTACAGCGCCCGCTGACAGCATCGCCACCCCCAAAGTATGACCAATTGAGAACGCGGTCAGAGAAGTATTCATAACTTTGAGATAAGGTATTTTAACCTTGAGATAACGTATAGCGATTAAGTCATAAACGCTTAGCAGCATATAAGCAATGATCACTACTATAATGGCTTTGAGCATCGTCAATGGCGGGGTTGCCATAATGATAGACTTCATCTGCGTTATGTCTAAGGTATGAGCCATATGATACAGAGACTTGGACGCCATAGTAAAAATTATGATAGCCACAAGTGCAATTAGCCAGTGCCACTTAATTTTTATTTTAATCATATTCATACACTTATTGTTGTTTAATTCGGTTATGAATTGAGTGGTTTTAATAATGCTAACTAAGCGATTGTGAGTTCAGATAGATTCAAGATCAAAATTCATTAGCTATGAATATATATAACATAATTAATAGCTATCGTAGCAAGCTATGTTTTATGCCTCAAAGAATCAATAGGGTCTTAACGTTTTCTTAATCTTCACTGTAGTACACTTAAAGTGTTCTGAGTTTTTGTTTAATTATCTTTGACACGGCTCAAAATCTACAGCATACCTTGATGTTAATGACTATTGAGAATTCAATATGAGCAAAGTTAATCCCATTAATCTTGATGACGAACAGGCCAATCATTACTCTTTAAGCCAAACAACCTACAATCAGTTGCTTGCACCTGATAGCTATGCGAGTCATGCGAAAGGCAAGAAAGGCCTTTCTCGTATTGTTAAAGCCACGGGTTACTCGTTAGATGGTTTTAAAGCCGCTTACGAAAACGAAGCCGCCTTTAGACAAGTGTTGTGGCTCAATCTTGTATTGTTCATTGCCATTATAGTCATGCCCTTTGATATCAACATAAAGATGATGCTGATAATATCTTCTTTCTTATCATTAATCGTCGAGCTATTTAATACCGGTCTTGAAGCCAGTGTTGACCATACCTCAACAGACCAACATCCACTCGCTAAAATAGCCAAAGACGTGGGTTCTGCTGCGCAATTTTTGGTGTTACTACTTTTGTTTATCTTATGGTCAATGGCATTATCAAGCCTTTTGTATTGAGCAATACGTAGGTATATCGCAAGTTAATGTGCTCTATAAGGTGTATCAATGACTGTAGAAAATAATTCAACGGCTTGGGTTTGGCTCAAATTGCTGTGCTTAACTGTTATTGCAACGCTGACATTTGAGCACAGCCAATTTGATGTTCGTATTAGTGAGCTTTTCTATTCAAATGGACAGTGGCTGTTAGAAAAAAGCGCACAGCCTTATGCGTTTATCTTTTATGATTTTCCCAAATTATTATTAATTTTATTAGGCATCTACTTAATAACGATATTAACTTGGCGGTATTGGCAAAACCGATATTCTACTACTAAAATTGTTAAGCCATTCTTGTTTAAGCTAATCGCAGCCTTGTCTAGCCGAGAGCTAGGCTATCTGTTAATCACTATAATCATGGTACCTACTACTATTGCACTGCTCAAAGGCGTAACCCATGTTAGTTGCCCGAATCACTTAACTCTTTTCAATGGCGATCTCCCCTATCTTAATCTCTGGCAAAACATAGTAGCCATGACACCAGCAAAGTGCTTTCCAGCCGCTCATGCTAGCGCAGGGTTTTCTTTATATGGGTTAGCGTTTTTACCAACCCTACGAAAGTATCGCTACAAAATATTTGCAATAGTCACTATCTTAGGATGGACGATGGGCCTGTATAAGATGCTTTTTGGCGACCATTTTTTTAGTCATACTTTGGTATCTATGTTGCTGTCATTAACAATAGCTTGCGCGCTTGCAACTGTTTTTTTCAAAAGGGCTGCTAAAAATAAAAGTGAAAATACCAAATTCAACAGTACAACAAAATAACAGCTGCAATCTTAAAAAACTCACACCAGTTGTATGCATTTATCTACGTATCGCTTTTATTTGACATTAACTATAGGGCGTTAATGCCGCCATTTTTGAAGTCCATAAAACTATGTCTTAAATAGGTTTGGGTGATTATATCTTGACACTTTCTTAACAGCTATATTGATAATTTAGTGGCTCTACAACATGCAACATTCCACTAAAGCTGCTTATCAAGAGAGTGAATTCAAATATGAATATGACTTCAAAAATACAATACCCCGATGTTATCCCAAATGATGACGTGGTGAGGAATACCCTGTCAAAAGTTCCAGAAGTCACGTTACTTTTTTGGATGGTAAAGGTCGCCTCAACGACACTGGGTGAGACAGCAGGTGATGCATTATCAATGTCGCTAAATCTAGGATACATCGTAAGTACTGGTATATTCGCTGTCATATTTGGTATAGCAGTCGCCACCCAAATCAAAGCCAATTCGTTCAATAAATAGTTATATTGGGCGACTATTATGTTTTCGCAGACGCTATAGTCAGTACCAAATAAAGTAGATACACACATAGTTTCGTATTATAACTGGCAGAAATTTTTCTAGCTTGCTGTGTGACTGCGTCACTCCAGAGGCTTCGAAAATTTTTTCCAGCCATACTGTGTTCGTTTTAAAGTGGCTCGACTATAGGCACCGCGCTTGGCGACTGGGTGGCAGATACCAAAGGTATGGGTTATACAACCAGTGCTATTATTTTTGGGTCTTTATTACTACTTATCGCTTTGGCACATTTTGGCACCAAAATATCAAAGACCCTATTGTTTTGGAGTGCCTTTGTCTTAACTCGGCCTTTGGGAGCAGTATTAGGTGACTTTTTGGACAAGCCTATTGATCATGGTGGTCTTGCATTGAGCCGTTTTGGGGCGTCGGCTGCACTACTGGTCTTCATTATTGTCTGTCTATTAGTGTTTACGCAAAAAGCGAGTGCTAAAGCTCATTGAACCGCTCCGGGTTTGGCGGAGACTCATTACTCTGAGCCAAGAGCGGTTGGGTCTACATCGAATATGATCTACTAACATACAAGGTAGTAGGATTATGATTCGAGATAATAATAATCAAGACGTTGCTGGGGCTAGTGTTTCGAGTGAAGTCCTAGATATGGATAATAGTTGGATTGAGAAAATATGGGCATGGGCAGACGATTTTAAGTTGCTGGACTCTGAAGTCCCTCGTAATAAAGAGGCATTACTAGCCATAAAGAAGCTAGAAATTCTAGAACCTGAGCTGGATGAACAACACTCTAGAGATGTCTATAGCATGGACTATATACCTGACGAACTTACTTATCTCACCATTCTCGTAGAAATAAATTTCAGTGGCATCCATTCGAGTCAGTTACCGGAAAATATAGGTCAACTCATTAACCTGACCAAACTTTCTATTAGTCATTCTAACCTCATAGCATTACCGGATAGTATTGGGAAGCTAACTCACTTAATCGAGCTTAATCTTATTCATTGTAAGCTTAGAGATTTACCCGACAGTCTCACACAGCTAACCAATTTAGAATGGATTAACCTTAATGGAAATCGATTTGTTAATCTGTCTTCGAAGGTGATAAATCATTTGCGTACTATAGATATGGTATATGGTTGGGAGAAATAACCATATAGCTGATTGTGCCGTGTAATATTTATTATTCATTACCCAAAAACATGCTGTCTACCTCTGTTCGCGTTTTTTTCTTAAAAATTTTCTCGAACCTATATTTATATAGTTCTTCAAACCTGAGCGTTTCAATTCCTACGCTATACCAGTAACTATTGGTCTCCATTTGTGCTTAATACGCCTGGTTTCCCGTTTTCTAAAGCGCCCTTATATACGAATAGTTTAATGCCAGCACCTACCATCTAACTTCGAATATTAGTGCCTAACCACGCTACCAACTCACGGGCAGCCGCATCATTCAAACATTGCGGATACTCAATATAAGTCATGATGCAGTCATTTAAATCAGTCAACGTATGCAGTAACAACCCTAAACCTATTAACTTATAGGGCTTCGGTAAAACAACATGCCCGCGTACACTGCCATCGCATAATAAGTATGTAGCGGATGGAAATTAATACTACAGCGATTGGGTGAAAATATAGGCGTGGCCAGTAGATGATCTAAATCTACCAGCATGGTTTCTAGTAGGATCAAATAGACTCGCTTATAGTCATTACGAAAAAACGTGTAAGCGATAATCAATGGCATATCTTTCTGATTATCATAATATTATTGGTTTTGAGTGATCGCTCTGTTGCAGGACAGAAGGGTTGTGCGCTATAGTCTTTGTTTAGTATATTTTCGAAAATGTATAAGGCAAGTTTGATACCACAGTATACGTCGCAGTGACAGTCCAGTTTTCCGGCAGCTGCGTGAGGATTCGCGGTTATTTACCCAACACAAGGATGACATATGAAGACGCTTAGAACCCCCGATTCGTGTTTTGAGAACCTTTCCGACCACGATTTTGCGCCGCACTATTTGATGGTCGACGATAGCGAAGGGGGTGAGCTGCGAGTGCATTACCTCGATGAAGGTCCAAAAGATGCCGATCCGGTGTTATTGCTGCACGGGGAGCCTTCATGGTGTTATCTGTATCGAAAAATAATCCCGATATTAACGGCAGCAGGACACCGCGTTATTGCTCCAGACCTTCCCGGTTTTGGACGCTCAGACAAACCAGCATCCCGTACTGACTACACCTACCAGCGACATGTCGACTGGATGCAATCGGTACTCGACCAGCTAGATTTGAAGAACATTACTCTGTTTTGTCAGGATTGGGGTGGCCTAATCGGTCTACGCTTAGTTGCGGCACATCCAGATCGGTTTGCTCGAGTAGCTGCTGGCAATACTATGCTGCCTACTGGTGATCACGACCCTGGAGAGGGCTTTCGTAAATGGCAGAAATTCTCACAAGAAACACCACAATTTAATGTCGGAGGCACCATCAAGAGCGGGACTACTACGGAGCTGCCACAAGCAGTTATTGATGCGTACAATGCACCCTTCCCTGATGAGTCCTATAAGGAAGGTGCCAGACAGTTCCCGCTACTCGTACCTACGACACCAGATGATCCTGCTTCAGAGGAAAACCGTGCTGCTTGGGTAGAGCTGAGTAAATGGACGAAGCCCTTTATTACACTGTTCAGCGATTCCGATCCGGTCACTACCGGCGGTGACCGGATAATACAAAAGCTGATTCCCGGAACCAAAGGCCAAAACCATACGATTATTACCAACGGCGGGCATTTTCTTCAGGAAGATCAGAGCGAAAAATTGGCCGAGCTTCTGGTCAGGTTCATTGATGACAATCCTGAATAACTTACCTGAATAACTTACCTGAATAACTGGCAACCCTTCAACAAGCACGGCATATCAAAGCTTTAGGCGACGTAGTCTCAGCGCATTACCAATAACCGATACCGAAGAGAAGCTCATCGCAGCTGCCGCTATCATTGGACTGAGTAAAAGCCCAAAAACGGGATACAGAACGCCAGCAGCCAGCGGTATGCCGAGTGCGTTGTATATAAACGCAAAAAACAGGTTTTGCTTGATGTTACTCATCGTAGAGCGGCTCAGTTTATGCGCTCTAACAATGCCCATTAGATCACCCTTCAATAGCGTGATGCCCGCACTCTCCATAGCCACATCTGTGCCGGTACCCATAGCGATGCCGACATCAGCCTGCGCAAGAGCAGGCGCATCATTGATGCCGTCACCCGCCATGGCTACGATCTGACCGCTACTTTGCAACTCTTTAATAATACGGTTCTTGTCCTCGGGAGAGACATCCGCATGCACCTCGTCAATATTTAGCTTACTGGCAACCGCTCTAGCCGTTACTTCGTTGTCACCTGTCAGCATAACTACCCGCAGTCCAGCTTTGTGTAGTAGTGATATGGCTTCACTGGTACTCGGCTTGATTGGGTCAGCGACTGAGATTAAACCAGCAGCCTGTCCATCTACTGCGACGAACATTACGGTTTCACCGTCCTTCCTGCGTTTGTCAGCACGTTCTGAAAGCGCACTGTCAAAACTGCCCAATCGCTGCATCAATTTCGAATTGCCTATAGCGACCTGCTTGCCATTAACCAGCGCCTGAGCACCTTCACCGGTGGTCGAACTGAAATCGCTGGCTTTTGCAGTAGCGAGAGATTTTGCCTTTGCCGCCTTGACAATAGCTTCTGCCAGAGGGTGTTCACTAGCACTTTCTACCGCTGCGACCAGCTCAAGGAGCTCATCCTCATCTATACCGCCAAGCGCTTCGATAGCGGTAAGTTCTGGTTTACCTGCTGTCAGTGTGCCTGTCTTATCTACAACAATAGTATCAACTTTTTCCATGCTCTCTAATGCTTCAGCATTCTTGATAAGTACCCCATGCTGAGCACCTTTTCCGGTACCAACCATAATTGACATTGGTGTGGCCAACCCTAATGCACACGGACACGCTATGATCAATACAGCAATAGCATTGACCAGTGCATAAGCCATCGCAGGCGTCGGTCCGAATATAGCCCAGACAATGAAGGTCACAATAGAACAGACCATAACGATTGGAACGAACCAACCTGCCACTTTATCTGCCAGTCGCTGTATCGGTGCTCGACTGCGCTGAGCTTCGGCAACCATTTTTACGATTTTGGACAAGACGGTGTCTTCACCGACATCGACCGCTTTAATCAATAGGGTCCCAGTACCGTTCACCGTGCCGCCGGTGACCGTATCTCCTTGGGCTTTGGATACAGGAATGGGTTCACCAGTGACCATTGACTCATCGATGCTACTACTACCATCAAGTACCATGCCGTCTACAGGCAGCTTCTCTCCAGGCTTTACTCGCAGTCTGTCGCCACTGATAACCTCGTCAAGTGACACTTCTGTCTCGACATCATTCTCATCCACACGTCTTGCCGTTGGGGGTGCAAGCTCGAGCAGAGCACGAATTGCGCCTGAGGTCTGACTTCTGGCTTTGAGCTCAAGCACCTGACCCAATAGCACCAGTGCTACGATGACCGCTGCTGCTTCATAGTACACGCCGACTTGACCGGAAGCGTCCCTAAAGCTGTCCGGAAAAATATTAGGGAAAAATGTGGCTACCAGACTAAAACCAAACGCAGCGCCTACGCCCACCGCAATCAGGGTAAACATATTTAAGTTTCGGCTTTTTATCGATTGCCAGCCACGAACGAAGAACGGCGCCGCTCCCCATAGCACAACCGGTGTCGCAAGCGCGAGCTGTATCCATTGTGCAATCTGCCCAGAGATATCATATTGACCAATATTATCTAGGTTTATTCCGACCATATCGCTCATTGCATACAGAAATAGCGGTATGCTAAGCACGGTGCAAATCCAAAATCGACGCGTCATATCGTCAAGCTCTGAGGTGTCTTCTTCACCAGCGCTGATAGTCTCAGGTTCAAGCGCCATGCCGCATATCGGACAGCCACTATTTTCAACATCCCTAACCTCAGGATGCATCGGGCAGGTATAGACTGTTCCGCTGTAGCCAACTGGCACCTTGTCGTACTTGCCACCTTTTACAGATTTTACATTTGTCTCTGCCGCACTGTGGCAGCTCGAGTGGTTACTATCCCTCTCACTTTCTTCATGCACCTCATTTTTCATAAAGTACTCCTATAATATAGTGAATATAGAGTTAGACTCTGTGCAATTGGTACCCGAACACCGTTTTTTTACGACCAAATTCAGTTGCTTATTATGAAATTTAATTTGGTTTACGTAGATATGTGAGAAGCGCCATAACTATCCATACGAGCACGGCGAAAAATAATAGCGCAAACAGCAGGCAGAGAAGCATCCAACCCCAACCCATGCCTTGCATCATTGTTCCACTCATCATGCCATTCTGTGTTCCATGCATCATGTTGCCATCCAGCTCAGCTGCTGAGTGAACCGAAGAAGTTAAATCCAGCAATGCAATGTATTTCATGCGTTATGCTCCCGAGTAAAAAATATAAAAATATAAAAATCCTCAAAATTCATAGCCAGTGTCCTAACTACAGGATGCTTGCAAACGTATCTTCTTTCATCGTAGCATATCCCTATCGCTTATAATGTTATTATCAAGGATGGTATATGAGCGCGGATTTTCGAAGGCTTCTGTCCTGCTGATTACTTGAGATAGGTCTGCTCAAGCATAGCAAACACTACGATGTTGACGACTGCTATACCGATTACAAATGGGTCTGAGGGTTTTTTGAGGCAAAGCGGGAAGGGATAAATCAGCTAGCGTCAGTTTCCCTGAAACCAGTCACATCAGCCTTGCGGGCTCTGTGTCATCTGGCGACAATAATTGGCTAGGTTGTCTGGCAAGTCATCTGGACAAACCCCGCATTGTTGGTTGCCAGGGACAGCGTAGTCGATGAATTTTGGATACGGCAGGTTCAAGTTGTTCATAATGACCTTGAACGCTTCGAGTGTCATGTCCCCGCCAAGCCGTGGGTTGCGCTTTTTTTCCTGATTAATCGAAGACACAAAGCGCCTTTGATAGTCGTGCGCGGGGTAGACTAGCGTGTCGTCTGGTAAAGAAAATAGCTTCTGCCTCACAGATTTATACAGCGCATCGGCATCACCGTTCTGGAAGTCGGTCCGGCCGCATCCGTCAATGAGTAGAGCATCACCCGTGAACACGCGCCCATTGAAGAGATAGGCAAAGTGCCCAGCGGTGTGCCCCGGCGTATGCAATGGGTGCAAGGTAATGCCAGCAACCTTCAAAGGTATGCCTTCTTCGAGTCCGACATCTGCACACGAGAGCCGGTCATAGGCAGGCGCAGCGATCTTGCTGCCAACGGCACGCTTCATTTCCAACGCCGCAGTGATATGGTCCGCATGAATATGCGTATCAACGGTGTAGACCAAATTCAGCCCTAACTTATGCACCTCGGCCAAGTCGCGGTCCATTGTCGCGATGACGGGATCAATAAGGACAGCCTGCCCTGTGTCTTCGTCCCCCAGCAGATAAGTATAAGTGCTCGAGAGGGGTTCGTATAATTGTCGAAATATCATGATAACTCCTTATCTAAGGTTATATAACTCAGTGGACGGCGTCCAACATATTAGACATTATATAAATAATTTATATATTATCTTATAGTATAATATAATTGTAAAGCACTACGCCATACGGACTTATCAGAACGTTACCGAAGTAAATTTTTCTAGTAAGACGGCAGACTGCCGCTTTTGAAGACTTCATCTACCTCCAGCCTACGCCCTTCACCATTGTCCCTTTCATCATTCCATTTCTTAACTGCTCGTCACGGTATATCTCTTTGAGTCCTAGCATAGGTGCTAATAATACACACGCGTATGCTTTTGGATACCTCGGTAGCACTCAGAAATGTTGTTGAATAAGAATAAAAGACTTGATCGAGGAATAAGCACTAAGAAAAACAAAAATTGCAGTGGCCAAAAAAGCCAGTGACAAGAGCGACTCTGTCATCTGAGCCATCTGCTCAGTCAGTGCAAAAATACTAGCGCCATTATGACACCAGTACCAAGCATGACCGCTTAATCTAACCCATTATTCTAGCTCATCAATCAGTTGCTGCATCTCACCGATTTCACGCTTTTGGGCTTCTATAATGCCAGCGGCTAATTCTCGTACTCGTGGATCTTCAATATCAGCGCGCTCACTGGTCAAGATAGCAATCGAGTGATGCGGTATCATCGCTT
>Ga0307486_1000275_pt1 | contig 51167 bp, 44 predicted proteins | sample CBIW02metaG_FD_203663 | JGI IMG/M metagenome (GOLD analysis project Ga0307486, IMG submission 203663) | Sea-ice brine microbial communities from Beaufort Sea near Barrow, Alaska, United States - CBIW 0.2 | ecosystem: Environmental > Aquatic > Marine > Coastal | place: USA: Alaska | collected... | reverse complement strand
TGACCGCGGTCAGCACCACGCCAAAGACCACGGAGATATTCGGCACCGAGTCGAGCACCCGCCCGGTGAATGGGGTGATGCTGCGGCGGCCGAATTCGGCTCCGTCGTAGGCCAGCTGGTCGGCCTCCTGACCGACGTGACTGCGCACAAAAAACAGATACAGGCCGATGAAGGCGATCGTCGTGAGCGCTGCTCCGGCGAGGTATCCCAGCGATCCCTGACGGAGGGAGCTGTAGTTGGTCCGGTTGCGCACGGTCAAGCATGCCACAGCCAGGCTGGGAGCCACCGTGTTATCGGGAGGCACGGCGCCATCGGGAGCTATGCCTACCGGACGGCTAGCAGGACCTTGCCGCGCGCATGCCCGGTCATGAGATAACGGTAGGCGTCTTGCACGTTCTCAAGCGGAAACACCCGGTCGATGGGAAGCACAACCTCGCCGGCTGCGATCAGCGTGGCCAGCGCCTCGAGATCGTTGAGAGTCGCAGCCTGGCCACCCACCTCGGTGATTCCGGTGCCGGCTCGATGGCCGCGCGCGGCGATGGTGTTGATGCGCATGCCGGGTACGCCGAGCTGGAGGGCTGCGTCGATCGTGGCGGCGCCGTTGTAATCAAGGGCGGCAGTCACGGTCGGTGTGAGTTCCCGCACCCGGTCGACGAGGCCGTCCCCGTAGGCGACCGGAATAACGCCGAGGTCGCGCAGAAAGTCGTGGTTGACCGCGCTCGCTGTGCCAACGACGGTCGCCCCCGTGCGCAGCGCAAGCTGGCAGGCGAGCATCCCCACCCCGCCGGCGGCGGCACCGACGAGCACGGTGTCCGCCGCCGTCAACCCGAGCGAGGCGACGCTGGCCCAGGCGGCACGGCCGGCGATGTCCAGCCCCCCGGCCTGTTCGAAGGTCAGGGCGGCGGGCTTGCCAATGATGCGAGTCGCGTCGACGACCACGTAATCAGCTTGGGCGTGCATCCGCTTGCCGCCGAAAACGGCGTCCCCGATCTGAAAACCGGTGACGCCGTCGCCCAGTTCGTCAATGACGCCGGAGAAGTCGTTGCCGTTGCCGCAGGGCGGAACCGCCTCATTGCGCACTGCGGCCGGTCCACCGTGGAAAATCTTGTAGTCGATCGGGTTGAGACCGGCACTGTGCACGCGCACTCGCACCTCACCGCGCCCGGCTTGCGGCTGCTCATCGCGCACGATGCTCAGTACTTCGGGACCGCCGAATTCATCGATGCGTACGTATCGAGCCATGCGGCCAGACTACGGCAGGAAGACCACGGCACAAGCTGAGAATTGCGCGAATGAGGGCTGGTTCCTGCGCCAGATCAACCTCGGTCAGGGAATCGATGTCGAACACATCAGCGCAAACTACACCAATGGCGTGCTCAGTGTGACGTTACCCGTGACGGAGAGGGCGAAGCCGCGCCGCATCGAAGTGTCGACTGGGTCCGACGAGCACATGTTGACGGTCAAGGAACACGATTTAGCCGAGCGCTCCGACGCCGGCAGCACGGCCTAGCGTGAGGAAGAGCACAAGCCGTGGGTGCGACTGCCCGTCAAACCCACGGCTTGTGCTTGCCCATTTACCACGAGTGGTGCACGATTGTTGTGTGGCGTACACCCGTTGTTCAAGATCTTCTGATCGAATGGTGAGAAGCATCGTGACGGCGTGCCCGCAGAGCACACCCGCGACAAACGAATGGACGCTCCGTGAGCATTCGAACGGCTGAGTACCCCCGGCCGGACCACTTCCTGTTACACCTGAGCGACACCCACCTGCTGGCGGGGGGTTCGAAGCTCTATGGCAGCGTCAATGTTGAAGCCCATCTGGCCGAGCTGTTCGCCGAGGTGGAAGCCTCCGGCGCCCGCCCCCAGGCCATCGTCTTCACTGGCGATCTCGCCGACAAGGGCGAACCGGGCGCGTACGAGCTCTTGCGTGAAATCGTCGAGCCGGCCGCTGCCCGCCTCGGGGCCCGCGTCATCTGGGTTATGGGCAACCACGACAACCGTTCGGCGTTTCGCTCCGAACTGCTCGGCCAACAGCCGAGCGAATCTCCGATCGACCGGTCCTTTGACCTCAACGGTCTGCGCCTGATCACCCTCGACACCTCGGTGCCCGGCCACCACCACGGTTCGGTCACCGATGCGCAACTAGCCTGGCTCGCCGACGAACTGCGCGTGCCGGCACCTGACGGCACAATTCTGGCCATGCACCATCCGCCGGTCCCGAGTGTGCTCGACCTCGCCACTGCGGTGGAGCTGCGCGATCAGGACCGCCTGGCCGACGTGCTGCGCGGCACGGATGTGCGCAGTATCATTGCCGGGCACCTGCACTACTCGTCGATGGCCATGTTCGCCGGTATCCCCGTGTCGGTATCGTCGGCGACCTGCTACACGCAGGATCTCAACGTTCCCGTCGGCGGAACGCTCGGCCGCGACGGTGCCCGTGCGTTCAACCTCGTGCATGTTTTCCCCGGCACGGTGCTGCACTCGGTGGTGCCGCTCGGCCACTATCCGACGCTCGAGTATGTCGATGCCGCCGAAAGCGCGCGCCGTCTGCACGCTTCCGGCATCGAGATTACACCGTCGGAAACTCTGCCTGCATTGCGCGAGCCGCCACGGACCACGCCGATCCCGGTTCTGCACTAGTTGCGGGGCTGGACCGTTCCCACGGTGCCACGATCGGAAAGTACATTTCCAGAAATTCGGTGACTGCGGCGCGCCGCACCTCGGTTGAAATCTCCGGGTGGCTGCCGTCGTTCAGGCAGAACATGTCCTGGTCGCGGCGCTTGCGCAGACGATTCATCTGGCGCAGGGCGACGCGCAGGGTCGTCTCGATGTAGAGCGAGCGCGCCTGCGTCTGCGCCACCGCACGACCGGTCATCAATGCGTAGTAGTGATAGAGCGAGTTGGTGACCGAAATGTCGGTCGCCGAACGAAAACGACTCGCCGCGGTGCGCCTGAAGTCCTCGGGAAACTCCCGCTCCAGTTCCAGCAGAACGCTCCGACGCATCGGTGCCGGCGTGTGCTCAAGGTGCCGGGTCGTGACTTTGCCGAAACGGCCGCGCAGCAGAGCCCGATTCACCCGGGCGGCATTCTCAAAGCCGCTGCGGGTCGGGTCGTTTTCGCCGAGGCCGATACGCGTGGCTGCTTCCACGAACTTGGTCACTCCGCCCGGGGAGAAGAACATCTCCGGGCCGACCGGACGCCCGAAGAACATGTCGTCGTTGGAGTACAGAAAATGCTCCGCCAGCCCGGGAATGTGGTGCAGCTGACTTTCCACGGCGTGCGAATTGTGTATGGGCAGCACGCTCGTGTCGACGAAGAAGTCTTCACTGCGCATGATCGTCACTTTAGGGTGTTCAGCGAGCCATTCTGGCGCGGGCGAGTCGGTGGCGATGAAGATGCGCCGAATCCACGGTGCGAACATATACACGCTGCGCAGCGCGTACTTGAGCTCGTCAATCTGGCGAAAACGGGCGTCGGAATCGTCGCCCTCGCCGACGACATACGCCTTCATGCGCTTGGCCCGTTCCCGCTGAAACTCGTCGCTCGAGCCGTCGACCCAGCTGAATACGAGGTCGATGTCGAAGGAGACATCACTGGCGAGGTCATCGAACATGTTCTGCAGGGTCAGCCAGGTACGTCCGTACAGGTCGATCGTGGTTTCGCGCGCCTCTGAGCGCGGCAACCGGGTACGCATGAGTGCATTTTCGACCGGAGCGATGATTTCTTCTTCGCCGAAACGCCACAGCTCAAACTGAAACGCGGTCTGGGCACCGTAGCGGAGACGACCAATCGGTTCGATGCGCGGGCGGTAAACCCGAAAAACGGCTGACTTGCGCAGCATCGTGAGGGCGCCATCGGCGAGCAGAAACTGCTGGTTCACGTTGCCGTCCAACGGCTTGGCGTAGAAGGGCTCATTGGCGAACGCCGTCGCGAGCACCCTGGTGATTTCCTTGCGCCGCTTGCGGTCAACCGCAATGACCGGGCGATTGTGGTCGCCGCGCACCAGCAGGAAGTCGATGCCGGCGTCGGTGAGTGCATCCGCGACAGCGACGAGGTCCTTCAGCATGGACTCGTGCGGCGTGTAATGGCCGTTGATGAGGGCAATCTCGCCTTTCCGCACCACGAGGTCGTCGCGATTGAAGCGACGGGTGCGGGCATCCGGTGTGATGAGAACCAATTCGGGCTCATTGCTGAGCGACAAGGTCTGGATCAGACCCGTGTTGGTCGGAGGTTCGGGCTCGTTCGAGTCGTAGCCGACGGAGTCGGGGCGAATGGCTTCGGTGTCAAAGATGTCGCCTCCGAACGAATCGGGGTAACCCTGCTCGGAAGTATCCGGTTGAGCATCCGGAATGTCGAGTGTCGCCATGGTCCTCCTTGAAAAATGGAGCACTCAATCGCGAGCCAGCCAAGGCTGAGCTCGGGGAGTGCGGCCGAAATTACCGGCGTGAATGTTTCCCTGTGATGCGCGAGCAGCGACGATCGTCTCGAGAAGTGACGATGTTCTCGGCGAGTGACCTGCTATTCGTGTAACGCTATGGCGTTCGTCTCACTTCAGTGTACGTCCCGATGTCGGGAATGCGCTGCGCCGGGCGATCGAACTGCCTGCGTCGGCAGGGCGGATGCCGCGGCAACCGTTTCGCGAGCGGGTGCGGATCAGGCCGCGGAGATGCCGAACAGGCCGATGATCAGGGCCATGAACAGGATCGTGACCAGTTCATGGGCGAGGTTGAGCACGGTCAGACCGGCAGGTCGGCGGTCGAACGCATCGTGGGTGACCATGCGGGCGGCGGTGAATCCGGCCCAGAGGATGATCCCGGTCAGGACGGTGTTGGCCAGAAAATTGCCGCCGTAGAAATTCTGCGCGATTGCGGCGGCGCCGGCCAGCACGGAGGCGGTAATGAAGCTGACGATGACCGTGACGATGATCGCGCCGGTGCCGCCGCCCTTCATGCTTTCTTCGGTGTGCCCGACGGCCTTCATCCAGTAGCGGCCGAAGACGGCGCGGGTGTACCAGACAGACCCGACGACCATGCTCGACACTGTTGCCAAAAGCACGGCCCAGATGTTGATTTCAGGAACCATGAGCGATCCTTTCGGCGGCCCGCGTGGGGCCATGTTAGAACGTGGGTACTATCTCGATGCTAGTGCTTGTGCGGCCGGCCAGATTGTTGCTGTTCGGCCGCGATTTCGCTCACGAGCGCAGCGGTCGTATCGCGCGGCGGCAGTTGTGCCGGGTCGGTGATCGGCAACTGGCAGACGAAGTCGCGGCAGAGGTAGGCCGTGGGCTGGTTCGTCGATGCGGTGCGGGACGCGAACAGTGCGAAGCCGGCTCCGGCGAAATCCCGGGCCTGTGATTCCGAGGCTGAGACGACGACCTGCGCCGCGTGGCGGCGAGCAAGCTCCTGCAGGGTCGCCGTCGGTGCGGCGGGCGACTGCGGTGCAACGGGCGACTGTGGTGCAACGGGGGTCTGTGGTGTTGCGGCGGGCCGGTCGGGCGACACGATGACGAGCTGCTCGGTCGGGGCACGCAACTCGTCGAACAGGCGCAGGGTTGCCCCGAAGGCGAGTGGGCGTTCCGGAGCGAGGTCGGCGACAAGACTGAGACCGGCCCGCGCGGCCTGCCGATAGCGGTCCTCGCCGGTGAGACGGTGCAGCAGCAGTGCCGCATCGGCGGTTGCGGACAGTCCGGACGGGTAGGCGCCTTCCGAGGGGTCGACAGCACGGACCATGCCCTGCCGGCTGAGCACCGGATCCGCGCCGTGCGGCGGGCGGAAGACGGGAGTGTCTGTGGTGCCCGATAGCGTGCTGTCGAGCAGGGTTTGAGCCCGGGTGGCGTAGGTCACATCGCCGGTCACCAGTGCGAGTTCGAGGAGTCCCCGTGCATACATGCCGTAGTCCTCCAGAGTGGCCTTGGCCTCGGAGGCGCGCTCGCTGACCGAGGCTCGTACCAGGGCGCCGTCGGCGCGCTCGTGGTGCTCGCGCAGGTAGTCGGCTGCGCGGCGAGCTGCATCGATGAGGTGGGGCTGATCGAAGGCGAAACCAGCTCTGGCCAGGGCCTGGATGGCGAGGCCGTTCCAGCCGGTGAGCACCTTCTCGTCGAGGGCTGGCGGGGTCTGCCGCTGCCGATCGCTTAGTTCGAGTGCGTAGTATCCGCCTTCAACCCGCTGGCCGTCTACGGTGCTCTCGGAATCCTGTGCGCTCGCGAACCCGCCGCTGGGCAGCTGCATCACGTCGCAGAGAAAACCGGCGATCCCCGCGGCAACGTCGCGCGCCCAGGTAGCTCCGGTGAGCATCCAGGCGCGGGTGTACAGGCTGAGCAGCTGGGCGTTGTCGTAGAGCATGCGCTCATAGTGCGGGTCGCTCCAATCCCGGTTGACCGCGTAGCGAAAGAAGCCGCCCTCGATCGGGTCGCGCAACGGCGACGCGCCCATGCGCTTGAGCGTGCGCAGGGCGAGCTCGGTGCTGGCGAGCCCGGTGCTGTCGCCGGGGCTCCCGGCCGGCCGCGCCGCATCCGCGTGCCCGCTCCCGTGCCAGAGCAGAAAGGACAGGGCAGGGGCCACTGGAAACTTCGGCGCACCGCCGAAGCCGCCGAACGGGGCGTCCTCGTACTCGATTAGTTCCGCGGCAGCCTGGTCGAGCCGGTCGGCGCCCGGCTGCACGCCGGACTCGGAGCCCTCGCCCGCTCCCGCCGCTAGCTTGCGCGCCGACTCGGCGAGCAGCTCGGCCACCTGGGCTGCGCCGGTTGTCACCTCGGCGCGACGAGTGAACCAGGCCGTCGTCACTGCGGTCAGAACGTCGCGAAATGCCGGATGCCCCGCCAGAGCTGTCGGCGGAAAGTACGTTCCAGCGTGAAAGGCCGCTCCGTCGGGAGTGACGAACACGTTGAGCGGCCAGCCGAGCCCATCGATGAAGGCACTCGCGGCGGCGAGGTAGCTCGAGTCGACGTCGGGGTGCTCTTCCCGGTCGACCTTGATGCTGACGAAGTGGGCGTTCAGGTACTCGGCTATTGCCGGGTCGCTGAAGCTCTCCCTGGCCATGACATGACACCAGTGGCAGGTGGAATAGCCGATCGACACCAGCACGGGCACGTCCCGCTCGCGGGCAGCGGTGAAGGCCTCCTCGCCCCAGCTGTACCAGTCAACCGGGTTGTCGGCGTGGCTACGCAGGTAGGGGCTGATGGCGGAGGCGAGGCGGTTGGGCATACTCCATTGTGCTCTCGGTCTGCCGACCCGGGCGAGCCGCAGCCTCGGCTAACTCGCTAGACCACGCCGAGAAGTGCGTTCCGGTGACGTTGTACGCGCACCCAGACCACGAAGCCGACGATGGTGAACGCCCCATAAAACAGGTAGAGCACTGCGGAGGCGTAGTAGCCGGCGCTGATCAGCAACGGCACCCCGACAATGTCGACGGCCACCCAGATCAGCCAGAATTCGGTCCAGCCCTTGGCCATACCGTAGGTGGCGAGCAGGGAGCCGGTGAAGATCCAGGCATCCGCCCAGACCGGTTCGAATGAGCCCAGTGCACGAAAAATGGGAGTGAGCACGAGGGTGCCGGCGACAAGGCCCAGGCCCAGCAGAATGCGGGTGCGGGTGCCGGCCCAGTGCGGTGCGACGGTGACGTGCACGGCCGAGTTGCGGCTGCGCTGCCACTGCACCCAGCCGAAGATCGACACGACGATGAACATGATTTGCCGCCCGGCCTGTCCGAGCAGGTTGATCGGGTTGGGTGTTCCGAACACGGCGCCGAGGAACACTGTGAACAGCAGCGCGTTGCCGGCGATGCCCACCGGCCAGGCCCAGATTTTGCGGCGCATGCCGCCGATCGCGCTGGCAATGCCGAAGACGTTGCCGATGACCTCGCGCCACAGAATGGTTTGAGTGCCGATCTGCAACTGGGCGTCGAACAGCCATTCAATCGGGTTCATGGCCTTCTTCCACAACTATGCGGGGCCGTCAGGGCCGCGTTTCGACCAACGCTACTCGGAAACGGCGAGATGTCGACATGCATGAAACCGGTCCCGACGATCTCTCCGTCCGGGGCCGCGGATCCCGGGACAGTTGTCCGGCGCGAACTGGCCGGCGCGAACATCCGCTGTCATGCTGAAAGCATGGGGCACAGCGAGAACATATTCGACGGACCGGCCCAGACGGCGCCTGAGCCGATGGCACAGCAGGCGACGATCTCCTGGACGGCCGATCTGACCGCTGCCCGGTTGCCGGTGCGGCACCTAACCGGGTACGTGGCATTCGTCGACTTCAGCGAAAGCCTGGGCGCACCCGCGTTGTCCGCCGACGTCTGCGCACTGCTCGATTTTTTGCGCCAGCACGCCGCAGTCCTGGCCGCGGATACTGCCCTGGCCGATGCTGCCGCCGTTTACCTCGGCAATGTGATCGCCTCCCTGCGAGCGGATGCGTACTGGCAGCTTTTCGACGGCGCGGAGATCAGCGTGGGCAACGACTCGATTCAGTTCACGCCGATGACGCTGATCGAGCGGTTGCGCGAGACCGAGAATTGGGCGCCGACGATGCGGGACCTCCTACAGGACTGGGCCGGCGAGGTCATCGCAGAACCCATGCCGTATCCCGTGCTCGCCGGCTCTCGCCCCGGCACACCCCGATATGAGCGCCCTCCCTGGTCGGAGGCAACGTATTACGCGGCCGACGGCACGGTCATTCGGTACGGCGAGCGCTGGAACCACGCCGAGAACGGCCCGCCCGAAAACAGTTACTCGGTCACGAGCGACCTGGAACGCTTTGCGGGCATTCACGTCGTGGCCGAGGCGTTGATCAATCACCTGACCTGTTCGTATGACGTCACCGTCACCGACGATCCCGGCTGCGCGGATGACCTGTCCATGGCTGGCGCCGACGTCATTCGAGCCGTACGGATCGTGCCACGCAGTGAGCAGGCCGCTCCGCTAACGATCGTGTTCACGAGCTTTCCGGGACTGATGGTGCATGCCGGGGTTCTGCACGATTTCGTCTACCCGCAGTGCGGGTGCGATGCGTGTGACGACACCGCTCTGTCGCAGGTTGAGCAGCTCGAGGAGCTCGTGCTGGGGGTTGCGTCGGGCAACTATCACGAGCGTTATCCGGTCGGCAGCAAACGAGAGAGCCAGTATGCCCTGATTAATCCGGACGGCTCGGGGTCGCGTTCGGGCGGCAACGGCATGGAGACAACCGACCCGGCCCGGCTCGATGTCGCCGAGCACCGGTTGCGGGGCGTACCGGGCGGGTGGCGGCCCTGGCCGCTGCGCGCGCGATAGCGCTGCTGTTCGCTGCTGGCGGGGCGTTCGGTGCATGCGCGGCCGGCCTGCCAGCAGCGCATGCAGCAAACGCCCGCGCGAAGCGGATGCGGGCTAGTTCACCTCGTTGGGGTGTGCCGACACGCGTCCGGCACGCTCCAGGGCAGAGATCATGGTGACCTCGGTGCGGGTGAGTTCGAAGTCGAACACGTTGAAGTTCTCCGCCATGCGCTCTGCCCGGTTCGATTTCGGGAACACAATGTTGCCGACCTGCAGGTGCCAGCGAATCACGATCTGCGCGGGCGACTTGCCGTGCGCGTCGGCAGCATCCGTGATGACCTGCTCGTCGAACAAGGGGTACTTGCCCTGGCCGAGGGGCCCCCAGGCTTCGATATTGATGCTGTTTTCGCGGGCGAACTGGGTGACCTCTGGCTGCTGGTGCGCCGGGTGCAGTTCAATCTGGTTGACCGCGGGGACGACGCTCGTCTCGTGCAGCAGACGATCGAGGTGCGGCACCAGAAAGTTGGAGACTCCGATCGAGCGGGCGCGGCCGGACTCCTGAATTTTCTCCAGGGCCTTCCAGCTCTCGACGAACTTGTCGTTGGCCGGGGCCGGCCAGTGGATTAGATACAGGTCGACATAGTCGAGTCCCAGCTTCTCCAGGCTCTCTTCAAAGGCCTCGAAGGCTGATTCGGTGCCTTGGCGGTCGTTCCACAACTTGGTCGTGATGAACAGCTCGGAGCGCTTGATCTTCGAGGCGGCGAGCGCCTTGCCAACGCCCTCCTCATTGCCGTAGATGGCTGCGGTGTCAATGTGGCGGTACCCGACCGACAATGCGTCGGACACGATGCGGGTGGTTTCGTCGGGTTCGACCTTGAATACGCCGAAACCAAGCTGCGGAATCGTGTGGCCGTCGTTGAGAGTGAGGGTGGGAACAGATTTCGTCATGCGATAACACTATGGGCCGCGACTTACCGTCTGCCCCCAAGCACCCGATGTTCACTATCCGCGAAAGCGCACCGGCTCGGGGCGACTCCGCGCACGCTGTCCGCTTCGCGGTCTCACTGAGGGGGGACGTAATATTGAAACTCCATGGAAAACGTTGACATCACCTTCCCGCCCGAATTGCCGGTCAGCCAGCGCCGCGACGATATCGCCCGCGCCATCCGTGACAACCAGGTGGTCATCGTGGCCGGCGCCACAGGGTCGGGAAAGACCACCCAGCTGCCCAAAATCTGCATCGAACTCGGCCGCACGAGCATCGGCCACACCCAGCCTCGCCGGCTCGCCGCACGCACCATCGCCGAGCGCATCGCCGAGGAACTCGGCCAGGAGGTCGGCCAGCTCGTCGGCTACCAGGTGCGCTTCACCGACAAGGTCGGCGGCGACACCCGCATCAAGTTGATGACCGATGGCATCCTCCTGAACGAGATTCACCGCGACCGCATGCTGCGCAAGTACGACACGATCATCATCGACGAGGCGCACGAGCGCAGCCTCAACATTGACTTTCTGCTCGGCTATCTGCGGCAGCTGCTGCCGAAACGACCCGACCTGAAACTCATCATCACCTCCGCCACGATCGACCCGGCGAGCTTCGCGAAACACTTCGCCTCCGCCGACGGCACTCCGGCACCGGTCGTCGAAGTTTCCGGGCGTACGTTTCCGGTCGAGATCCGCTACCGCCCGCTTGTGGCCGAGCCGGGTGTTGAGAACGATGACACCACGGATGCCGCTCCCCCGGTCGACCGCGACTACATAGAGGGCATCACCACGGCCCTCGACGAGCTCGAGCGGGAGTCCAACGGCGACGTGCTCGTGTTTCTCTCGGGCGAGACCGAGATTCGCGACGCGGCCGACGCTCTGCAGGGCAAATACGCCTCCTCGGCCAGCCGCAACCCCACCGAGGTGTTGCCGCTGTATGGCCGGTTGTCGTCGGCCGACCAGCACCGCGTGTTTCAGTCCTCGACGGTGGCCGGGGTCAAGCGCCGCATCGTGCTCGCGACCAACGTGGCCGAGACCAGCCTCACGGTACCGGGCATCCGCTATGTCATCGATGCGGGAACGGCACGCATCAGCCGGTACAGCGTGCGTTCCAAGGTGCAGCGGCTGCCGATCGAAGCGATTTCGCAGGCTTCCGGCAACCAGCGCAGCGGCCGCAGCGGGCGCACGAGCGACGGTATCGCCATTCGATTGTACTCCGAAGAAGACTATCTGCGCCGCCCGGAGTACACCGAGCCGGAGATTCTGCGTACCAACCTCGCCGCCGTCATTCTGCAGATGATCTCACTGGGCCTGGGCGACATCGCCTCGTTCCCGTTCCTGACCCCGCCGGATTCCCGCAATATCAAGGATGGCCTCGACCTGCTCGCCGAACTCGGCGCCATCGAGGCTGAGGGCACCGGACGCACTAAAAGCGGTCGTAGCGCTGCTCGTGCCGGCACCACGGCGGATGCAGCAGCTCCGGCCACCGCAGCCGGCCCGGCCTCCCCCCGCCTCACCCGCATCGGCCAGCAGCTCGCGAAGCTGCCGATCGACCCGCGCTTCGGCCGAATGGTGATCGAGTCGAAGACACAGGGCACGAGCCGGGAAGTCATGGCGATCGTGGCCGGACTCACCATTCAAGACCCGCGGGAACGCCCGCTTGAGCGTCGCGCCCAGGCCGACCAGTTTCATGCCCGGTTCGCCGACCCCACGAGTGACTTTCTCAGCCTGCTCAACCTGTGGAACTACCTCGAAAAGCAACAGTCCGAACTGGGCTCGAGCGCCTTTCGCCGGCTGTGCAGGAACGAGTACCTGAACTACCTGCGCGTGCGCGAATGGCAAGACGTGTTGCGCCAGCTGCGCCAGCTCGCCAAACCGCTCGGTCTGCACGTCGGCGAGCCGAGCACGAATCCCGACGGCGTGCACCGTTCACTTCTGGCCGGGCTGCTCTCGCACATCGGGCTGAAAGACGTCGCCAAGAAGGACTATGTGGGCGCCCGCCAACAACGCTTCGTGCTGTTTCCCGGGTCGGCCCTGGCCAAGAAACAGCCCAACGCGGTTATGAGCGCCGAACTCGTCGAAACCAGCCGACTGTTCGCGCGCATGAACGCTGTCGTCGACCCGGCCTGGGCTGAACCGCTCGCCGGCAACCTGTGCAAACGCAGCTACTCCGAGCCGCACTGGGAAATGAAGCAGGGCGCCGCCGTCGTGTACGAACGTGTGACGCTGTATGGCGTGCCGATCGTGGCCCGCCGCCGGGTGCAGTTCTCGCGGATCGACCCGGCCTATGCGCGGGAGCTGTTCATTCGGCACGCGCTCGTCGAGGGCGAGTGGGACCGCGCTTCGGCACCGCAATCGACTCCCGTCGACCGGGAAGCGGATCGCGGCGGTCGCGGACCGTCGCGCAATGAACGCGTGAGTATCTCGGCCGACGGCGGCCACGCCTCGAGCGGTCGTGGCTCCGGCCGGTCCGACGGCGCACCGGCGGTCGGCAGCAGCGCGAGTCGCGGCGGCCGTCCCGGCCAGACCGGCGATCCCGGCATGTGGGCGTTCGAACGAGCCAACACCCGACTCCGCGAAGAACTCGCCGAGCTGGAGGAACGCACACGGCGCCGCGATATCCTCTTCGATGACGAGGCCGTCTTCGACTTCTACCAGCGCAGGATTCCGGCCGACGTGTCCTCGACCAAGAGCTTCGAGGGCTGGTGGCGAACCGCCCGATTCGACACCCCCGACCTGCTCACCATGACGGCCGACGCGCTCGTCGCCGAGGACTCCCCTGACATCGACGAGGGGCTCTTTCCGCCGAGCTGGCAGCAGGCCGACCAGCGACTGACGCTCGGCTACCGCTTCGAACCCGGCGAAGAAGACGACGGCGTGACCGTGCGCATCCCGCTTGCCCTGCTGGCACGCCTCTCACCGAACGGTTTCGACTGGCAGGTACCCGGCCTGCGCGCCGAGCTCGTGACCGCCATGATCAAATCGCTGCCCAAGAGCATCCGGCGCAATGTCGTTCCGGCTGCCGATTGGGCTGCCCGCCTGCTCGGCGAGCTGCCCGCCGAGCCGGGCATCGTCGTGTCTCGACAGGCTCGACAACCGGAGTTGCCGACCGCGGTCCCCGAGGCCTCCTTCGCCCAGACCCTGGCCGCGCTCATTCAGAAACTCACCTATGTGCCGGTGAGCGCGAGCGACTTCGAGCTCGCGCGCGTTCCCTCGCACCTGCGCATGACCTTCGTCGTCACCGACGAGCGTGGACGCACTGTCGCCGCCGACAAGGATTTGGCCGACCTGCAGCGGCGACTCGGCACCCGGGTGCGGGACAGCGTTGCCCAAGCGACCAGTTCTGCGGCGCCGAGCAACGCCATTGAACGCACCGGCCTCACCACCTGGGACCTCGGCGAGCTCCCCCGTTTTCTCGACACCAAGCAGGGCGACAACACGATTCGCGGGTATCCGACGCTCGTCGATGATGGAACATCCGTGTCTATTCGTATGATGAGCACCGAGCTCGAGCAGGCCCGTGCGCTGCCCCGCGGCGTGCGCCGGCTGCTACTGCTCGCGACGCCGTCGCCGGCCGCTTATGTGCAGCAGCATCTGACCGCCGCTGAAAAGCTCAGCCTCGCCACCAGCCCGTACAAGACCACGAACGCCCTGTTCGAGGATTGCCTCGCCGCAGCCGTCGACGATGTGCTCTTTCGGGTCCGCCCCGGTGGGCAGGTGTTCATGAAGGCAGAATTCGATACTATTCGCGACCGCATCTCCGGTGTGGTGATGGACTCCATGTTCGAAACCGTCGGTCTGGTCGCCCGCATTCTCACCGCGAGCCGCACCGCTGACAAGGCGTTGAAAGCAGCAACCAGTATGGCCCTGTTGCCGGGCATCAGCGACGCGCGCCAGCAGCTCACCGCCCTGGTCTACCCCGGGTTCGTCAGCGAAACCGGTCTGACCCAGCTGCGCCACCTGCCGCGCTACCTCGGCGGCATCAACGCGCGCGTGGGCAAACTCGTCGATAACCCCAGCCGCGACCGCGTCTGGATGAACGAGACTCAGGCCGCCACCACCCGGTTCGAGAACGCCGGCGGAACCATGCCGTTGAAAGCGGATGCCGCGGCACCGGTTCTGCGCGCCCGCTGGATGATCGAGGAGCTGCGCATCAGCCTGTTCGCCCAGGAACTCAAGGCGGCGGAATCCGTCTCGCTCCAGCGCATCCAGAAGGTGCTCGCCGGCTAGGCGAAAGTAGTCTGGGACAAAATCCGCCGGGCGGAGCAGCCGGCTAGAGCACCTTGGAGAGGAAGGCCTGCGTGCGGGCGTGCTGAGGGGTACTGAGCACCTCGGTCGGTACGCCGCTCTCGACCACGACGCCACCGTCCATGAACACGAGCGAGTCGGCGACCTCCTTCGCAAAGCCCATCTCGTGGGTGACCACGATCATGGTCATGCCGTCGCGGGCCAGGCCCTGCATCACGTCGAGCACCTCACCGACGAGCTCGGGGTCGAGGGCACTGGTGGGCTCGTCGAACAGCATGAGCTTGGGCTCCATGGCGAGGGCGCGGGCAATCGCGACCCGCTGCTGCTGGCCGCCGGAGAGGTGCGCCGGGTAGTAGTCGGCGCGTTCGGCGAGACCGACCCGGGCCAGAAGTGCCCGAGCGTTGGCCTGAACCCCGTCCTTGGACAGGCCCTTGACCCGGATGGGCGCCTCCATCACGTTTTGCAGCGCGGTCATATGCGGAAACAGGTTGAACCGCTGAAAGACCATGCCGATGTCACGGCGCTGCCGCGCGGCCTCCCTGGGACGCATCTCATAGAGCTTGTGGTTGACCTCGCGGTAGCCGATCAGCTCCCCATCGACACTCAATCGCCCGGACGAAACCACCTCCAGATGGTTGATGCAGCGCAGAAAGGTTGACTTGCCGGAGCCGCTGGGCCCGACCAGACACATGACCTCGCCGCTCTTGACCTCGAGTGAGATGCTCTTGAGCACCTCGTTCGAGCCGAAACTCTTGGAGACGCGGTCGGCGACCACCATGGGAATATCGGGCATCAGCGATCTTCCTTATTCGGGTCGGTGGGCGGCAGAACAACCGTGGGCTGGTTACCGCCGACCACGCCGGTCACTCCCGTGATCGACGCGGTGGCGTCATCCGCTTTCTTGTCTGGACGGCGGTCACCGATGCCGCGGGCGAACCGCTTCTCGAGAAAGTACTGACCGACCATGAGAATGGAGGTGAAGAACAAATACCAGATCGACGCGACGATGAGCAGCGGCACCGTCTCGAACGTCACGGCGGAAATGTCTCGGGAGCGCGTGTAGAGCTCGAGAGTAAAGGGGATAGCAGTCACGAGCGAGGTGGTCTTGAGCATCGAGATCACCTCGTTGCCAGCCGGTGGGATGATCACCCGCATCGACTGCGGGACGATGACGCGCACCATGGTCTGGAACCAGCTCATGCCGAGAGCGGTCGCCGCTTCTTCCTGGCCGCTGTCGACGGAGAGCAGGCCGGCGCGCACGATTTCGGCCATATAGGCGGCCTCGTTGAGGGCCAGTCCGACGATCGCGAGGATGAAGGCGCTCAACGCGACCCGGGTCGGAAACGACACCCACGGCTCGGTGAACGGCAAGCCGATGTCGATCGACTGGTAAATTGTGCCGATCAGGCCCCAGAACACCAGCTGCACGTACACCGGTGTGCCACGGAACACCCACAGGTAGACCCAGGCGATGCTGTTGACCACCGGGTTCGGTGACAGCCGCATGATGGCGAGGGTCACTCCCAGGATGATCGCGATGATCATCGAATACACCGTGAGCTGCAGGGTGACGAACGCCGCCTGCGAGATGCGCTGGTCAAAAATGTACTTCCCGACCGCGGGCCAGTCGTACGCCGGGCGCATCGCTGCATCGGTGATGAACAAGGCCACAATGAGCACCAACACGACCGCGAAGGTATTGCGCCACGGGTGGCGCAGGCGAATCGCCTTGATTCCGGGCTCCGTCTTATTGCCGGTCGCGGCCGTGTCGGTCATGGGCTGAGTCGCCTACCCTCTAGCCGTTGGCTGCGGCGTTGATGGTGATCTGGTCGATGCCACCGTCGGTGACGCCCCAGGCGTCGAGGATCTTGCCGTACGAGCCGTCGTCGACCATGGACTGCAGGGCGGCCTGCACGGCCTTGGTCAGTTCCGAGCCCTTGTCAACGGTGATGCCGTAGGGCGCCGTGTCGAAGCTCTCGCCTGCCGGCTGCAGTTTGCCGTCAGCCTTGGAGATGGCGTAAAGCGTAACGGGCGAGTCGGCACTGAGAGCATCGGCCTTGCCGAGAACTACCGCGTTGGTCGCTTCGTCCTGCGAGCCGTAGGGCAGAGTCTCGATCTTCTCCTTGCCGGCGGCGACACAGGCCGCGCTCTTGGCGGGCAGCTCATCGGTGTCTTCGACAGTGTTGGACTGCACGGCGACGGTCAGGCCACAGGCGTTGTCGGGGTCGACGGTCGTTCCCACCGGTGAAGCCCACAGGATTCCGGCGTTGTAATAGTTGACGAAGTCAACCTGCTTCTCGCGCTCGAGGTTGTCGGTGAATGACGATTCCCCGATATCGACGGTGCCGCCGGTGATGCTCGGAATGATGTTGTCGAACGACGCGATCTGGTATTTGGGCGTGAGACCGAGCTTCGCAGCAATGCCGTTGGAGAGTTCGATTCCCCACCCGATGGGGTCACCCGCGTCGTCCTTGAACTCGTTCGGCGGGTAGGCCGCATCGGTTCCGATGATGAGCACGCCCGCACTCTTGATCTTGTCGGGGAGCAGAGCGACCGCGGCGTCATCCGCTTCGATGGTGCTCGCGGCATCCGTCGGCGTCGTGACGGTGGCGGTGGTGTTGTCGACACAGCCGGTCAACAGCAGAACCGCTGCGGCGGCGAATGCCGGAACAATGAAGCGTGCGCGCATGGCACTTCCTTTTCTCTGGTCGAAAATGCGCGGATTCTCCGGTGAATCCACAGGCGGGTAAGACCTAACGAGCCTACTGCACCTGCATTCGCCCCGTGCCCCGCCTCGCCCCATTTTGACGAGCGGATGACGCAGTTCTATCGTCAAGAGATGCCCACGCGATCGCCGAACATTCTGTACACCTCACCGACAGACCCGCTTGCGGCCCCCCTCGTCGCCGAGCTCTCCCGGGAGTACGACGAGCGGTACGGCCTACACGACGGGGTACCGTCGTCGGTGGAGCTCAGCCGCTACCCGGTACAGCGCTTTCAGCCCAGCGGCGGGGGCACCTTTCTGCTCCTGGTGGAGAACGGACGCGCGGTTGCCGGCGGCGCATTCATGCGTCACGGCGATGCGGACAGCGTCGAGGTCAAGCGGGTGTGGACGCATTCGGCGCACCGCCGTCGCGGACTCGCTCGTCAGGTCATGGCCGAACTCGAGTCTGAGGCGCAGCGGCGCGGCATCCGGTCGATCGTGTTGACGACTGGGCCGCGCCAGCCGGAAGCTGTCGCGCTCTACCTGGCGCTCGGTTACGAGCCGCAATTCGATGTCGACGCCGACTGGGAAGACGTCGGCTACCTCGAGTTTCGCAAGCATCTCGCCCCGGTCGACACCGACGAGACGGACGTGCCCGAGAGTTAGACGGACGGCACATCTCTGTATCGGTGCGCCTATTTGACGGCGGCCGCGAGCAGGGCGACGTAGTCGTCGAGGCCCCAGGACAGAGAGAGTCCGGTTGGTGGGGAGACCGAGGCGATGAAGGCCGGCCCGACCGGGGATGCGACAGTGCCGGTCTTCACCTGTGGCATGGCCTGCGAGTAATTCGCGTTCAGGAAGGCATCGGATTGCTCCTGGGTGGCGGCGAAATTCACCAGAAGGTCGCTGGAGAGCTGGTCGAGCTGCTCATAGCTGAGCGTGTAGTAGAAGCTCGCCTCGTCGGTCGCGAGTTCATCCACGGCCGGCGCACTGACGAATCCCAGAGCGAGGGTGAAGTCAACGCGGGGATCTTCCTTCTTGTAGACATAAAAAGTTCCGGCGCTGTCGCTCGTGAGAGCGATGCTCTTTCCCGCGAATTCGGGGTGCGCGGCGGCCTGGTCGGCGATCTCGGTGTCGATGGACGCGAGCAGTGTGTCGGCTTCAGCGCTCTTGCCGAGCGCGGTCCCCGTGATCTCGATGAGGTCGCGCCAGGGGGTCGCCCACGCGTCACCCGGGTAGGCGACGACCGGGGCGATCTGGCTCAGCAGGTCGTATTCCTGCTCGGTGATGCCGGAGTAGGCGGCCAGAATCACGTCGGGGGCGGCTGCTGCGATGTCCTCGTAGGGCGGCTCGTCGGAGTCGGGCAGCACGACGGGCATTTTTTCGCCGTCGAGGGCCTCGGATATCCAGGGCAGCACACCGTCTTCGTCGCCGCCATAGTTCTGGAACGGGATAGCGACGGGAATCACGCCGAGGGCTATCGCGTCGTCGGCGCTGCCCCAGCCCCAGGCCACCACGCGGGTCGGCTGCTCGTCGATCGTCGTTTCGCCGAAGGCGTGCTCGATGCTGACGGGGAAGCTGCCGGGTACGGCGGTGTCGATTGCGGGGTCGGCCGTGCCATCGGTGCTGTCGGCGGCGGCCGTGCATCCGGACAGGCCCAGGGCGAGGATGCTTGCTGCGGCAGCAAGTGTGACGGTCAGGCGTCGGGACACGAAATCTCCAATTCGTCGGGCGTGGCCGTGGCGACGTTTCCGCCGAACCACGTCGGTAATAAGGATAGCCTATCCTAATTAGCGGCCGGTTGGGGCTGCACCGTGCGGGGCTGTGGCCGGTGCGACGGCACTATCGCTGCTTCCTTCGGTATCCGTCGCCCGCCCGTGGAATCGACCGATCGGCACGACCATGGGGGCACCGCAGACCGGGTCGGGAACGATTCGTGCCTCCAGGTCGAAGGCATACCGCACGATCTCCGCGGTGAGAGTCTCGGCGGGCGTTCCGTTCGCGACGATACGCCCGGAACGCATGACAACGAGGTGGTCGGCGTAGCGCGCCGCGAGGTTGAGATCGTGCAGAACCATCACGACTGTCGTGCCGCGCTCACGGTTGCGTTCGAGCAGCAGGTCCAGCACCTCGATCTGGTGGGTCACATCGAGAAAGGTCGTTGGCTCGTCGAGCAGCAGAATCTCGGGATTCTGAGCGAGAACCATAGCGATCCACACGCGCTGGCGCTGACCGCCGGAAAGATCCTCGAGACGCCGCGTCGCGAGCTCAGCGGTATTGGTGGCAGCCATCGCTCCGGCAACGATCCCGTCATCGGTGCTCGACCACTGCCGAAACCAGCCCTGGTGCGGGTATCGGCCGCGGCCGACGAGGTCGGCCACGGTGATACCGTCGGGCGCGATAGGCTGCTGCGGTAGCAGGCCCACCACGGTAGCCACCTTCTTGCCCGGCAGCGCGGCGATGTTGCGTCCGCCCAGGGTGACCTGTCCTGCAGTCGGTTTCAGTAGCCGTGCGAGTCCCTTGAGCAGGGTGGATTTGCCCGAGGCGTTGGCACCGACGATGACGGTCAGCGCGCCGGGAACAACGTTGAGGTCGAGGTCGTCAATGATGGCCGTCTGGTCGTAGCCCAGGCTGAGACCCTCGGCGCGCAGGTCGTGGCCAGTGTGTGGTGTGGCGGACTGGGTCATCAGGCGCCCTTTCCGGTTGTATTGCTGGTTGCGAGCAACCAGAGCAGATAGGGGGCGCCGATCGCGCCTGTAATGATTCCGGCCGGCAGTTCCAGCTGTCCGGGCAGCAAGTGCTGGGCGGTGAAGTCGGCGACAGCAGTGATGAGCGCGCCCACGAGTGCCGCGGGGATCAGGGCCAGCCCTCCGGTGGCGAGCGCGCGCCGAGCGATCGGCGCCGAGACAAAGGCCACGAAGGCGAGAGGACCCACCGCAGCGGTCGCGGTCGCGGCGAGGGCGACGGCGATCACGAGCAGCACGAGCCGGGTGCGTTCGGCGCCGACGCCGAGACTGCGTGCGAGGTCGTCGCCCAGTTGCAGGGCGCGCAGACGTGCGCCCAGCACGCGAATGACGGGCAGCAGCGCGAGCAGCACGGCGGCCACGACCGCCACATCCTGCCAGCGTGCGCCACCGACGCTGCCGACCAGCCAGAGCAGGGCGCCCTGGGCGTCGTTGAGGTCGGCGCGGGAGAGCAGATAACCGAGCAGGCCCTGCACCATGAACGCGACACCGACCCCGATCAGCACGAAGCGGTAGCCGACTACGCCGCCCCGCCACGCCAGTAGGTAGATGGCGCAGGCGATCACGATGGCCCCGGCGAATGCGGCGAAGGAGGTCGCGACGGCACCGAACCCGAGGATGAGCATGCCGAAGACGGCGGCGGCGCTCGCTCCCCCGGTCACTCCGATGATGTCGGGACTTGCGAGCGGATTGCGCAGCACGGTCTGGAACAGTGCGCCGGAGAGCGCAAACGCGACACCGACAAGCACGGCCAGGGTCAGTCGCGGCAGGCGCAGCGAGAACACGATGAAGCTCTCACTCTGGGTGCCCTGGCCGGTGAGCGTGCGCAGCAGATCGGGCACGCTGAGCGAGTAGGCGCCGACTGCGAGGCTGAAGGCGGCCACGACGACGAGGGCACCGATGAGAACCACAACGAGGCGTCGTTCGCGTCTGCTTCGCTGCAGGCGCGCGCGGGCCAGCGGCGCGGCATCCGCTTCGCGAACGGAGACTGCCGCCCCGGCACCCCGGTCGATCAGCGGACGTATCACAGCCCGGCCAGTTTCACGCGTCGCACGAGAATGATCAGCACGGGCGCGCCGAGGAATGCCACGACGAGGCCGGCCTCGATCTCACCGGGCTGGGCGATGAGGCGGCCCAGCACGTCAGCGGCCACGAGCAGGGTCGGTCCGAACAGTGCCGAGAATGCGATGATGAGGCGGTAGTCGGGGCCGGTGATCCAGCGGGCGATGTGCGGCACGGCGAGGCCGACGAACACTATCGGGCCGGCCATGGCGGTCGCGGAGCCGCACAACAGGACGATCGCGACGGCGCAGACGATGCGAGCGATGACGAGATTCTGGCCGAGGCCGCGGGCGAGGTCGTCGCCGAGGGCGATGGCGTTGAGCATGCGGGCAGCCACGATCGCGAGCACCGCCCCGACCAGAATGAATGGGGCCAGTGGCAGGGCGGCGTCGAGGCCGCGCGCCACGAGCGATCCGGCCGCCCAGAACCGGTAGCGATCGAAGGCCTGGGTGTCGGCGAGCAGCACGATCGTGATGAGGGAAGTGAACGCGGCGGTGAGCGCCGTTCCCGCGAGGGCGAGTTTGACCGGGGTCGCACCCTCCCGTCCGAGCGAGCCGATCAGGTAGACGATCGTGGCCGCCACTGCGGCGCCGACGAAGGCGAACCAGACGTAACCGAGCGAGGACGTCACGCCGAACCAGGCGACGCCTGCGACAACGAATAGTGAGGCGCCGGCGTTGACGCCGAGCAGCCCGGGGTCGGCGAGCGGATTGCGGGTCACACCCTGCATCAGGGCGCCGGCCAGACCGAGCGCGAGGCCGGCCAGCAGCCCCACGACAGTACGCGGCACCCGCAGGTCGAGGATGACGGCGTGGTCGGTCAGGGCGCGGTCGGGGCTCAGCAGCGCCGCTAGTGCGGTGCCGGGGGCGATTTCCCGCGTACCGACGAGAATCGACGCAATGATGCTGAGCGCGAGCAGCACGAGGGCGATCGCGAAGCCGATGACGACGCGACGCGGGCGCATCCGGGCCGGTGAAGCTCCGGGCACACCCCGTTCCAGCACGGCGGCGCCGCTTCGAATCCGGGTCATTGACCTTCGGACCGGCCCAGCCGCCAGTAGCCCATGAAGGCAACCTTTTTACGGTCGATGCCGATCTCGCTCACCAAAAAGCGACGGAGAAGTTTGATCATGCACGATTCGCCGGCGAGCCAGGCATAGAAGCCGGTTGCGCTGTCGTTGTTCGGTGATTCCCAGAGCCGGTCGCGGTCCACATCCACCTCGGCCAGGGATTGCGGAGTTGCGGCGACCGATGCGTTGACGAGGGCGGCGTTGCTCGCGACCCAGCCGCGCACGGCGGCGTCCAGGCGTTCTCCGTGCGGCGCGTCGCCGCGGGCCAGCCAGATGATCTCGCTGCCAGCGGGCAGAACCAGGGGCAGGGCATCCGCTTCGGTGGGCACTTCGATGAAGGCACGCACGCGCTGACCAGCCGGCAGGGTTTCAAGGATGCTGCAGATGGCGGGGGCTGCGGTCTCGTCGCCGGCCAGCAGCAGATCGGTCGCGTGGGCCGGATGCCAGTCCAGGCCGGTCTTGCGGCCGGGACTGCGCTCGTCGGGGCCGATGATGATGACGTCGGAGCCGATCGTCGCGGCCTGCAGCCAGCGGGCGGCCGGGCCCAGAGCGCCGTGACCGGTGTGGGTGACGAAATCAACGTCGACCTCGCGGTGTTCGGGCCGAACGGCGCGGATGGTGTACGTGCGAATCGGGTTGCGGTCGGCTTCGGGCAGCGCGCGCCAGCGGGAATACCAGGTGCCGTCGGCCACGGTGCGTTCATCGTCGGCGCCGAAGTCGGTGAGACCGCGGCCGGGCAGCGGCAACACGATCTTGATGCGCTGGTCGAGCCCACTGGTGCCGAAGGTGTCAAAGTGCGCGCCGAAAAAGGTCACTCTGGTGAAGTGGTCGGTCAACGAACGGATGCCGACGACGGACGCCCGATACGGCCGGTAGGCCGGTCTCTCAGCGACCGCTGTCGCGTCGGAGCGGCTCTCGATCGGTAAGGTAAGCATTACCTTAGTATGGCATGCCTTGGCTCACTGTGAACAGCCTCTCCCGCGATATCAGCCGTCCTGCACCGGTACTGGACGCGTCGTCTCCCCGATTTCCGACACGCCCGACCGTAGACTGAGATTATTGTGAAAAGTTACTGGATCCTCCTGCGCACGCCCGGCGTCTCCCGCCTCATCGGCGCGCAGCTGACGGCACGTTTTCCGTTCGGGATGCTCTCGCTCGCTTTTCTCATTCACATTGAGCAGATCTTTGATTCCTATGGCGCGGCCGGGCTGGTTCTGGGTGCCATGAGCATCGGCCAGGCCATCGCGGGGCCGCTCACCAGCCGGCTCATGGGTCGACTCGGCATGCGCCCGGTAATCATCGCCACAATGGTCATCTGCGCGGTATCGATCATCGTCATGGCGTTGGTTCCCCTGTCGATTCCGAGTCTCATGATCATCGGCTTCGTCGCCGGGCTGTCCACCCCGCCGATTCAGCCGGCCGTGCGCACCATCTACCCCAAGATCGTCAACTCCCGTCAACTCACCCCGTTGTTCTCACTCGACGCCTCCGCGCAGGAGATCATCTGGGTGCTCGGCCCCGTGATCGCGACCTTTGTGGCGCTGCAGGTATCGACGACCGCGGGCATCCTCCTGGCCGCGTTCTTCCTGGTCGCCGGAGGAGTCTGGTTCGTCGCCCTTCCCGAAGTCGGTCAGGTGCGTATTCCACGCAGCCGCCGCAAGCTCGGTGTCGTGCTCAAGAAGCCCGAAGTGCTGCTCAGCACCATCGTCGGTTTCACCCTCGTCGCGGCCTGCGCCGCGGTCGAAGCCGGTGTCGTTGCGGTGTTCGGCCACGGCACAGCCGACGCCGGTTGGGTGCTGGGCATCTTCGCGATCGGCTCGCTCATCGGTGGGCTGGCGCTCGGCCACGCCCCGATGGGCCCGTGGGCTCTTGCCTCCCGCATGCTCATCGTCACCGTCGGGCTGGCCCTGGCCAGTCTGTGGCTCACGTTCTGGTGGCTCTCGCTGGCTTTGCTTCTGGCGGGTGTCGGCATCGCACCCGCCTTCGCGGTCCTGTTCGGCATCGTCTCGGCCAGCGTGAAGTTCAGCGACACCGCCGAAGCCTACGGCTGGGTGGGCACCGGCCAGTTGATCGGCGCCGCCATGGGCTCTGCCATCGCCGGATTCTCGATCGACCATTTCGGGCCGGTCGCGGCAATCTACGTGGCGACCGGATTCGCCGGCCTCGGCTTCATCATTCCCGCACTCGGCCGCCGCTGGCACCCCGACCTGCGCGGACGCGACATCAGCCCCATCCCCGATACCGAGCCCATCCAGGTCCACGTGTCTTAGCCGCCACGGCGAGGAGGTTAGATGGAGTCATGACCTCACTCACGCTCAATGACGGCCGCCGCATTCCCCAGCTGGGTCTCGGGGTGTACAAAATAGCGGATGCCCTCGCCGCCGACACCGTTGAAGTCGCCCTCGACGCGGGGTACCGTCACATCGATACCGCCGCACTCTATGAGAACGAGGTCGGCGTCGGACACGGGCTCGCGCGCTCAAGCGTGCCCCGAAACGATGTGTTCGTCACGACGAAGGTGTGGAACGATCGTCACGGCTACGACAACACTCTGCGGGCATTCGACGACAGCCTGGCCAAGCTCGGCCTCGACTACGTGGATTTGTACCTGATCCATTGGCCGGCACCACAGCAGAATCGGTACGTCGAGACCTATCGGGCACTCGAAGCGCTCCGCGCCGACGGCCGCGCCCGCTCGATCGGGGTATCAAATTTTCACCCGCACCACCTCGACCGGCTCCTGGCCGAGACCGACATCGTGCCGGTGCTCAACCAGGTGGAATTGCACCCGTGGTTGCCGCAAACCGAGGTGCGCGCGTATGACGCGGCCCACGGCATCCTGACCGAAGCGTGGTCTCCGCTGGCCCGCGGGCGTGCGATCGGCAACGAGACACTCGACGCGATCGGCGCCAGGCACGGTAAATCCGCCGCGCAGATTGTGATCGCCTGGCACCTCGCGCTCGGCAATATTGTCATCCCCAAGTCGGTCACCCCGGCGCGGATTCGCGAGAACATCGACGTGTTCGACATCGTGCTCGATGCCGCCGACCTGGCCGCGATCGCGGCGCTCGACAGCGGCGAACGCACCGGCAAGGACCCCGACGATCTCGACTGAATCACGCCGGGGGCCTCACCAGCGCGGGTGAATCTGCTTTCGCAGGAGACGGTCGTAGATGTCCTGCACACCCTCGTTGAAGGCGAGGTCGAGCGGTTCGGCGATGCCCGCCGTTGCGTTGCCCTGTGCCTGCGCGACCGAGCGGGCTCCCGGAATGACTGCGCTCACACCCTCGATCTGGGCGACCCAGGCCAATGCGGACTGCGCCGGAGTGAGGCCGGCCGGAGTCAGGGCGGCGAACTCCGTGGCAGCCTGCAGCCCAACCTCGAAGTCGACGCCGGAGAAAGTCTCACCGACATCGAAGTGGCTGCCGTCACGATTGAAGTTGCGGTGGTCGCTTTCAGCGAACACTGTCTCGCGAGAATATTTGCCGGTGAGCAGCCCGCTGGCCAGCGGAACCCGCGCGATGATGCCGACCCCGGCGGCACGAGCGGCGGGCAGCACCTCATCGAGGGGCTTGAGCCTAAACGCGTTCAGGATGATCTGCACCGTGGCGACGCCCGGGTGACTGATAGCTGCCAGGGCCTGGTCGCAGGTCTCCACGCTTACACCGTAGTTGCTAATGACGCCCTCGTCGACCAGGGTGTCGAGCGCGTCATAGACCTCACCGGATTCGAAGACCGCGCTCGGCGGGCAGTGCAACTGCACCAGGTCGAGGGTCTCGGTGCCGAGGTTCGTGCGCGACCGGTCGGTCCACGCACGAAAGTTGGACAGCACGAAGTTCTCCGGCAGCTGTTCGACCCGGCGACCCATTTTGGTGGCGACGGTGATCTCCGCGCCCGGGGCGTCGTGGGCGAGAAAATGCCCGATGAGCCGCTCGCTGCGGCCATCACCGTAGACATCGGCCGTATCGAAGAAGGTGACTCCGGCGTCAGCGGATGCCGCGAGCACCCCGGTCGCGTCGGCATCGGAGACCGCGCCCCAGTCGCCGCCGAGCTGCCAGGTACCCAGGCCAATCACGGAGACGGTGCGGCCAGTTCGTCCGAGGGTACGTTTTTGCATATGCCTAGCTTAGGCAAGGTCCGTCATTTAGCCACGGCAACTCGCGCCAGAGTTGGGCTGTACCACGACGATTGTGCCCGCAGGCTAGACCCTGACGACTGAGGGACACACCTACGGGCGCCACCCCCGCGACCGCAGCACCCCGTCTACGGCAGCGCGCACCCAATCTTCCGACGATCCCTTGCGCACCGTGATGACCAGCCAACCGGCTTCGCGCAGGTCGTGCAGGCGTTCGGAATCGCGGTTGTACTGCGCGTCGTCGGTGCGATGCTGCTCCCCGTCATATCCACGAGCACCTTGTAGCGACAGTAGACCAGGTCGCCGCGCACGCGCCGTTTGCCTCGCGGCAGTGGAATGTCCCGATTCGTCTCCGGTTCGGGAAACCCGCACTGTACGAGAAACAGGCGCAGAAACGTTTCCCTCCTGGATTCCACCCGAGGGCGAATCAGCGACTCGGCCGCGCGCAGGCGCAGGACGCCACGATTCCCCGCATATTGCACAACCCCGGCAGCAATTTCGGCGGCCGTCGCGAGTCCGAGCTCCGCACGCAGCAGATGGTCTCCGGCCGCCACCAGATCATTCAGTTCCAGAGCGGATGCCAGTTGGCACCACGCCGCTATCGGCTCGAGCACGGGCATCCCCGCGAGGTCTTTCACCCCGGGACGGTCCACTGCGCTGTGCCCGATCACTCCCGCACCACGCAGTGCGCGGTCCCTTTCCACGACTGTCACGTGAATGCGCGGGGCGGTTTCGAGAGTGCCGGGCAATGGCATGCCGTGCAGCAGGGCAGCCGTCGCGTGACTGAAGAAGGCACCCGCAGGCATCCGAGGAAGGAAGGCTCGGCAGCGGTCGTTCACACCTCGAATACTCCCCGCCGCCATGCAGACACCCCAAAACGGATGCTCGATGTCGCGCGAGCGCATTCGCTTGGCCGAAACGCCCGCGGACTGCGCCTCGGCAACGGTGAAGGCGCGGTCAGCAAAGCCGGGCGGGAGGAGCGTTCGATTGTGCATGGCTTGAGGGTGGCACGGCCTCGCCCGCCTTGCGGAGAGTTATCCACAGGGCTCGGCGCTCGGACCCTCTGCCCCGATCGACAAGATCTGCCCCAGGAGCCTCGCGCACCCACGCGAGACGACACATTCCGCCCCATGAACCTCGCGCACCCCACGCGAGACGACAACATCGGCCCCATGAAGCCCCGCCAAGGGGCCAAAAGTGGTATCTCACGAAACCCACGGGGCCAAAGATGTCCCTTCGCGCGTGATCTGGCCGGGCCAGGGCTTCTGAGTTTTAAATTCAGGCGGGGAGACCAGCGTGCTGCGGCAGCAGTAGCCCCTCCCAACAGCAGCGCCCCGCCAGCAGTTGGCCCTGAGCATCAGCGCCAGCCAGCAGTTGTCCCTGGCCACCAGCGCCGGGTAGCAGTAGCCCCTGAGCACCAGCGCCTGAGCACCAGCGCACGGGCAGCAGCCCGGGCCGGCGCAGCTAGGGGCGGCCGATGCGCTCGGCGATCAGCGGACCGCCATCCTGCACGGCCTCCCCCGGGTCGCCGATACGCCAGGCACCCTCCACGGCCTCGAGGGCACGGCTGAACCGTTCGGGCTCGTCGGCGCTGAGCGTGAACAGCGGCTGCCCTTTCACGACGGCGTCGCCGGGCTTGGCGTGCAGGTCGATACCGGCGGCATGCTGCACCGGATCCTGCTTGCGCGCCCGCCCCGCTCCGAGCCGCCAGGCCCCGATTCCGAAGGGCAGCGCCTGCTGCTCGACCAGCACGCCGCTGCGCTCGGCGAGCACGACGTGGGTCTCGCGCGCAACCGGCAACGCGGCATCCGGGTCACCACCCTGCGCCCGAATCACGGCGCGCCACTTATTCATCGCCCGGCCGTCGGTGAGCGCGGCGGCCACGTCGACGCCATTGATGCCCGCGCGAGCGAGCATCTCCTCGGCCAGCGCCACGGTGAGCTCCACCACGTCGGCCGGTCCCCCGCCGGCCAGCACCTCGACCGACTCACGCACCTCGTTGGCGTTGCCGATCGCACGGCCGAGCGGCACGTTCATGTTGGTCAGCAGGGCGGATGTCGCCACCCCGGCATCCTCCCCGAGCTCCACCATCGTGCGGGCCAACTCCCGCGAACGCTCAATGTCCTGCAGAAAGGCACCGGAACCGAACTTCACGTCGAGCACGAGCGCACTCGTGCCCTCGGCGATCTTCTTGGACATGATCGACGAGGCGATCAGCGGAATCGCCTCGACCGTGCCGGTGATGTCGCGCAGGGCGTACAGCTTGCCGTCGGCCGGAGCCAGCCCGCTGCCGGCGGCACAGACCACGCCGCCGAGTTCCTGCAACTGCTTCAGCATCTGGGCATTGGTTAGATTCGCGCGCCAGCCCGGAATCGACTCGAGCTTGTCGAGCGTGCCGCCGGTGTGGCCGAGGCCCCGCCCGGACAGCTGCGGCACGGCCGCGCCGAACACGGCGACGAGCGGCATCAGCGGCAGCGTGATCTTGTCACCCACGCCGCCGGTGGAGTGCTTGTCCGTGGTCGGTTTGCCGAGCCCGGCGAAGCTCATCCGTTCGCCACTGGCGAGCATCGCCATGGTGAGTGCGCGAATCTCGTTGCGGGTCATGCCGTTGAGGAAGATGGCCATGGTCATAGCGGCCATCTGTTCGTCGCCGACATAGCCACGCGTATAGGCGTCGATCAGCCAGTCGATTTGCGCGGTGGTCAGTTCGCCGCGATCACGCTTGGTGTGGATGAGGTCGACGGCGTCGAAGGTTTCGATGGTGGTCACGGTGCAGACTCCTCAGGACGCGGTGGTGTTGAAAAGCAAGGGTATTAAGGGGCGGTGGCGTGAAGCGGCGTCGGTGTTAAGACGCGGTGGCGGCGCGGTACTCGGCGAGTTGGCGGGGACCGAAAGCATCGGGCAGCACCTCGTCGATGGTCTTGACGCCCGAAACAGTTTCGAGCAGCAGGCCGGGTGCTGAGTGTTCGTAGAGCAGCTGGCGACAGCGTCCACACGGCATGAGGATGCCTCCGTTGCCGTCGACGCAGGTGAAAGCGACCAGCTGGCCGCCGCCGCTTCGATGCAAGGCGGACACCAGACCGCACTCCGCGCACAGGGTGAGGCCGTAGGAGGCGTTCTCCACGTTGCAGCCGCTGATCACTCGCCCGTCATCGACCAGGGCCGCCGCGCCGACCGGAAACTTGGAGTACGGCACATACGCGGTTGCCATGGCGGAGAGGGCGGCCTCGCGCAGCGCCGCCCAGTCGATTTCGGTTCTCATTTGATGTACGGCTTTCCGTCGGCGGCGGGCGCCCGCGACCGCCCGACGAAGCCGGCAACAGCGAAGATCGTCACGACGTAGGGCAGCATGAGCATGAATTCGCTCGGCACCGGCGAGCCGATGATGCCCAGCACGTTCTGCAGGTTGGTCGCGAAACCGAACAGAAGCGCCGCGAGGGTGGCCTTGATCGGATGCCACTGGCCGAATATCACTGCGGCGAGGGCGATGAACCCCATCCCGTTGGTCATCTCCTTGTTGAACGCTCCGACCGCTCCGAGCGTGAAATACGCTCCGCCGAATCCCGAGACGACGCCGCCCAGGGTGACGGCGATGAAGCGCGTGCGGTTGACGTTGATACCGACAGTGTCGGCGGCCTGCGGATGCTCCCCCACGGCCCGCACGCGCAGACCCCACTTGGTGCGAAACAAGCCGAAATACACCAGGGCAATGGCGAAGTACATGACGTAGACGATGATGGTCTGGCGAAACAACACCGGCCCGATGATCGGGATTTCACTGAGAAACGGAATGTCGAGTCTGGCAAAGACATCCGGTGAGTTTAGGTTCTTACTCGGGGCGAGCACCTGTGAGTACAGAAAGCTGGTCAGTCCGATAACGAGCACGTTGAGCACGACGCCGACGATGACCTGGTCGACAAGATACTTCAACGAGAAGGCGGCAAGCACCATCGCAACGAGCGCTCCGGCAACCATGGCCGCCAGCAGGCCGAGGTACGGGTTGCCCGTGGCGGAGGCGACGACGGCCGAGCTGAAGGCACCGGCCAACAGCTGGCCTTCGATCGCGACGTTCACCACGCCCGCACGTTCCGACAGCACGCCGCCGAGAGCTCCGAAGATGAGCGGCGCGCTGAGCGTGACCGTTCCGATCAGCAGGCCCGGCACCGGAATCGTGGAACCGGATGCCGCCCAGGCCAGAAACCCGACCAGGAACAGCAGCGCGAACAGAATGGTGAACACGATCGGGATCTTGCTGTGGCGGTAGACCAGCCAGGCCGACACGGCGGCCATCAGCACGAGCACAATGGCAACGACGACGCCGGTGACGAAGGTCGGCAGCGCCACCGCGGGCAGTTGGATGACGTCACGAGCCTGGGATAGCCGGAAGGTGCTGAGTTCGCCGCGCTGGCCGCGCCCGAGCAGCACGAACAGGAACAACGACAGCACGGCGAAGCCGCCGAAGGTGATCGGAATCTTCCAGCTGCGAATGGCCGCGGTCCGCTTGACGATCGGGGCTGATGCAGGCTTGGGAGTCGAGCTCTGTGTGATCGTGCTCATTTCGCCACCACCTCGGGGGTTTTAGGTGCCTGAACGGCCCGAATCTTCGGTCTCCGGGTGGTGCCGGGGGTTGGCAGATGGAACATAGCGCGCACCAGCGGCGGAGCGGCGATGAACAACACGATGAGTGCCTGCACAACCACGACGATATCGATCGGCACACCCTCCGCTGCCTGCATGGCAAAACCGCCGGCTTTGAAGGCTCCGAACAGGATACCGGCGGCGAAGATCCCCCAGGGCTTCGACCGTCCGAGCAAGGCGACCGTGATGGCGTCGAAGCCGATGCCGGCGTCGATGCCCGCCCCGAACCCGGTGGTCACGGTGCCGAGCACCTGGTTGATGCCGGCCAGGCCGACGAGGGCGCCGGAGATCGCCATGGCATACATGTAGATGTTTTTCACGTTGATGCCTGCGACGCGGGCTGCTCTCGGGTTCTGCCCGACGGCACGAAACTGAAATCCCAGACTGGACCGACTCAGCAGCCACCAGACGAAAATCGTCGCCGCAATGACGGTGAGAAAACCGGCGTGCAGGTTGTACCGCGGGCCGAACAGGTCGGGAAAAATCGCGGTCGACAACATCGCCGGCGTCTTGGGGTTGTTGCTGCCGGGGGCCTGGAGTGCGCCCGGAGTGCGCAGCAGGAACTGAATGAAATACAGCGCCACAAAGTTGAGCATGATGGTGACGATCACCTCGTGCGCGCCGGTGCGGGCCTTGAGCAGGCCTACGATTCCGCCCCAAATGGCCCCGGCAAGCAGACCGGCGAGAATGGCAACAATCAAGTGGATGCCGGCCGGCAGCTCGACCGCGAAGGCGACCCAACCGGCGGCCCCGGCGCCCATGAGCATCTGCCCGCGGCCGCCGATGTTGAACATGCCCACCCGGAAAGCGAGTCCCACACCGAGACCGGCCGCGATCAACGGCGTCGCGAAGGTGAGCGTCTCGGTCAGGGGACGAATCGCGGTCAGAAAGTTGTTGGCGCGAAAGTTATAGACGGCCCCCTGGAAGAGTGCGGAGTACGCCCCCGCGACGGCGTCCCAGACGGCCTGAAGCAGATCGCCCGGCCGGGAGAAGAAGTACCCCGCCGTCTCCTGCACGCGTTCGTTGGTGAAGGCGATCAAAACGGCCCCGACGACCAGGGCGAACACGACCGCCAGTATGGAGATCATGGCGCTGCCGCCGGTGATGTCGCGCAGGGTTTGGTTCCAGCGCGCCGACCCGTCGGTCTTCCTGTCGTCGGGGTCGGGGTTTGCCGCAACCGCCCCGGTCGGTGCTGCGGTGTCGCTCACAGTGCAGCCTCCGTTGCCGGGGCGGATTCGCCGGCCATCATGAGTCCCAGGGTGGCACGGGGGGTGGTTCCGGGCACGATTCCCACGATTTCTCCTCGATACATCACCGCGATGCGGTCTGCGAGAGCGACGACTTCGTCGAGCTCGGTGGATATGACTATCACCGGGATACCGGAATCTCGCGTTTCAATAATGCGGGTGTGCACGAATTCGATGGAACCGACGTCGAGCCCCCGAGTCGGCTGCGCCGCCACAAACAGGCGCAGTCCACGGCTGAGTTCGCGGGCGAGCACAACCTTCTGCTGGTTACCTCCGGAGAGCCGACCGGCGTCCATATCGCTGCCCTGCGAGCGAATATCGAATTCCTCAATCTTCTCCGCGGCGAACTCGGCCCGAAAACCGAGCTGCAGGTTACCGGCCTTCACGAACGGAGCCCCTGAGCTGCGGTCGAGCATGAGATTCTCGGCGATGCTGAAGTCGGCGATGAGGCCATCTTCGGTGCGGTCTTCCGGAATGAACCCCACACCGGAGTCGAGAATGTGCCGAACACTGTAGCCACGCAGCTGTTTGCCGTCGAGTTCGATCGACCCGGTTACGCGATGCTGGAGGCCGATCAGCGCCTGGGTCAGCTCGGTTTGGCCGTTGCCCTGCACCCCGGCGATGGCGAGAACTTCACCGGCCTGCACGTCGAAGCTCACGTTGTTGACGACGATCTGATCGAGTGCGTCAACCACCGTGAGGTTTTTCACCGACAGCGCGGTACCGCGCAGGTCGGGAGCGTCCTTGTGCACGGTCAGTTCGACGGCGCGGCCCACCATGAGCGAGGCCAGCTCTGCATTGGTCGCGGTCGGGGATGCTTCACCGACGACGGCTCCCAACCGGATGACCGTGATGCGGTCGGCGACGGCGCGCACCTCCCGCAGCTTATGCGTGATGAACACGATCGAGGTTCCGGTCTCGGCGAGCTGGCGCATGATGACCATGAGCTCGTCGGTTTCTTGCGGGGTGAGTACGGCGGTGGGTTCGTCGAATACCAGCACCTTCGCATCCTGAGAGAGCGCTTTGATGATCTCGACGCGCTGCTGCACCCCGACCGGCAAGTCCTCGATGCGGGCGTCGGGATCGATGTCGAAATTGAACCGGTCTGAGATTTCCCGCACCTTGGCCCGGGCCGCGCTGAGATCGAGGCGGCCGCCAAAGGTGGTTTGCTCGTGGCCGAGCACGACGTTCTCGGCAACCGTGAACACCGGAACGAGCATGAAGTGCTGATGAACCATGCCGATTCCCGCATTCATGGCGTCGCCGGGACCGGCAAATTTCTGCACCTTGTCGTCGAGCAGAATCTCGCCCTCTTCGGCGCGATACAGGCCGTAGAGCACGTTCATCAGGGTCGACTTGCCAGCGCCATTCTCACCCAGGAGGGCGTGAATTTCACCCGACTCGACGGTGAGGGAGATGTTGTTGTTGGCGATCAGAGCACCAAAACGCTTGGTGATGCCGCGAAGTTCGAGCTTCATTCATCCTGCATTCTTGGGTCGACCGTGGCGAACTGCACGAGGGAAATGAAATGGGGAGGCCGCATTCGGCCTCCCCATTCGTTGAGCTTATTGCTGCCTGAGTCTATTGGCGCCTGAGTCTATTGGTGCCCGAGTCTATTGGTGCCCGAGTCTATTGGTGCCCGAGTCTATTGGTGCCCGAGTCTATTGGTGCCCGAGTCTATTGGTGCCCGAGTCTATTGGTGCCCGAGCCTGTTACTGCTTGGGTGACGCTGGCGATTCGACCGTGATCGATCCGTCGATGATTCCGGCCTTGATGCCGTCCAACTCGCCGGCCATCGTCGCGGGGACCTTGGATTCGAAGTCGTGGAACGGGGCGATGCCCACTCCGTCGTTGTCCAGTGTTCCAACGTACGGAGCCGGGTCGAACGTGCCGGAACCGGAGGCCGTCACCACCGTGGACACGGCGAGCTTGATGTCCTTCAGGATGCTGGTGAGGAACAGGCTGGAACCGGCCGGGTTGGTCTCGAACAGGTCGGCGTCGACGCCGATCATCGCGATGTCCTTTTCGGAACTCTTGATGGCTTCGATCGCGCTGAGGAAGATCGGTCCGCCGACGGGAAGGAGCACGTCCGCGTTCTGATCGATCAGGCCCTGCGCCTTGGTGAGGGAGTCGACGCCGGCAGCGAAGCCGCCGGTGAAAGACCCGGTCTGCGTGGCGACGTCCCAGCCGATCGTTTGAACCGCGGTACCGTTCTTCTCGTTGTAGTAGGTGACGCCATCGGCGTAGCCATCCATGAAGATCGTGACTGGGGGAATCTGCTGTCCTCCGTAGGTACCGACAACGCCGGTCTTGCTGTATCCGGCAGCCGCATAGCCAGCCAGGAAGCCGGCCGGAGCGGTGTCGAACAGGAGCGGCTTGATGTTCGGCGCGTCGACCGTGCCGTCGAAGTCGAGGTCGGCATCGTTGTCAATGATGGCGTAGTTGACTTCGGGGTTGGCCAGAGCTGACTCGACGGTGGCGGCCGCGAGATTGAAACCAACGGTGACGATGAGGTTGCACCCCTGATCAACGAGGTTCTGCACATTCGACTGGTAGTCAGTCTCGGCAGCGGATTCGACCGTTTTCGGCGTCACGCCGAGTTCATCGGCGGCCTCGTTGAGACCCTCAAAACCGAGCTGGTTGAACGACTGGTCGTCGAATCCACCCTCATCGGAAACCATGCAGGGCAGAAAGTCGCTGGCCGCGGCCGAGTTGGTGTCATCGGTGGTAGCGGGCGCCTGAGCACAGGCGGCGAGCATCGCCACGGTACCGAACATGGCAAGACCGGCAAATACGGTCTTACGTGTCGAAATTGTCAAGAGGACCTCCTGGATGCTGCCCGGCTAGATCGCACGGGCGTGATGCGATCCACGTTACCGAATGTGACGCCGCGCAGATGAGCAATATGGGTGCGCGAGCGAGTCGTTACCAACCCGCGACATTCCGGAAACATTTTCCCCCATTATTGGGGTGCGCTGGGGCCGTCCACAACAATAATCCCCGCTATGATCGCGGCTCGAATCTGGTCGAGTTCGTCAACGAGTTCAGCCGAAACCAGGGCGGCCTGGTCATGAAAATCGGCGATCTCGACCCCGCCGTTCTTCAGGGTTCCCACAAACGCCGTGTTGTCGAAGTTTCCGTCGAGGTCAGACCCGATGGTCTCGACCACCGCGGCCGATGTGTTCTTCAGCACACTGGTGAGTACGACCGACTGAAACTGCTCTGGCAGGGTGACATAGCCGTCGTTGTCGACCCAGATGACGGACACGCCCGGGGTCTCGATCGCGGCGGCGGCCGCGCCCTGGCCGACCTGGCCGGCCACCGGCAGGATAATGTCGGCGCCCTGGTCGATGAACGACTGGGCGAGAGCCTTGCCCTTATTGACGTCTTCGAAGTCACCCGTGAAGCTGCCATCCTGGGTGTTTTTGTCCCAGCCGAGCACCTTCACGGCCGCCTTGTGCTTGTCGTTGTACATGGCGACACCGTCGACAAAGCCGTCCATGAACAGGGTGACGGGCGGCTGGTTACCGCCGCCGAAAGTGGCAACGATGCCGGTCTTGCTCACGCCGGCTGCGAGGTATCCCGCCAGAAAGGACGCCTGTGCGGTGTCGAACACGATCGGTTTCACATTGGGTGCATCAACGACCTCATCGACGATCGCGAAGTGCACGTCGGGGTTCTCGGTTGCCTCGGCGAGGGTAGCATCGGCGAGTTCGTAACCGACGGTCAGCACGAACTGGCATCCGGTGGCTACGGCCTGGCTCACGTTGGGTGCCAGGTCGGTCTCCGACGTCGACACGATCGCGTCGGTGTCGATGCTGTACTTCTTCGCAGCCTCCTGCAGGCCTTCCCAGCTGGACTGGTTGAAGGAGCGGTCTTCCAGACCGCCCGAGTTTGTGACCATGCGGGCGCAGTAGTCCGGCGCCGTCGCATCCGTGGTCGCGGTGGGTGTCGGTGCGGGCGCGCAACCGGTCAACAGCAGGGCGGATACCGCGAGGGCAGAAACGGCAATCAAACGGCGCATGGACTCTCCCTTAAGCATGAATTGGAATTCTAGCCAAAACCCGCCTAGAGGACGTCACTGGAACCGGAGAGCTTGAGCGCGTCGACGACCGCCTTCACCTTCTGGGCGTTCGCGCTCGTCGTAACCAGCAATGCGTCCGTGGTATCGACCACGACGATGTCCTCGACCCCGACGAGTGCGATCATGCGGCCGGTGTGACTAACCACGATGCCGCTCGACGAGTCGGCGAGCACCCGGGCACCCTCGCCGAGGATGGCGAGGTTGGATTTGCGGCCGCCGGAATGCAGCTTGGCGATCGAGGCAAAATCGCCCACGTCATCCCAGTCGAACTGGCCGGGAATCACGACAAGCTTGCCGGCGGCAGCGGCGGGTTCGGCGACCGAGTAGTCAATCGCGATCTTCTTGAGGCGCGGCCAGACCTGATCGACGACGGCTCCGCGGGAGGGAGTGTCCCAGGCCTGGGCGAGCTTCATTAGCCCGGCGTGCAGTTCCGGCTCCGTCGCCGCGATCTCGGCCAACAGCCGGTCAGCCCTGGCAATGAACACGCCGGCATTCCAGAGAAAGTTACCGTCGGCGACGTATTCTTCGGCAAGGTCGGGGCTGGGCTTTTCAACGAAGGAATCCACGGCGAGAGCTGTCGGGGCGCCGTCGATCGTCAGCGCAGCGGCACTTTTGATGTAGCCGAAGCCAATCGCGGGCTCGGTCGGCTGGATGCCGATCGTGACGATGTAGCCGGCTTCAGCGGCGGCGACCGCCTCGGTCACCGCCGACCGAAACAGGGCGTCGCCCTTGATGACGTGGTCGGCCGGGAACGATCCGATGATCGCGTCGGGTTCGCGCAACTGCAAAATCGCGGCCGCGAGTCCGATCGCCGCCGTGGAGTCACGCGGTTCACTCTCCAGCACCACGTTCGGGTCGGTCAGTTCGGGCAGTTGCTGCTCGACGGCGGCACGATGCGCACGACCGGTCACGACCATGATGCGCTGCTCGCCCGAGAGCGGAACGAGGCGGTCCCAGGTGTCGCGCAGGAGGGTGTGACCCGAGCCGGTGAGGTCGTGCAGAAATTTGGGGGCATCCGCTCGTGATAGCGGCCACAGCCGGGAGCCGATGCCACCGGCGGGAATCACGCTGTACAAGCGGTCGATGGGCTCACTAGACGTAGTCATGGCCCCACACTATCGGGCGACCCCGTCACCACTGTTCATGTTCCGGTCACCCGGTGGCAATGCCCGCTGCTTACGCTGAAACCATGCGGATCGCAGTCATCAGCGAAAGTTTCCTCCCCACGGTCAGCGGGGTGACCACCAGCGTCTGTCAGGTACTGAATCACCTGGCAGCCACCGGGCACCAAGCCATGGTCATCGCCCCCCACGGCGCCCCGGCCGAATATGCCGGATTTCCCGTGCACACAGTTTCCGCCGTCAACTACCGGGAGTTTCCCGTCGGTATACCCAGCCCACAGGTACAAAAGCTGCTCGCCGACTTTCGCCCCGACGTGTTGCACGCCGCTTCGCCCTTTCTGCTCGGCGCTCAGGGAATCAGTGCGGCCAACCGGCTCGATATTCCCTCGGTGGCGATCTTTCAAACGGATATCGCCGGTTATGCTCGCCGGAATCGTCTCGGCCCGGCCACCGCGCTGGCCTGGCGTTTTGTGAAGTGGGTGCACGAGGGTGCCACGCGCACGCTGGTTCCGTCGTCGTCGTCGATGGCTGCCCTGTTGCGCCTCGGCGTACCCAACCTGGCGATGTGGACCCGCGGCGTCGACCTGACCGGTTTTCACCCCAACCTGAAGAACGATCCGGACGTCGCAGCCTTGCGAGAGCGGATCGCTCCGATGCCCGATGTGCCGGGTGCCGCGCGGGATGTGATCATCGGCTACGTCGGACGACTGGCACCGGAGAAACAAGTGGAACGGTTGCGTGCGTTGCGTGGGCTGCCCGGCATCCGTCTCGCCCTGGTCGGCGACGGGCCGAGCCAACCCTCGATCGCGCGTGCTTTGGCCGGCATGCCGGTGACCTGGCTGGGCCGCCTGGCCGGGCGTGAGCTGGCGATCGCCTACGCGAGCTTTGACCTGTTCGTGCATGCCGGCACAGAGGAGACGTTTGGCCAGACCATTCAGGAGGCACACTCCGCCGGGGTGCCGGTGGTGGCACCCCACGCGGGCGGGCCGATCGACCTCGTGACCCACGGTGAAAACGGGTACCTGTTTCGACCAGACGATGACCGCGATTTGCGGCACTGGGTTGAGCATCTCGTCGATGATCCGATGCTGCGGGCTCGCATGGGCGAAGCCGGACGCCGGACCGTGCTCGGGCGCTCCTGGCCCACCGTCTGCGCCGAGCTCATGGCCTACTACGAGCACGCCATCGATGAGCGTCGAGCGATCCGCGCCCACACGCACGTACCGCCATCTATGCAACGTTAGGCAACCCTTACCGGCACGAGTGGGCGGAGCGCTTGTACACTTAGGAAATGTGCTCACAGCACATTCACGGTCTCATTTACGAGCCTCAATTCAGCCAGGGAGGGTTGTTCATGCCACAGACGGCAGGAACCCTAGATTCTCAGCAGAAGACGACGTCACGTCGCCCCGCCGGCACCCTGTATCGGGGCAACACGGGCATGTGGTCGTGGGTCTTGCACCGCATCACGGGCGTAGCCATCTTCTTCTTTCTGCTCGTTCACATTCTCGACACCGCACTCGTGCGCGTCAGTCCTGAAGCGTATAACGCGGTCATCGGCCAATACCAGACGCAGATCATGGGTCTGGGTGAGGTCGCACTTGTCGGCGCCATCGTGTTCCACGCTTTCAACGGGCTGCGCATCATTCTGATCGACTTCTGGAACGCCAAGTACCAGCGGGTGCTGTTCTATGTGGTCATCGGCCTCTGGGTTATCACCATGCTGGGCTTCGTGCCCCGCCACCTCATCAACGTGTTCAGCCACTAGGGGGGAACAGATATGACTTCAACAATCGAAGCTCCCCGCAGCCCGTATACCCGCTCGAAGAAAAAGAGCGGCGTCAACTGGGAAAAGTGGGGCTGGATCTACATGCGTGTCTCCGGCGTCGTGCTGGTCGTGCTCATTTTCGGACACCTGTTCGTCAACCTGTGGCTCGGTGAGGGCGTCAGCGCCCTGAACTTCGCGTTCGTCGCCGGCAAGCTCGCGAGCCCGTTCTGGCAGACCTGGGATATTCTCATGCTCTGGCTGGCCCTGATCCACGGCGGCAACGGCATGCGCACCCTGGTCAACGACTATGCCACCTCACGCATCAGCCGCGGCATTCTCAAGATCGCGATCCTGGTCAGCGTTGTTGCGCTGATCGTGCTCGGCACGCTCGTCGTTTTCACGTTCGATGCCTGCCCGGCCGGTTCGCCCGCCGACCTTCTTCCCGCTGTCTGCTCGACCCTATAGGAGCTGCACAAACTCATTATGACGACACCTGCACCCACCTCCACCCTTGTGGACGGCGTTCACTACCACCAGTTCGACATCGTGATTGTGGGAGCGGGTGGTGCTGGCATGCGTGCCGCCATCGAAGCCGGCCCCCACGCCAGCACGGCGGTCATCTCCAAGCTCTACCCGACGCGTTCGCACACCGGTGCGGCGCAGGGCGGGATGGCTGCGGCCCTCGCCAACGTCGAGGAAGACAACTGGGAATGGCACACCTTCGACACGATCAAGGGCGGCGATTACCTGGTCGACCAGGATGCCGCCGAGATTCTGGCCAAGGAAGCCATCGACGCGGTCATCGACCTCGAGAACATGGGGCTGCCGTTCAACCGCACCCCAGAGGGCAAAATCGACCAGCGTCGCTTCGGCGGCCATACCCGCGACCACGGCAAGAGCCCGGTGCGTCGCGCCTGCTACGCCGCCGACCGCACCGGCCACATGATTCTGCAGACGCTGTACCAGAACTGTGTCAAGCACGGCATCAACTTCTTCAACGAGTACTACGTGCTCGACCTCGTCATGACGAACGTCGACGGCGTCGACCAGCCCTCGGCCGTGGTCGCCCTCGACCTGTCGAGCGGTGAATTGCACGTGTTCCAGGGCAAGGCGTTCATCTTCGCCACCGGCGGCTTCGGCAAAATCTACAAGACCACGTCGAACGCCCACACCCTCACCGGCGACGGCGTCGGCATCGTCTGGCGCAAGGGCCTGCCGCTCGAGGACATGGAGTTCTTCCAGTTTCACCCGACCGGCCTGGCCGGCCTCGGCATCCTCCTGACCGAGGGAGCCCGCGGCGAGGGTGCCATTCTGCGCAACGCCTCCGGTGAGCGCTTCATGGAACGCTACGCACCAACCATCAAGGACCTCGCCCCGCGTGACATCGTCTCGCGCTGCATGCTCAAGGAAGTTTCGGAAGGTCGCGGCGCCGGCCCGGACAAGGACTACCTCTACCTGGACTGCACGCACCTCGGCAAGGAGCTGCTCGAGACCAAGCTGCCCGACATCACCGAGTTCGCCCGCACCTACCTCGGCGTCGACCCGGTGACCGAGCCGGTTCCGGTCATGCCGACCGCGCACTACGCGATGGGCGGAATCCCGACCAACGTGAAGGCCGAAGTCTGGCGCAACAACGAGCAGGTCGTCCCGGGGCTGTACGCCGCCGGCGAATGCGCCTGCGTGTCCGTCCACGGTTCCAACCGGCTCGGCACGAACTCGCTGCTCGACATCAACGTGTTCGGCAAGCGTGCCGGCAACAACGCCGTCGAGTACGTCAAAACGGCCGAGTTCGTTCCGCTGCCGGAAGACCCGGCTCGGGAAGTGCGCGAGCTGGTGGAAGGCATCCGCTCGTCGACCGGAACCGAACGCATCGCCGTGCTGCGCAAGATTCTGCAGGAAGAAATGGACAAGAAGGCTCAGGTGTTCCGCACCGACGAGTCCCTCGCCGAGGTCACCGAGACCATCCACCTGCTGCGTGAGCGTTACAAGAACATCGGCGTGCAGGATAAGGGCCGGCGGTTCAACACCGACCTGCTCGAGGCCGTTGAACTGGGCTTTCTGCTCGACCTCGCCGAAGTTGTCGTCTATTCCGCCCGCAACCGCAAGGAAAGCCGCGGCGGACACCAGCGCGAGGACTACCTCGTGCGTGACGACGAGAACTATCTCAAGCACACCATGGCGTACCTCAAGGGTGATGCAATGAGCGCGGACGCCGCCGACCACATCACGCTCGACTGGAAACCGGTCGTCATCACCCGCTACCAGCCGATGGAGAGGAAGTACTAGTGAGTACCGCCACGATCGATAACACACCGGCCGTTCCCGAAGAGATCAAATCCTTCACGGTCACGCTCATTGTGCGCCGCTTCAACCCGGAGGTCGACGAAGAGCCGCACTGGCAGGACTTCGATGTGCAGCTGTACCCGACCGACCGTGTGCTCGACGCGCTGCACAAAATCAAGTGGGAGCAGGACGGTTCGCTGACCTTCCGGCGTTCCTGCGCCCACGGCATTTGCGGTTCGGATGCCATGCGCATCAACGGCCGCAACCGGCTCGCCTGCAAGACGCTCATGAAGGACCTCGACGTCACGAAGCCGATCTACGTGGAGGCCATCAAGGGCCTGCCGTTGGAGAAGGACCTCATCGTCGACATGGAGCCGTTCTTCGACTCCTTCAAGGAGGTGCAGCCTTTTCTCGTTGCCAAGAGCACCCCGGTCGACGGCAAGGAGCGCCAGCAGTCCGTTGCCCAGCGCGCACGCTTCGACGACACGACGAAATGTATTCTCTGCGCCGCCTGCACGTCGAGCTGCCCGGTGTTCTGGACCGACGGTCAGTACTTCGGTCCGGCCGCGATCGTCAACGCGCACCGTTTCATCTTCGACTCGCGCGATGAGAATGCGGCCGTGCGCCTCGACATTCTCAACGACAAGGAAGGCGTGTGGCGTTGCCGCACGACCTTCAACTGCACGGATGCCTGCCCTCGCGGTATCCAGGTGACCCAGGCCATCGCCGAGGTCAAGCAGGCCATTTTGCGTGGCAAGGCGTAACTGGTTGATGGGAATGAAAGGCGCCCCCGTCGATTCGACGGGGGCGCCTTTCACGTCGCCCGCTCCACTGGTCGCACGGCCGAAGAACACCTCGCCGGTTCTGATCCAACGCCGACGCTGGCGGTGGGCGGTTAAGCTGGCACGGTGAAAGAGCTTGCAGCACGCATCCAGGCGTGGAAACCGGTGCGGGTGTACACCCATTACGCGGACGTGCGCGGCACCATTCTCTCCGCCGGCATGTCGTACCAGGCGATTTTCGCAATCTTCGCCGCCCTCTGGGTGGGCTTTTCGATCGCGGGCCTCTTGCTCACGGCAAATCAGGGACTGCTCGACGCGCTTTACCTGATCATCAACCAGTCGGTACCCGGACTGATCGGCGCCGACGGGATCATTGATCCCAAGCTGCTGGCCACTGCCGGGGTATTCACCTGGATCGGTGCTGTCGCTTTGGCCGGTCTGCTGTTCACCGCGCTGAATTGGCTCTCCGCTACGACCCTGGCCGTGCGCACCGTCTTTGGCATGCCCCGGCAGACCATGTTCTTCCTCCTGGTGAAACTGCGTGAACTGGGGCTGGGCCTCGGGTTCGGGCTGGCGCTCATCCTATCGGCGGTCGTCTCGCTCGCCAGTACGGCCCTGCTCGGTGCCCTGTTCGCGCTGCTGGGCATTCCGCAGGATTCCGTCTTCTACGCCGCGTCGGCCCGCCTGCTCGGAATTGCGGTGGTGCTGCTCATCGACACGTTCACTCTCGCCGGATTGTTCCGCGTTCTGTCCCGGGTGCGTATCCCCCCGCGGCGCCTGTTCGCCGGCGCGCTCATCGGCGGGATCTCCCTCGGCGTGCTCAAGGTGCTCGGCGGCGCCCTGCTGGGCGGGGCCAGCCGTAACCCGCTACTCGCGACCTTCGCCGTCTTCATCGGCCTGCTGATCTGGTTCAACCTCGTCAGTACCGTCACGCTCCTCGCCGCGTCGTGGATCGCGGTGGGGATGGACGACGCCGGAATTCCGCCGCACACCCTCAGCGACGATGAGGCCGCGAAGGTTCGACGCGAGCGCCTGCGCGACGCGCTGCGCCTGACCGCCCAGGCGGAGCTCACCGAGGCCCGCGCCAACGTCGACGCGGCTCCCTGGTACGCCCGCCGGGCCGCTCGACGGCGGCTGAAAGCGGCGGAGGCACGCGTTGCGAAGTATGCCGAGGTCGAGGCGGCGGACGTGCGCTAACTAGACTTGACCCATGTCTGCCGCCAAACCCCTTCGCATTGCCAGCATCAACACGAACGGGGTACGAGCCGCGTATCGCAAGGGGATGGGCGACTGGCTTGCTGCCCGCGACGTTGACATTCTCGCGATTCAGGAGGTGCGAGCCTCCACCGAGGACCTCGAGGGACTTCTCGGGCCGGACTGGAACATTCTGCACGACGCCGCCACCGCCAAAGGCCGGGCCGGCGTGGCCCTCGTGAGCCGTGCGGGAGCATCCATTCACCGCGTCTCCCTCGGCGCCGAGGATTTCGACAGCGCCGGACGCTGGCTCGAAGCCGACTATGAGGTCGACGGCCAGATCATCACCGTCGTGAGCACGTACGTGCACTCCGGCGAGACCGACACTCCCAAGCAGGTGGAGAAGTACAAGTTTCTCGACGCCATGATCGCCCGGGTGCCCGAGCTGACCGCACACAGTCCGCTCGCGCTTGTACTCGGCGACTTGAACGTGGGGCACCGCACGCTCGATATCAAGAATTGGCGCGGCAACAAGAAGCACGCCGGTTTTCTGCCGGAAGAGCGTGAATATTTCGACCGTATCCTCGGAGCCGAAGGTGACCCACGTTACAACGCGGGCGCCGGCCTGGGCTGGGTCGATGTGGGTCGCAAGTGGGCCGGCGAGGTCGATGGGCCGTACACCTGGTGGTCTCAGCGTGGTCAGGCCTTCGACAACGACACGGGCTGGCGCCTGGACTACCATCTGGCCAGCCCGCAGCTGGCGGCATCCGTTGTAAATTATGCGGTCGACCGGGCCGCAGCGTACGACCAGCGCTGGAGCGACCACTCCCCCGTCGTCGTCGACTATGACCTTTCTGGAGACAACAAATCATGACCACACCCCGCCTGTATTCGGGCATGCAGCCCTCGGCAGAGTCCCTGCAGCTCGGCAACTACATTGGCGCTCTCTTGAACTGGAAGTCGCTGCAGCAAACCCACGACGCGTTCTTCTCCATCGTCGACCTGCACGCGATCACCGTCGCGCAAGACCCGGCCAAGCTGCGCGAGAACACGCGCGGCACGGCAGCGCAGTACATTGCAGCCGGCATCGACCCGTCAGCGTCGACGCTCTACGTGCAGTCGCATGTCGCCGCGCACGCGCAACTTGCCTGGGTGCTCAACACCATCACCGGGTTCGGTGAGGCGAGCCGCATGACGCAGTTCAAGGACAAGACCGCACGGCACGGCGCCGATGCAACAACCGTTGGCCTGTTCGCCTACCCGACGCTCATGGCTGCGGACATTCTGCTGTACCAGAGCGAAGTGGTGCCGGTCGGTGAAGACCAGCGCCAGCACGTGGAGCTCACCCGCGATCTTGCGCTGCGCTTCAACTCGCGGTTCGGCGACACCTTCACGATTCCGGAGGTGGCGATCGTGAAAGAGACCGCGAAGATCTACGACCTGCAGAATCCCACGTCGAAGATGAGCAAGTCGGCCGAGTCACACGCCGGAGTCATCTGGCTGCTCGATGAGCCCGGTGTCACGAAGAAGAAGATCATGCGCGCTGTCACGGATGCCGAAGGCGGCGTGGTCTTCGACCGGGAAAACAAGCCGGGTGTGGCCAACCTGCTCACGATCTATTCAGTGCTCGCCGGGCGCACGATCGAGTCACTCGAAACCGAGTATGCCGGGCGCGGCTACGGCGACCTTAAGAAGGGACTCGTCGAAGTCGTGCTGGGCACGTTCGACCCGATTCGCGAACGCGTCGCCGAACTGCTCGGCGACCCGGCCGAACTCGACCGTGTGCTCGCGTCGAACGCGGCCCGCGCCGACGAGGTCGCCAACGAGACCCTGGCCACCGTCTACGACCGCGTCGGCTTCCTCCCGCGCCGCTGATGCGTCCCGTCCGGCTCTCCTCGCCACGGGTACTGCTCAACGAGACCGCCCCCAGCGACACCGACCGGGTCTTCGAGTACTGCCAAGACCCGCTGTTCGAGCGCTACCTGACCATTCCGTGGCCCTATGAGCGCGAGCACGCCGAAGGATTCCTCGGCGAGTATGTACCGACCGGCTGGATGTCGGATCGGGAATATACCTGGGCGGTACGGGATCCGGCTGCGGGCGCCGGGTCGGATCTCCTTGGAGTGATCGGGCTGCGGTTGACGGGGGAATCCGTCGCGGCGGACGCATCCGTTCACCGGATGGGGTCCATCGGTTTCTGGTTGGGTGGCCCGCACCGCGGCCACGGACTTGTCCCGGAGGCACAGCGGCTAGTCGCCGATTGGGCTTTCTCCAATGGCATAATCGAAGTTCTGCACTGGGAATGCCTCCTCGGCAATGTCGCCTCAGCCCGGGCAGCCTGGAAGTCGGGTTTTCGATATTCCGGGGTGGCGCGCTCCGCCAGCGTCTATCGGGACGGAAGCTACCCCGAGTCGTGGCATGGTCACCTCGCTGTCGGCGACGACCGACGCCCCCAGCCCGGCTGGCCGGCCGCGGCCATCGAACTGTGAACGCACCACGGGTCGTCCTGTTCGACCTCGACGACACCCTGTTTGCACACCGGGCGGCGGTGGCCGCGGGCATTCTGCTGCACCTCGACCGGGTCGGTGGTGCGTTCGCCACCGGCGACCGAGAGTCGGCTACCGTGCTCTGGGATGCCCTCGAAGAGGAGCATTATCACTCCTACCTCGCCGGCGCCCTGGACTTTGCCGGCCAGCGCCGCGCCCGGGCCCGGGATTTCGCGGCATCGTTCGATATTGCGTTGACCGACCGGGAAGCGGATGCCTGGTTTGACGACTATTTCGAGAGCTATCGGGCGAGCTGGCACCTGCACGACGATGCGTTGCCCGCTCTCGATGCGCTGGCGGAGCTGATTCCCGGGGTGCGCTTCGGGATCATCACGAACGGCGACCCGGTCTTCCAAGGCGACAAGCTTCGCCGCGTCGGCCTCGCCGACCGGTTCGAGCACGTCATCACCTCGGGGGCGCTGGGCTATGCCAAACCCGACGCGCGCATCTTTGAGCACGCCTGCGCACTGTTCGACGCACCAGTGGAGGCCGCGGTGTATGTCGGGGATCGCCTGCACACGGACGCCGTTGGCGCGGCCGCCGCCGGACTGACGGGTGTCTGGCTGGACCGCGCCGCGGCATCCGCTGGCCCGGTTGCCCCCGCTACCGCCGCTCCGCCCGTCGCCGCCGTTACGCCGACGGACCACGACGATGCGTCGCGCCTCGGCGTTGTGCGTATCGAGGACCTGCAGGCCCTGCCCACCCTGCTGGCCTTGCTGGCCCGGTAGCTCCCTGCTCCCTGCCTCCCTGCCTCCCTGCCTCCCTGCCTCCCTGCCTCCCTGCCTCCCGGCCGGTGCCCCTGCGCATAACTCCTGCAATTTCTGCCGATTTCAATCTGAGACCGCGGAATCACGAGCATTCGCTGCCGGTAGCCCAGAATTTGCAGGAGTTACGAACATACGAGAGCCGCGAAGGTCGCCCGACGCTGCACCACGGGCCCGCCTCCGGCAACTCAGAATTTGCAGGAGTTATGAACACACGAGGAGCTGGCTGAGTTCGCAAGGGCGGGATCAGATTTGGGAAGTCGCCCGCGCGCTGCCGCCGCGGCAGATGTCGACGAGCTCCCGAACGGCCTGCAGAATGCCCTCCGGGTTGAACATGATGTCCTGGTAGAGAACACGCAGCGTCAGGTACCCGCGAGCCGCCAGGAGACGATCCCTGGTGCGGTCGCGCACGTGTTCCGCCCATTCCTTGTGGTGCAGCCGACTGTCGGCCTCCAGCACGACACAATCCTCGACCAACACATCGACTCGACCAACGCCGGGAATGGTGACCTGGATATCGCAGCGGAAGCCGGCCCGGCGTAGCAGATCGCGCAAGACCGTCTCCTGCCCCGCATCCACGCGCGCGTCAATCCTCGCGCGCAAATCTCGATATTTCGCGGGTACCTGGGCGAAAATCGCGGCCAGGTCAGCGGGGAGGATCTTGCGCTCATGCAGGGCGGTATCGAGCGCGGCGAGGGCGAAACGCGGTTCCTGGCATTGGATGATCTGTGCCACGGCGTCCCGAGCACCGACACAATATTTTGTGCCGTCAGCGGCGTCGATGAGCGGCCACCAGTGCAACTCGACGCCATTACGGGATGCCAGCGCGAGTGGTACCCGGCGATTGTTCGGACTGCGCAACCGAGACGCCTCCCGTGCCAGGTGCAGATGAGTGAATTCTGTATCAAAGGCGAAGAAGCCGATTTCTGCGGCGGCGGAGACGCACGCCAGTCGCCCGCCGACGCGAACCGCCTCGAGAGTGTGACGGTCAGTTGCCGGTGCCGCATAGTGGTCACGGCGCACCCGCACGAGCAGGTTGCCTCGCACAGCGGAGGTGATGAAACGTGAGGTCATCCCGCTGGCGAGCAGTTCACCACGGCTGAATATTCGATGCACGTCGCTGGCCTCATTCAGGGACGAGAAAGAATCCATGCCCTGATGCTCGCCATACCGGGCCAGACCCGAGGCCCAGACGCCCAAGCTGTGAACAACCGGTGCAGAAGACCACCTGTGGAGAGGCACGAGGCGCCGTGCGCTCCGGAGCCAGGCTGCCCAGCGCATAACTCCTGCAGATCCCAGACGGGGAGACATTGGATGCCCGTGATCACGGGCATCCAATGTCTCCGGCCCAGAAATTGCAGGAGTTATGGACATACCGCGCGCGAGGGACAGGGCGCGGGAGCAGGGCGAGGGAGCAGGGCGCGGGAGCAGGGCGAGGGACAGGGCGAGGGACAGGGCGAGGGACAGGGCGAGGATGCCGAAAGCCCGACCCCGCGTGAGCGGGGCCGGGCTTCTGGTGGTGCGGGGGAAGAGGCTACTTCACGTCTTCGTCGACCCAGTCCAGGGTCTTCGTGACGGCCTTCTTCCAGTTGCGCACCAGTCGTGCGGCTTCTTCCGGATCCATGGCCGGCTCCCAGCGAGAGTCTTCCTGCCAGTTGGCGCGCAGGTCGTCGAGTCCGCTCCAGAACCCGACCGCGAGGCCGGCCGCGTATGCGGCGCCCAGCGCCGTGGTCTCGGCGACGACCGGACGCACAACGGGCACGCCGATGATGTCGGCTTGGAATTGCATGAGCAGGTTGTTCGCCGTCGCACCGCCATCGACCTTGAGCTCGGTCAGCGGCACCCCGGAGTCGGCGTTGACCGCGTCAAGCACTTCACGGGTCTGGTACGCGATCGCCTCGAGCGCCGCACGGGCGATGTGTCCCTTGTTCACGTAGCGGGTGAGGCCGACGAGGGCGCCGCGGGCATCCGAACGCCAGTACGGCGCGAACAGACCGGAGAAGGCCGGCACGAAGTAGGCGCCGCCGTTGTCCTTGACCGTCTTGGCCAGGTCTTCAATCTCGGAAGCGTTCTTGATGATGCCGAGCTGGTCACGCATCCACTGCACGAGCGAGCCGGTGACCGCGATCGAGCCCTCAAGCGCGTAGTGCACGGGGGCATCGCCGAGCTTGTAACCAACGGTGGTGAGCAGGCCGTTCTTCGAGTGGATGATGTCGGTGCCGGTGTTGAAGATGAGGAAGTTACCGGTGCCGTAGGTGTTCTTCGCTTCGCCCTGATCGAACGCGGCCTGCCCGAACGTTGCGGCCTGCTGGTCGCCGAGGATTCCGGCGATCGGCACCTCGCGCAGCAGGCTGTGCCCGCTCGCGGTGCCGTAGACCTCAGACGACGACTTGATCTCGGGCAGCATCGACTTGGGTACGTCGAAGATGGCCAGGATATCGTCGTCCCACTGCAGGGTCTCGAGGTCCATGAACATGGTGCGACTGGCGTTGGTGACGTCGGTCTTGTGCACGCCGCCGTCGGTGCCGCCGGTCAGGTTCCACAGCACCCAGGAGTCGGTGGTGCCGAAGATGAGATCGCCGGCCTCCGCTTTCTCGCGGGCTCCCTCAACGTTTTCGAGGATCCAGACGATCTTGGTTCCGGAGAAGTAGGTGGCCAGCGGCAGACCGACCTGGTCCTTGAAACGGTCGACACCGCCGTCGGCAGCCAAACGGTCGACGATCGCCTGGGTGCGGGTGTCCTGCCAGACGATGGCGTTGTAGACGGGCACGCCGGTGTTCTTGTCCCAGACCACGGCGGTTTCCCGCTGGTTGGTGATGCCGATGGCCTCGATGTCATGACGAGTGATGTTCGCCTTCGACAGCGCCTGACCGATAGCCTCGCGGGTGTTGTCCCAGATTTCCTTCGGGTCATGCTCGACCCAGCCGGCCTGCGGCAGAATCTGCTCGTGCTCAAGCTGCCCGGTCGAGATGATCGACCCGGCCTTGTCGAAGATGATCGCGCGGGAGCTCGTGGTCCCCTGGTCGATAGCGAGAACGTACTTGGCCATGTTCTAACTCCTTTGTTGTTCCACGTGAGAATTCAGTCTAAAAAAAGTGGATGCTGCAGAAATATCGGCAGGGTCAGCCCAGGATGGGCAGGAGCACACCAGAGGACGCACCGGCGAGCACGCCACCGATGATCGGACCGACAACTGGAACCCAGGAATACGACCAGTCGCTGGACCCCTTGCCCTTGATCGGCAGGAAGAAGTGCGCGATGCGCGGTCCGAGGTCACGCGCGGGGTTGATCGCATAGCCGGTCGGTCCACCGAGCGAGGCGCCGATGGCGATCACGAGCAGGGCCACCGGAAGCGCGCCGAGGGCTGCGAGGCCGCCGCCGTCGCCGTTGCGTCCGAAGCCGATGACGACAAAGACCAGGATGAAGGTGCCGATGATCTCGGTGACGAGGTTCCAGCCGTACGAACGGATCGCCGGACCGGTCGAGAACACGCCCAGCTTGTTGGCCGGGTCTGGTTCCTGGTCGAAGTGCTGCTTGTAGGCGAGCCAGACGACGACCGCGCCGAGGATTCCGCCGATCAGCTGAGCGCCGAGGTAGGTCATGATGGACAGGAAGTTGACCGGAACACCCGACCCGAACGTGTCGGCCCCACTCGCGACGAGGCCGAGGGTGACGGCCGGGTTGAGGTGGGCACCCGAGTTGTAGGCCGCGATGACACCGGCGTAGACCGCGAGGCCCCAACCGATGGTGACCATGAGGAAGCCGCCGCCGAAACCCTTGTTCTTGGCTAGTGCGACGTTGGCGACCACGCCACAGCCGAGCAGCACGAGGATGGCCGTTCCCACGACCTCTGACATAAAGACGACACCGAGATTGTCCACATTGACCTTTCAGATGGAGCGCTGCTACGCGCCGACCGACGTTGTTGTCGGATGCGACGGTTATTCTGTGTGCTTAAAAACGTATCGGCGCACGAAGCTGCCACGGCACGATTCCGCTGCACGTTCGTGCAGATTGTCGGCAATGACCGGCCGGGGCCCCGAGCCTAGGAGGACAGGACGGAATCCTGGTGCACGACGGGCAGGTTGACCCCGTGGACTTCGCTGAGGATGCCGCGCGCCAGCTCGATCTCCTCGGCCCGACGCTCGGCATCCCAGCCGAGAACGGAGCCTGCGACGAGCGCGAGCTCGTTGATCAGCGGGGTGGTCACGGCGCCGACAAAGGCCATGCTCGTGCGTCGCAGCAGCACGTCGATCAGGCGCACAACGCTCTCAGTCGTGACCAGGAATTCGATTTCGCGCCGGGTGTAGGCCGCATTGTGCTGCAGGGGGGCATCCTCCTGGCCGGTCGAATCGGTCAGGAAGTCGATGACCTCGCTAGCCCTCGTGCCGTAGCGGGAGAGCAGGGCTGCGGCACGTTCGGCGCCGACCTCATCGCCGTGCGCGGTGACCCACACCAGGCGGGCGCCCTCCGTCGCCGGAAAGTTGCGGCCGCCGCCGATGGCGAGGCCCTCCGTGGAGACTGTGCGCGGGAGGCCGAGCAGCTTCAGG